>Ga0265299_10001047_pt1 | contig 33197 bp, 43 predicted proteins | sample AusTroGonzalo_MG_4_FD_193485 | JGI IMG/M metagenome (GOLD analysis project Ga0265299, IMG submission 193485) | Bovine rumen microbial communities from tropical cattle in Woodstock, Queensland, Australia - Gonzalo_02 | ecosystem: Host-associated > Mammals > Digestive system > Stomach > Rumen ... | reverse complement strand
TGAGGTCAACCTTCCCCGCGCCTGGCTTCCGGTCGGTCACTGAGCCCGGGGCGGCCGAGCTGGCCGAGTGGTTATTTCCATTTTGGAAATAGTTGGTTATGTGAAGTATGGCTGAGATGAATACGAGACACGGCGCCGCGCACCACATCGACGAGATGCGCGCGGCCGTGGCGCGGGTGGACAATGGCGAGTCTGTGGCCAGCGTCGCCCGCAGCTACGGCGTCAGCCGGAAGTGCATCTATCAGTGGATCGAGCGTTGCAGACGACCGCTGGCCGCGCTGCCGACGGAGTGCTACCAGGGATCGGCGGCCATGCCGGTCAACCCTGATCCGGCGCTGATCGCGGCAGGCGTTCCGCCGATCGTCGCCGCATCATTGGCGGTGGGGCTGGACGCGGATCCGGCAGTCTGGCGCGGAATCGGCGAGCAGTACCCGCTGACCGGTGTGCTGACGGCTGTGCAGTCTGGCGTGCTGTTCGCCGCTGCGGCGATCGGCACTCCGCTGGGGATCGCTGCGGCGCGGGCAGGCGTTGGCGAAGGCGAGCCGACGGTGTGGGACAGCAGGGCGGCCGAGGGCACGGAGCCCTACGCGTCGTATATGATCGCCCTGCACCAGTGCAGCGCGTCGGCGCTGATCCGCCTGGGGATCCGGCAGGCCGAAGGGATGTCCGGCTGGCAGGGGGCGGCGCGCCAATTGGCCGCGCTTCGGCCGGACCTGTACGCGATACGCGACCGGGCCACCAATGTGGAGCTGACCAGCCTGGACGCGATGGATCAGGACCAGCTGCTGTCGATAGTCGATCAACAGCTTTCCCGCATCAGAGGCGGCGCGGATGCGGTGGCGCCCGTGTCGACCGAGGTGCTGCCGCTGAGCACGACAGGGATGAACGATGACGTGTCAGCCTGACCGACGCGCAACCGCCGAGATGTTCGCCCTGCTGCGCAGGTACGCGAAGCAGGATCTGCGCACATTCGCCCGCATCTTTTGGCAGGTCGTCAACCCCGGGGTGCCCATGTTGTGGAATTGGCACTTGGACGCAATTTGCGATCACCTGCAGGCGGTCAGCAGGCGCGATATTCGGCGCGTGGCGATCTCGGTGCCGCCTGGGTCGTGCAAGTCAACGCTGGTCGGTCAGGCGTGGCCCTGCTGGGACTGGCTGCAGCACCCGGAGCGCCGCTGGGTGTTCGCCACTAACGCGCTGGACAATGCCAAGAAGGAGGCGGTGTTTCGCCGGTCGATCATCCAGGCGCCGTTGTTCCGCCAGCTGTCGCCGACCAGCGATGCGCTGCGCACGAAAAACATTCTGACTGTGCGGAACGAGTCAAACGGCGTCTTTCGAGGGATCAGCGTCGGCAGCTCGATCACCGGCGACCACTTTGACGTACAAGTGATCGACGATCCCAACGACGCGCAGCGCGTGTCGGCCGAAGAGTTGGACGCCGTCAACTTCTGGTATGACAACGCGTTCTCCAGCCGCAAACGCGATAACTCGGCCTTGGTGGTTATTCAGCAACGCCTGGCGCCCAACGATCTGATCGGCCACCTCCTGGACGTGCTGGAGTTCGATGCATACTTATGCATCCCCGCCCAGTACGATCCGAAGAACGTGCAGTCGTTTTCAAAGCTCGGTTGGAAGGACCCACGCACGATCGAGGGTCAGCTGTTGTGGCCGGAGCGCTTCGGCCCCGAACAGCTGCTGTTCGCCCGCAAAACGCTGGGTGAGGCAGGCTACCGCGCGCAGTATCAGCAGCGGCCTATGCCCTCGGCTGCGGGCGTGACCTTCCGCAGGCAGTGGTGGCACCGGTGGAGCGTCCCGCCCGACGACGTGATCAACTGGGTGGCTACGGTCGACACCGCCAGTAGTATGCGTAAAGGCTCGGACAATTCGGTGGTGCAGGTCTGGGCGCTGGCGCGCGGCGGCGTGGCCTACCTGATGCACCACGCCTGGGGTCACTGGGATATCCAGGAGAAGATGCGGCAGATCTCGACCGCCCTCGATCTGTGGCCGCAGTGCAGGATCGTTTCAGTCGAAGAACGCGGCGAAGGTTTCGCGGTGGCGGCCATGCTGCAGGACGCGCTGCGCCCGCAGGGACGTGACGTGCGGCGGTGGAGCAGCCGAGCCCCCAAGGAGAGCCGCATACTGGTTTGCGCCCCGCTGGTTGAGTCTGGGCACGTTGTTGTCCCAGAGGGCGATATGGGCGACGCGCTGATCGACGAGGCGGCCCTGTTTCCGGAGGGCGATCACGATGACATGATCGACGCAATGGCCATGGTCTGCAGCATATGGTCGCGCGAGCTGACGGGCGCCGCATATCAATCAGACGCGGCCAGGGGCGGCGCACTTGGGGTCGAGCGATTCGGCCACGGCACAGTATGGCGCGACAGCAACACCGCCGACGACAAGCGGATCCAGTATAAAACGCCGCGCCGGGCCAACGTCGGCGGGACGGTGCCGACACGGGCGCCGGTCTGGTATCGGTAGTGGTTGACAGCCGACAGCCGACTGTGCCAATGTGTCGCTGCAGTACAACTCGCGCCACCTTGGTGGGCTACGAGACGGTGCTACAGGAATGGGACCTAGAGGGGCGCAAAACGCCCCTCTTTTTTGTTGCGCAGGTGGGCGTCGTCTGCTACTGTGTCGGCGTGTGCTACGGACTTGGCGCACGGCTAGCTCCTACCCGATCTGATGAGAAGCGTTTTGTGTCTCCGAGGCCCTGGGGTGACTGGTACACTCCAGGGCTTTTTTGTGCGTGCCGGTTGACAAATTGTCACGTCTGCACTTGGCGCGATTGACAAATTGTCATACACTGACAGCATGCGACTACTCGATCGACTGTTCAAACGGAAGCATCCGCCGTTGTTGGTGGCGCCGCAGCGTGTCAGTAAGCCCGACGAGACGCCTGACCGTGCCCGCTGGATCGACGGCGTCTGGGCGACGCCGGAGGAGTGGATGCGCACGGCCATGACTATGCTGGCCACCGATCCCAAAATCAGCGGCTACGCGTCAGCGCTGAGGCACAGTATCCTGGCGGCGACGTGGACGATCGAGCCTGGCGACGACAGCGCCGAGGCGCTGGTGATGGCCGACCGAGTGCGCGACGCCCTCGGCCTAGACGGGCACCTGTGTTATCTGGCGTCCGGAAATTTCGAGCATGAGTTGGCCAAGATCGTCGACTACGCGTTGTACGGGCGGTACGTGGTTGAGGAGATCTGGCAGACTGACAGCGACGGCCGCGTGTGGTTGTACGGGCTGGGCGACATCGACCAGCGCACGATCGGACTGGAGCGGCGCGATCCGGCGACTGCGATCCTGACGGGAATCGAGCAAATCCCGTTCAACGGCGTGGGCGGCTGCGTCGTCCTTCCGTCGACCAAAGTGCAGATCTACACGTACCGAGGCCAAGGGGATGAAACCCTGGGCGTCGGTCTGCTGCGTCCCGCGTATCAATGGTGGGCGTTAAAAAACAGCCTAATCCACAGCCTGGACGCGGGCGCGCACCGATGGGCGATACCCACGCCGATGGTCACGTTTGATCGGGAGCTGCTTCGGTCGCTGTACACCGACACCGAGATCCGCGCCTTTTCTGAGAATGTCGGCAAATGGGCCGAGCAGTACAGCGCCGGCGAAACAGGCTTTGTTCAGACTCCAGCCGGGATCAACTTGACCCTGTACGGCGGTACTTTCGATCCGTCCCGCATGATCACGGCGATCCAAACCTGCGACCAGGAGATCAGCAGCGCGTTCCTCACCACGTGGATGGAGCTCGGCCTGGGCGAGGTCGGATCGCGCAGCGTCGGTGAGATCCAGTGGAACGCGTACAAGGCGTCGATTAGCAACTACTTAGACGCGATCGCTGCGGTCTGGAACGGGCCAAACCGTCCAGGCGGTGGCACGATCGCGCGGCTGTTGCTGCAGCAGTTCGCGGCAAACGAGATCCCGCCGGAGCTGCTGCCGCGTCTGCGTCACCGTGGCGTCAGCGTGGATGCGTTCCGGGACCTGATCGGCGTGCTCCCGCAGTTGGTCACCGCCAACCTGGTGACGCCAACCGATGACCTGGAGCGCCGGATCCGGCGTGAGGTCGGGCTTGATCCGTTGTCGACCCCGCAGCGTGATCCGGCGGAGCGCCTGGGCACGGCCGATGGTCAACCAATATCAGTGGCGGTGCGCGAATCACAGGGCGGGCGGCCGTCCGCTTCGGGGGTGGTAGATGGCTAACGAAGATTTTGAGCCGGCCTATCTGTGGAACGAGGCCCCCGTGCCGATGGCACTGGCGGTGACCGAGACAGCACCTGGTCGCCTGGCGATCCGAGGACCACTGAGCACCGATCCGCTGGGCTTCGGCGACTCCGCCAACTATGCAGCGATCCGCGCGTGGGTTGAGGCCCAGGACGCAGGCGCTGAGCTGGTGCTGGACATCGACAGCCCTGGGGGCGACGTCGCCGGACTGGAAGCTTTGGCGGCAGTGATCGCCGCTCACCCTGGGCCGACAGTGGCCCTGGTCACGGGCGCGGCAGGATCGGCCGCGTATTGGCTGGCCAGCAGTTGTGACCGTGTGGTCGCGTGGCCGTCTGCCGTGGTCGGTAGTGTCGGCGCAATGCTCCCTATCTACGACGGCGGCGACGTGCACGACGTGGTCGCCGCGCGCAGCGCACGGAAAAACGCAGCCGACGATCCACAGTGGCAGGAGTTGGTCGACGACAGCTGCGACCGCTTTCTGCGGCACGTGGCGCGGGCCCGTGGGTGGGCCGAGGACGATTTGGACGCCGTAGCTGAGCGCTGCGGCAATGGCAAGCTAATGACCGCCAGCGAGGCTTTGAAGCGCGGGCTGGTCGACAACCTGGTGAGGGAGGGATCTATGGACCCCAACGAGATGCCCGAAGTAGTGCCAGCCGAAGAGCAGCAGCCGAAATCTGCTGAGGAAGAACTGGCCGAACACCGTGCACGCCTGGACGAGCTGCAGCGCCGGATTGAGGAACTGCAGGCAGACGTGGACAACCTCAAGCGAGAGAAGGCCGACGAGGCCGCCGACGAGGCCGCCGACGAAGCCGCTGATGCCGCGCAGGAAGCCGCGTGCAAACCTAAGGCCGACGCCAAATTGGCCGCGCTCACCCGCCAAGTCGCCGAGATGCGCACCGCGCAGCGCGACGATCTGGTGGCTCGCCTGGTCGCCTGCGGCAAGCTCGACAGCGCTGACGCTGACGTGGCGCGTCTGGTCTACGACGTCAACCCGCGCCTGTTCACCCAACGCTACGGCCGCCCTGCAGCGATCGCAGCGCCGGTCACCCGCATCAGTAGCGGTGTAGCTGCACCTGCAGCCAGCACGCCCGCCGATCCGACTCAGGCAGCATTTGCCGCCCTTGGTCGCGGCGAGAAGAAGTCTTTTGTCCAGCTCTACAAAGAGGCAGGAGGTAAGTAGTCATGGGTATGATCTCGCGTTACTACAGCGGCACCGACAGCCTGGTGGGGCTGGTGGTTGCCGATGGTCTGACCGAGGGCACCTGCGTGGCCTGCGACGGCTCCAGCGAGCCCCTCGGAATCGCAGTTGATCAGGATCCGTCCGGCCGTGTCGATATCGCCACCCAGGGCGAACACGCTTTCGCCTACGCCAACGCGGCGATCGCTTTCGACGCGTCCAATTTCGTGGGCGTGGCCAGCAGCGGCAAAGTCGCTACTGTCAACCCTGCCACCGCCGAGGACAGCGGCTACATCCTCGGCATGCTGGTGCGTCCTCACGGCGAAGCGATCGCCAAAGACGCCCTGGTCGAAGTGGCGATCAATATCCACTACCTGTCCGTCGCTGCGTCGGGCGGCGAGGGTTAAGGAGGGTTGAGAGATGGGCGTGAATACACCTACCGCGCTGTTTCCGTCGTTCGCCAAGCTGTGCGAGAACAACCGCCTGATCGAGGGCGTGCTGTACGATTTGGGCAACGATGACAGCGACTACCTGGCCGGCAAGATCGTGGCGCCGGTGGCGTTCCCGCAGGGCGGCCAGCTGGGCGAGATGAACATCGACGGGCGCGCGCTGCACGGCATGATCACCCGTATGTCGCTGTGGGGTGCCTACGGCACCGGCCGTAAGACCTCGGTGGCGTTCGGCGAGCGGGCGGTTCCTGTTGAGGGGCGCGAGCTCGATCCCTTGATCTACAACGGCGAAAAGCTTTTTGCATCCTACAAGATCCCCGTCGAGAAGGTCTCCGAGATCGAAGAGTGGGGCATCGATGCGTTCAAAGAAACCTTGGACATCCCGCGCCGCCAGCTGTTGATCGACCGTGAGGTCAACTGGGCGAACCTGTTCTCCACGACCGCCAACTGGTCGACCACCCTGGTGGCCGGGAAAACGTTGGCGGGCAGCGGTACCGCGCACCCCTGGGACACCTCGGCGTCGAACCCCGTGCACGATATTCAGCTTGTCCGTGCCGCTGTCGACAAATTCGGCCGCGCGGATACGATGATCTTGGGCGTCGACGCTGCCAACGTGCTGGTCGACAACTCGGCTTTCAATACGACCAGGCAGCTGACCGTTGACCGCGCGATCCTGACCGAAGACCAGCTGGCCGAGATCATCAAAGCCCGCTTTGGGTTCGACAACGTCTACATTGGCCACGCTGTCGGCGAAAACTCCACCGTCCCCGGCACGTCGTCCACCAGCACCATCTGGGGCTCGACGGTCTGGATCGGTCGCCTGGGCGAGACGCCTCGCGCAACCAGTGGCGGCGCAGTCACGGCGCGGCGTTCGGCGGTCGTCAACGTGGTCGCGCAGCAGCTGTATGCTGACGTGGTTGGACCGAAGATCAACGCCGAGTCCGACGACAGCTATATTGCGCGCGTGCGTATGATCGAATCGCTCAACGTGGTTTATCCCCAGTTGGGCGCCACGATCACCGGGATCCTGTCGTAAGGAGGGTGCTATGGCCTCGCGGCTGTGCGTAGATTCTGCCGGTCAAACGGTCGCCGTTGTCGGCTGCGACAACGTGTTCGAGCTGGTGCTGCCACAGCCCAGCAACAGTACGCCGACGGGCACGATCACGATACGCGGGGCTGACACCACCCTGACTTTCACCGGCCAGGCGCCGCTGGAGATCACGTCGCTCGGTGCTGGGCGTCGGTCGCTGACGCTTGGCACGGCGCCTTCGGTGCAGTTGGCCGGTCGCACCGGGCAGGCCTGGGTCGTCACGGATTCGATCTGCTGGTCCTGCCGTGTGCAGTCCTACTCCGTGGACGCCAACACCACCGTGGCGACGTTGGCCGATCCACTGCCCGCCGTCCTGCCTTCGGGAGTGACGGCGCGCCTGTACTATGGCTATTGGGCGGCGACGCTGCCGGTGCAGCAGGCACCTGTGGCGGGCTGTCTGATACGGGTGACGTACCAACCAGTGGCGCGGGTAGGGCAGCCCGACGCAACGCTGACGTTCCTTGCGGCGTACGTCCACCAGATTTTTGACACTGGTCTGACCCCGCAAAATCTGCGCGCCTTCTTCAATGGGCTTCCATCGGCGCCGACGACCGACGCAGGGCTTGAGCCGGCGATCTCGGCAGGCCTGGACGACCTGGTGGCGCATCTTCGGGTGGCGCTCGCTGACCGCCAGCTGACCGAGGCTGACGTGCCTGCGCCGTCCGCCTTGCTGCAGGCCCACCGGCTGTACGCAGCCGCGCACGTCTACGCGCTAACCAACCGCGACCTGCACGACTCGCTGTTCCGCGACGCTCGCGCCGCAGCTGATGCTGCTCTCCGGCACCTGTGGATCGATGTCGACGGTAGCGGAACTCCGACGCCTCCGGACACCGAGAACATCACCGGCCTGCGGTCGCGCGATCTGGCCTACAGCCTGCCGCCGAAGCGGAGGCGGTGGCCGTGGGTGGGACTGTACCGATGAGCCGACAGAGCATCCAGCCCGTGATCCAAGCGGTGATCGACCGCGTGCAGTCGCTGCAGCCGACACTGCTGGCCGAGACGACGTTTTCCTGCCCGGTCTGCAACCTCGGTGCGGATTCCGCCGAGGAGTGGATCGAGGATCTCGCCCGCGAGACGCGCGAGTTTGTCGTGTTTGTCAGCGGCCTGCCGGCGCTATCGGAGGCCAACGCGCCCTGCCACGTGCGCGGTACAATATCAGTGGCGGTTGTCTACCGTGCCGATCTGCCAGACGATTTGCGGGACGTGTTGATCTACGACGACTGCAATACGATTATTTCGGGCGTGATAGCCCGGCCTGATCTGTGGGGCGGGGCTGACGGTGTCTGGCCTGCGCAGACCGGCGCCAGTGTAGCGACTGTGGACGACGCCGAGGGCAATACGCAGCTGTACGTGCTGACGATTCCGTTCGACGTGTGGACACACTGACAGGAGGTTTTTCCGTGCCCAGTTCAGCAATCAAACGGTTGGAGATCGCTAAAGAATCCAGCTACTGCAATCGAAACTCCAGCGGCGTGCCGTCGACCACAGGCTTGACGTTCGCCCCGGTGGAGTTCGCGGACGCCGCCCAGGTGGTGGCCATCGGCAATACGACCACCACGCAGGCCACTGCCTCGCACCCCGGGTTCGTCACGTACCCCGGGGATCCGTTGATCGATCCGACCACGGGGCAGGCGGTGCGCAGTGGTACGCTGACCATCGATTTCTACCTGCGCGGAGGCCTGACCAGCAGCACCGAGGCGCAGTCACTGCTGCTGTTGTTCGGCACTCGCCTGCGCCGAAAATATGAGTCGGCGACCTACGCCGCAACGACCACGATCAGCACTGCCGGTCAGCCGACCTTTAGCAGCTCGGTGACCTTTCCGGCGTTCTTCGGCTACAACCTCGCTGACGGTCGCGTGTCGTACGGCGTGACCACCAGCACGGGGGCGACGCCTGCGGCGGAGCCTCGCCCGTCCTACGCCTCGGCGCTGACGACTGAGGCGATTTTTCCTGGCGGGAGCGGCACCGGATATATTGCCGGCTACTACGTGCAGGCGGGTGGCGGCGAGCAGGCGCTGGACTACAGCACCGGGCGCTACACAGTGGCCCTGCGTATCAGTGGCGATGGGTGGCAGCAGGTCTGCTACGGCTGCAGCCTGACCGCGCTGACCATCTCGGCCGACGGTGACGGAAGGGCGATCAAATGCAGCTGCACGATTGACTGCCCCTGCGTGCTGGACGTGGAGACGCCGGTGGCGGGCACGTGGCCGACTGTGTCTGGTGGCCCAGTGCTGCACAGCCTGGGCAGCCCTGCGGTGATCAACGCAGCAGGCAGCGCCACTGATTTTGATTCGCCGCAGTGCATCAGCCAGTGGTCGCTGGCGCTCACGTGGACGACTGCGGGTGCCTCCTGCGGGACGTACTGGCAAGGCCGCGCACCGTTGGAGGGCACCAACCTTGACGCCCAACTGACGCTGACGATCGGCCGAGATGCCGCCGAGTCGCGCGAGTTCTTCGCCGACGCCTGGAAAAACCGCACGTCGATCGGCCTATCGCTGCCGTTCGGCGGCCAGATCACATCCGGAACCAACAAATGGGGCGGTGCTCTGGTCTTTCCGGCGGCCTATGTGGCCAACGGTGACGTGCTGATCCAAGACGTCAGCAGCGACTTGATCCAGACCAACGTGACGTTGGGGCTGACCGGCACGGCCTCGTCCCAGGCGCTGTTTATGCTCGGCATCTTCTGAGGTGACACGTGGCGACGTCTGCCCTGCGCGGCTTGGCTATCGGTATTGAGCCGGAGTACTGCAGCTACGCACGCAGCGGTACGCCAACCAGCGTGTCGTACAACCAGGCCGACTTTATCGACGTCACCCAGCTGCTGGCTGATGGCGAGGCGCTCCAGTGGACCTACGCCGACAGCCGCCCGGGGTTTTGGAATGCGGCGCGGGAGTTTGCACGCTACACCGGATCAACCAACCCCGTGCTGCGTGGCAGCCTGACGGTTGACTTTCTGCTGCGGTCCTGGGGAGGTGGGACGGTGGCCGGCGAAGGACTGCTGCGTCTACTTCAGACGCGGCTTTACAAGAGCGAACCCAAAGCCTCGATCGACACCGGAGTGACGGTCAGCAGCACCGGCTCGCTGTCTGGGCTATCGTCATCGGTCGCGTGGGGCACGATGGTTGCGCGCACGATGCCCGACGGGCGCGTGACCTACGGGATATCTCGCAGCACATCGTCAACCGCACCCACATTAACCCCGTCGGCATCCTGGGGATCGTCGACCACCGCCAGCGTGCTGCGGCCGATGACGACAGGCACGATCACCACCCGACTGTATCAGCTGTACAGCAACTACGTTGATCTACCCTACGGGACGGCGAGCAGCGGCGCCGTGCGTTCGTCGTACTGCCTGCGCATTTACGGTGACGGCTGGCAGCAGTACTGCTGCGGTTGCGTGCTGTCGGCGCTGAAGATCTCGCCCGAATCGGACGGCGCGATCCGCGTGTCCTGCACACTGGACGTGGGCGCGATCGTCAACGTCCAGGCGTCGACCGAGTGGACGCTGCTGCAGCCACAGGTCGTGCGCGGTCCGCTGCTTCGGGCGCAGGGCTCGCCCCATATCGTCAACAGGTGGGGCAGTGCGATCGTGCAGCCGATGACGGCGCCGTTGTACTGCCGGACGTGGTCGCTGCAGGTGGACTGGACGCTGGCCAAAAACGCAGACGGCGCGTCTGACTATGCCGGCGAACCTCCGGAGGCAGTCGACTGCAACGTGGTGGCCGAGTGCGTCTACGTCGATTACTCGGCGCTGTACAACGCCGTGACCTCATACAAGGACTACTACTACAGCGTGCTGATCCCATTCGGTGGCTCGCTGCAGGCCAACAACCTGTACGGCGGCTGCATCATGCTCCCGCAGGCCGTCGTGGATGATATCGGCGCGTGGTGGACGCCTGACGTTTCTGGCGATCAGGTCTGCAGGCGGTATCGCTGGCGCGCGTCGAACAACCAAACATCCAACCTTCCCGCGCTATCGCTGATGGTGTACTGATGCTGTTTTCTCCATCTAACGACGAGCTTCTGCAATACCAGGCTGAGGCCGATCCCTGCGCTACAAAGACGCGCTGGGGCCTCGCGCCTATAACCTACCTCGACACGCTGGACGCACAGCGCGAAGCAGGGCCGGTGCCCGTGCGAGGGTTGACCGCACTGCGTGCAGAGCAGACCGATGATCCCGCAGCTGACCAGGCCCGCGACTGGCTGGCGAGGTACGACTTCGCCGTGTGCGTGCGCGGGATCCGTCAGATTGACGGCGTCGACCAGACGCAGGAGCAGGTTCGCCAGGCGCTGAACTCCGCCAGGCCAACGTCTGCCGTTCGCCAGTTGACCAGCGAGCTGGCGCTAAAGATCGCCGACTTGTCCGCAGGGGACGCCGAAAAAAAACAGTAGTACGCCTGGCCGCCTGGGTCTACTACAGGCGCGCGCCGTGCACCTGGTCGTGCGACGACTGCGTGCAGTCGCCGGAGCTATGGCGAGCGCGCGGCCAATGCGGCGGCCCCCTCCTATCAGATGCGGGTGCGTGGCAAGGGGAGATCGACGCAGAAACCTGCATCGGCCCCGACGCAGGCCACCTGGGCCCGTTCCGCGCTTGCCCGATCGCCCAGCTTCGCCAGTGGCGGCCATTGGTCGACCACGTGCTGCAGGCCTACACCGTCACGCGCCGTTTTTCGGTGGCGCCGTCAGCCGCTGATCTGCCGCTGATCTTGGCGTTTGACGGCGAATTTCGTAAGATCGAGATGCTGGAGCAGGCGGACGAGCGACGTCTGGCCGAGCTGCAGCGAAAGGCGGCGCGGCGTGGCTAAGTTTCGCATCATTATCGACGTCGAGGGCTTCGTCACATCGAAGACGGCCGGACGGCTGACGCCGCGTGTGATACAGGCCAACCTGACGTTTCCGAAGCGGCTCAAAAAGATCGCTGAAGCGCGCATGGCCGAGGTGGTCAAGGCGCGCACGCTGACGGGCAGAGACGCCAACGGGCAGCCCTTCGCGCCACTGAAGGACGGCGAGCCCACCGACCTGAAGCGCACAGGGCGCATGCTGGACTCGGTGCAGGGCTGGACGGTGCTGAAGATCAAGCCGCCGAAGGTGCTGTTGAAGGCGGGCGCGATCGTCGTACTGGGCGTGGTGGCGGATCTCGGCTACGACAACAAGGGCAACCGGGTGATCTATCCGTACATTGTGCACTATGGGAAAAACCGTGGCGCATCCATCCAGGAGCAGATCACCTATCAGGAGAAGCGCGTGACGAAGGCTCAGCGCTGGCTGAACCCCGACAACCTGGATCTGGTGCCTGTGTGGCGGATCAAACGCGCCACCGAGTCGCTGCAGGATGCGCAGCGAAAACTGGCCGAGTTGCGCAATCAGGATCCCGGAAAAATCTTCCCCGGACGCCCTTGGTTCGGCATGCTGGAGTCGCAGTGGGACGTGCTGTCTGAGTGCCTGCAGGACTGGGTCGACCGCGTGATCCGCCTGTTGGTGCTGGGCGCGTTTACACCGGCCGATCTCAAGCAGGTACAGAAGGCCGCAAACAAAGATTTTGAGCAGGCGATCTCGCGCCTGCACTGATGGGGGTGACTGTATGGCCTACAGTGTGCAGACGATCAAAGACTTCGGCGACGGGTGGTGGGTGGACGAAGCGCACCGCATCCCCTCCAGCAAATCGTCGACCTACCTTCAGCAGCCCAAAGTGATCGTGCTGCACTGGACGGCAGCGCCCTACAAGACGCTGGCCGAAAATCTGGCGCGCATCAAACGCTGGGCGGCCAATGCTGCCGAGAAGTCCTCGACGCACTTCTCCATCTTGCGCGACGGCACCATCTACCAGCTCGTCCCGACCACCCGAGCAGCCTGGCACGCTGGCGCGTCGTCGTGGGTCTGCGCCGACGGGCAGAAGCTGCCGCCGAAGAAGGCCGAGACCAGCATCAACCGGTACGCGCTGGGGATCGATTTCGACATCGTCGGGCCGGTGACACGATACCCTGACGGGCGCTGGGTCGACTGCTACGGAGGCACCTACACGGGTCCGCAGCCGGAGTACAGCGACCAGACGCGGAAGTGGTACGAGCCGGTGCAGTTGGCGCAGTTGCTGAGCTGTCGAATGCTGATCGACGCCCTGCGCACCAGGTTCAGCGTGGCGCTGCCGGACGTGGTCGGGCACGTCGACGTATCGCCCGGCCGGAAGATCGACCCGGGCCCGTTTGTCACCCGTCGCTCGCTGGGGCTGGAGTAGCAGATGGCCAAAACGGACACTAAAAAGCAGCTGACGATCAACGCCGCAGTCAGTGGCGCGGGGCAGGTGACCAAGTCGTTGGACACCATGACCAAGTCGATCGCCGATCTAGGCGACGCCGCGTCTGATGCACAGTCGGCCGTGGGCGGTATCAGCGGCGCATTCGAGAAGTTGGGCGGCTCCATGATAGTCAACCTGACCAGCAAGCTGTCGCCGCTGGTCGATGGGTTCGGCAAGTTGACGACGCAGATCAACGGTCTGGGCAAGGGGATCGGCGGCCTGCTGGGCGTTTTCGGGCCGTGGGCTGCGGCCATCGGGTTTGTCATCGACGGCGCCACCAAGCTGTACGACGTGCTGGCCGAAGGCGACAAGAAGGCCGAGGAGTCCAAGAAAACGATCGATGACCTGGTGGCAGCGTACGAGCGCCTGGGCGACGCGGCCACGCTGGCGGGTGCACGTCAGCAGATCGCTGCAGACAAATCGCTGCAGGCCAACCGCGAGCGAGTCAACCAGCTGAACGAGGAGTCGATCGCCCAAAAGCAGATCGTCGATAACCTGCGTTTTGAAGTCCGCCAGCGCGAGATCAAATTGCTGCAGGGTCAACGCGAGCACACCCTGACGGGGCAGGACGCAGTCGCGGCCGAGCAGACCCTGGAGCAGGTGCGCAAGCGTCTGCGCAACGAGGAGTCGATCCTGCGTACGAAGGAGGCCCAAGTCGAAAAGGCGCTGAAGGATTTGGCCACCGCTAAGGAGATCGCGGGGGCTGCTGAAGCTGCCCGGAAGAAGGAGGAGGAGGCCCGGAAGAAGGAGGAGGAGGCAGCCAAGAAGGCCGAGGCAGCCCAGCGCGAAGCCGAGCAACGCCGGAAAGACGCCGCAGCCAAAGCTGCCGCCCAGGCCGAAGCCGAGGCCGAGCTGCTTAAGCAGATCCGCCTGCGCGCCGACGCCGAAATCTTCGCCAGCGAGGAGCACACCGCGCAAGAACTGCTCGATCGCCAGATGGAGCAGCAGCTGCAGCAGGCGGAGGAGCGCATCAAAAACGAGTATCTGCTGGTGCAGGCACGTGAGGCGATCTGGGAGGCCGCCGAGGCCAAGCGCACCAAAATTGAGCGGGACGCGGAAGAAAAGCGGCAGACCGAGCGGGATAAATGGATCGCCGAAGCCGCCAAGCGCTCAGCTGCGGTCACCCCTGCAGGTGGTGGTCAGCAGTCGGAGACGGAGCGCCAGTTGGCCGAGATCGAGCGCCAACGTGACGCGCTGATGCAGGACGTCTTCCGCTGGCAGTCGCTGTCAGACGAGGAGTTGAACGACTACTACAGCGAGTACGTCGACACCCTGGCAGCGCTTGGCGTGGCCGACCAGCAGTACACCGAGCTGTCGGAGAAGCTGGCGGAGGAGCGAGCCGACGCCGAGAAAAAGGCGATCCATGACGCAATCAAAGCCGAGTATTCGCTGACGGACGCCCAAAAAAAGGCCGCAGATTCGGCACAAAAAGGGCTCGACGCGATGGCCGAGGGGCTGGAAGCCTGGGGGAAAGGCTCGCAGATTATCCAGGCCGCCCAAATGACGGCGGCAGGGATTAAGGCAACGTGCGACGCAATTGATTATGGGGCCGAGGCTGCGGCCAATTTCGCAATCGGGAACATTGCCGCTGGCGTCGGATTGGCGGCGGCAGCGGCCGGGAAAACGGCAGCAGCGGCGGCCTATGCCAAATCGCTGGCAGAGCTTGGGTTTTCGGCGTTTGATTCTGGAGGTGGATCGTCCACGTCTGCGGCAGCCGCCCAGCCGACCACCAGCAGCCTGACTGGAGGCAGCGGCTCGCGCACGACCGAGATCAGCGTGACCATGCAATTCGCCGGTCAGGCAGGGCGGCTCGGCCGATACTTGATCGACGACATTAACGCCGAAGCGCGGACTCCTGGAGGAGCTCGGATCGAATCGCGCGTTCTTCGGTAGGAGGTGATCATTGGCGAATATCTACCCAGTCCTGGAACCCTGGGTCGACACGCGGAGCTTGCACGGCCAGACTGCGTATACCGGCGTCACTTGGCGCGGTGGAGTCTGGCCTGGTTGGATGCATGCATTACGGAGCAGCTATGCATTGTCCGGAAATCCGCCATGGGGCTCAGGGACGTCCTGGGGCTACGGCAGCAGCTCTGTCGGTATACGCGCGCCAGGCACAGGCACGCTGACAAACTACCCGACCGACAAGGGGTTGACCGTCAGCAGCTCGTACCACTACCTGGACGCGGCCATCTACAGCAGCCGCCCGTTGGCGCGGGCGCCGATTGCGGTTGACTCGGCGCAGGGCGGAGTGCAGGTGTCAATGGCTGGGAAAACGTACAGGACAACCTACGGTCAGAGGCGGCTGTGGCAGATCGATTTGCTCCTGAACGGGCCGCTGGACACCCTGATTAACAGCGGATATCCCGACATGCGGACCCGCTGGCAGAAATTCCTGCGGCTCGCCGAACTGGGAGTCACGCTGTACAACGACCGCTCCTACTGGACCTCCAGCGGAAGCCTGTCGTCCACCTCGGGCCCGTTTTACGGGACGCCGTACCGAATTTGCGGGCAGCTGGTGGACGCGACGAACGTTCGCTGGGCTGTCAGCAACGGGCGCCAGGCTCGCTGGGAAGTTTCGGTGACGATCGCCGAACAGGATCCGCCAGGATACACGGGAGGCTGACTTGTCTATCTACCGATACCCTGCCGTTCCTGCGGCCACGTTCTCCAACGGCTTTCATGTCGGCAAAACGATCGAGCGCGCCGACGTGCAGGCGCTGATCGACGCAGCGGAAACGTTCTGTCGGCAGCGCTGGACGTACAGCTGCTCGTTCAGCTCCGCCTGGTCTGGCTCCAGCGCCACGCTCAGCTGGGTTCTGCCGGTTCTGTACTCTGGCTGGGGGCAGATGCGGATTAATGGGGGATACAGCAGCGCCTCTGGCGGGGTGGCGCATTTCCGCGAGTGGTTTTCTGGCACGAGCAAAGCGAGCTCGAACATGTCCTACAACAGCGCGTCGTACTGGCCGACGACCACCGACGCGCTGTCGTCCTGGTGGGCGTCGGTGCAGACGCTGCCGTTTGCCCCGTCCGCTCGCCCAGAGTTCTGGGAGGTGTCGCTGGTCGGCGTTTCGTTCAGCGGCCCATTCGGCTTCACCGCCTACCAGACGCCAGTATTTCCGGACAACGACAAGCTGTTCATCGACTACGACAGCGACAACCTGCGCCAGGTGCCTGCGCTGGCTGCTCTGCCAGCCAACCAGGACAGCTACGACGTTCGAATCCTCCAGGTGATCGAGCGCATGATCGGCGCGGCAGCCCGAAGCCCGATTATCCTCGGCGCTCTGCCTGCCGTGTCCAACGTCAGCGGTCCTCTTCACAGCGGCTCCTATTGGACGGACGCGGCAATTCGGCAGGTTTTCTCGCGCTGGATTCCGCGTTCGCAGTTGATCTACGACGACAACTGCGCCCTTTGGGTGGCTGTAGACGGCGACCCCGGTTATGGGATTGAGGTTTATGTCGGCGGCCAGGCAATCTACAACGTGCGAAATTCTGCCGCCTATTCGCTCGACGACGGCAGCACCAAATACTGGTATATTGTGCCGCTCGACGCCCAGCGGATCCTCGGCGGCCTCAATACTGAGCTGATATACTGCACCGTGGTCGCCACCAAGGTGGCTCAGATGTCCATGTGGATTGCCGGATATCCAGGCCCATACGACGTGGAGTAGCGAATGCTTGCAACCATAAAAACCGGATCTCCGACGCTGGCAGCGCATATCGACGCCCTTCGGAGGCAACTGCGCGTCCTGGCAGTCCAATACCCCTCAGTAGCATGCTATGTCATGCTGGGGCGAATCGCGTCGTTCGGAAAGGCGGTCACGTCCGAGTTATCGAAGGCAGCCGCGCCTCTGATGGTTAACTGCCACGTGCAGGGCGTGCAGAACACCTGTTTCGTCGCTCTCGGCCCTATCGACGGCTCGGCGGGCATATACGGCAGCGTGTCGCTGAGCAACCTGCAGCTGGGCTTGAAGTTCAAGCACGCGGCAGCATCGGGAAACGCGTCGACCAACCTGACCGCTCCGCTGCCAGTGGCCGACAATATCCATACCTCGATGCGGATGCCGCCAGACCCCTCGGTCTACTCCTACACGCTGAACAACACCTACTCCGCCAGCGGAGTGCAGGGCGTGTGGGTGATGCCGTACCTCGCCGGAAACTCCAACTATCTGGCAATGCTGCCGCAGATCACGGCCTGGGTGCAGCCGCACCTGACGGAGGACGTCCTTTAATGCGTCACAACCTCTGCATCCGAATCGCAGGCGTCCTCAGCGACGCAAACAAGCAAATTTATTGGGATTTCGGGGCTGATTATGGAAAGCGCGTCCAAATCGGCACCAGCCAGAGCGTGCTGCGAACCGGCCTGATGACGGTCGGCAACTACTCGGAATCGCTGGCCGATGACCGCAGCGTGAGCACGACGGGGGTGGTGCAGTTCGTGCTGCCGTTCGACGACGGGAGCAAGTTGGGCGAGCGGCCAGTCGACATATTTGGTCACGTCGGCGAGTCGTCGTTCGACGCAGGGCAGATCTACAGCACGCCAGGCTGCACCGCTGGGCAGGGCACGATCACCCTGACGAAACTCAGTGGCACGATCTCCACCCCGTTCTACCTGCACATCGGGACGGAGTGCATCAACGTGAGAGGGCCAGCCACGATCAGCAGCGGGTCGTCGTACAGCTGCACCGTGTATCGCGGCCAGTTCGAGACGCTGGCGCAGCCGCATCGGGCGTCGGGCAGCGGTTTCCTGGCGCGAACGATTCCGCTCACGGCGAAGCCGTGCGTCTGGATTGGCCGCAAGGTCTACCTGTATGTCGACGGCGTGATGTGGCGCGAGCTGTACCTGGTCGACAACCCCGTCCTGGCCAACGGCACGGTCACCCTGCAGGCCGTTGGGATGGAGAACAAGCTGACGATCCAGAGAAACTCGGCCTATACTCCGACCTATGGAACGACGCTCGCGCCCATGAACGCGCAGCTGGAAACGAACGGCAATCCATCCTGGGCTCCGATTTGGGCTCGCGAGCCGTATACTGTCAGCCTGACATGGGGGGCTGCGTCGACCAGCTGGTATAACCTGCTGAACAGCAAGACCATCAGCGGGATTATCGCTGCCGACGGGCAGCGCCTCCGCCAGTTGGCTCTGTACTCCTCGACGGGGTCGGCCACGCAGGTCGAGTGCAATCCAGCCGTGACGCTGGTGTTTCAGGGGGATGTCGAGTACGACCAGCAGCTGCGCCTCGGTCTATGGGAGACCGGCTGGTGGCCAGACCAGGCCTCGCCGAACAGCGCCCAGCGCTGGAACCAGTTGCGCTTCCCGCAGTCGCCAGCCTTGACGGAGCTGGCCTCCGGCAATACCTCAGGCCGGCTGGTGGCCGTCGAATTCGGAGGCTGCACCTGGTGGAACGCCTGGGATAACGATTGGGCCGACCCGACCGACAGCGATTACAGCACCCCTGGCCTCTGGTATGTTGACAATCCCTCGCCGTTCTCGGTCGGATTTTGGGGCTGGGGAAGCCCGACTGGCGCAGTGCTGCAGCTCCGCTGGCGAGCAAATCCGCAGTCGGGTTTTTTGTCGTCGGACGGACCGACGCTCTGGGGAGGAGTGCTCTCGAGGCGCAACCGCAGGCCAGACGAGGACGTTTCGCCGATTCTTGGCAATGACCTCTGGGCTGGACTTCCGCGCTGGGGAGGCTGGGGGTTCGGAGCCGACTCGGCGTTGGTGGAGCACCTCACCTACGGCGTGCGCCCAGAGCAGCCGTGCCAGCTTCACAATGAGGTCTATCGGAACGGCGTGATCGCCACGGTCGATATGACAAGAGGCGTGGCTGGGATGCCCTTCGGTCCGAGGTGCCACATCGCAGACACCTGGTGGGAGATGGGGCTGGAGCGGGTGCAGCTGCTCCAAGAACTGCCGATCGGTTCTGGAGGCCCAGTGTCGATCACCTACGTCGATCCAGACGGCACCGAGTTTCAGGCCTCCGCAATCTTCGAGCGCGACGCGCTGCACGACCTCGGCAGTTATTTCGCATACCGAATCAGCAGCGTGAAGATGCAGGGCACCGACCAGCCCTGCGTCGGTTTCGGCAGCTGGCCGAACCAGCCAGTGTGCCAGATCACGCGCCCAGTCGGAACATCTGTCAGCGCCGAGCAGGGAATCGGCACGCTGCTGGGCTACATCGTGGCGTCTGATGACGGCACGTCTGGCAGGCAGGGGGACGTGCTCGGCGACGGAATGGGGGTTCATCTGCGCTACTTCTGGGAGATCACTGGCCTAACCGGCGTGATTCCGGCTCCGTATCACTACACACCGAACGGCGATTTGTCGTACGACCAGCTGGTGGAGACCGCGCTGCTGCTATCCTCGTCGATACTGCGCCAGTGTCGCTATTCTGCCGGGTCGTATCCTGGTCTGCTGCCGGTCTATGCAGGGAAACCCTCATACACCGAAATCCGCGCCACGATCACCGACGACGACATCATCGGCACGCCGACGTCCTCCGGCTCCGGCTGCCAGATCTTCACTGGCTATTCGATTACATGCGGCAGCACGACCTACACCGTTCCGGACTGGCTGGCGGCCGACCTTTTGGGCACGGGCGACAACAAGGAGATCGACCTGACAGAAATCCTGGACGAGCAGTATTTCACTGCCGTCGGGGTGCAGCAACTGGTGGCAGAACTCCGCAGTCGATTTGGCACGCAGCGCGTTCGGTGGTCGTTCGCGATCCCGATCGAAAAAGGCTTGAACCTCGCTGTTGGCGACGTGCTGCAGGTGACCAGCCAGTGGCTGGTGAATGCCGGAGGCAAACTGGGGGCGACGCAGGAGGTGGCGCGGATCGTCTCTCTGACTCACGATTGGCAGGCGGGCACGACGCAGGTGGAAACCCTGGCCTGGGCCGAATACTCCACCGGCTACAATATCGCTCAGCAGGTATACTGCGAAGGCGGCTCGGGCGAAGTAGAGCTGCACAATGAGTACTATGACGACCTGTTGCCCGAAGACGAGCTGGACCGAAACTACCAGGACTACTGGGACTGGTGGGTTTACAAGATTCCCGCAGGGACGAAGCTGATCTATTACTCGCTGACCAGCGACGATCAGGTCGGCGGTGTCGGCCTGGCCTACCCAGTGACGCTGGAGCTGGCAGACGACGACAGCTATATCTACGTAACGTCGGACGTCGAGCTGCCAGCTGGCCACGGGTTGCTCTGCCTGGCGTCGTCGGACGACGTGCCGTACTCTGCCCTGGCTATGTTTGGCCGAGACAAGCTTTGTTGAGGGAGGGCAAATTGGAAGCTCAGCAGGTGACAGATTTGGCAGGAGTTTTAACGCAGTATGGGCCGTATGGGTTTCTGGCGGTCCTGTTCTACTGCGTTTCTCACCTCTATAAACAGCAGGCTGCTCTCGGGAAGGAATTCCGCGAGACCGTGCAGCAGAACGCCACTGATCTGGCGAACCTGCAGCGGGAGACACTGCAGGCGATACAGGCCAATACCGAGGCCGTTCAGCAGGTACAGCAGGCGATCAATCGGATCGAGAAATCAGAGTGAGGCTCCACGGCCGAGGACTCGGCGTCGGGGGAGTGGTTCGGAAGGGAGGGCGGAGCAGACTCGATTCAGAGCGCCTCGCAGAGACCAAAGAGCGTGGCGCCGAACGACCTCCAGAATCCGCAGGCGCCCCAAATCAGTGGCGTGCCTGGAGGCCTCTCCGTCGAGGGTGTCAGCCGTCAACTGGCCGAGGAAGGTCCTGGGCGGTTGATAGCCCCAGGGCGTCGAAAAGCCGTTGTCTGGCGACCGTTCGAGCGCGAATCCGCTCAACGGCCGAGAGGCGACCGTGGCGGGCTTCTTCGCGGCAGAATCGGCATTCCCATCGCCAGCTCCCATCAGCCCCAACTCCAGAGTAGACCAGATCGTCGTAGCAGTACGGCTGGCGGCAGCGCCAGCAGTACGTCCACGCCTGCGCCGTCGCAACCTGCTGCAGGCGCTCTTCAGCATTGCTCGTCTTTGCCTCTGTCACGTTCGTCCTCCGCTCTCTGCAGCAGATCGTGCAGGTCGCTGTAGGCGCGCACAACGTCCAGCAGCTCGGCGGATACCACGACCCCTCGAGCGGCTTTGATTGCCTCGGCCGCTCTGGCCAGGGCCCCAGCTCTGTTCGCCAGCACGGTGGCTGCGGTGATGATCGTCTGCCTCAGTTCCTCTGTCATTGGTCGTCCTCCGGGAATTCGAAGTGGGTGAAATAAGCGCTGAAGACTTTCTTCACGGCGAGCACCGCCACTGATACTGCGCGCCAGGATAGAGTGCCGTCGGCGTGGAGCATTCTGCCGAGCAGCACGCAGGCGGTCAGCCTGGCCAGTCGACAGACTGGATGAATGGGGTTCTCGGCTCCATAGTATCCAATCGCGTGCTGTATCTGCACGGCCAAGACGCGCTCTGCGGTGTCCTGGCGCCACGGCAGATGCTCCCACCAGCGCGTCATCTGGCGGAAACCTGCGCAGGCGTCGACGGCGGTATACACGGCGTTTAGCGCCCGAAATGGACCGATGCGCCTGGATTCACGGATGTGCTTACAGCGCTGCATGTCGTGTCTCCTATAGTTTCGGCCAGTGCTCCCGCCCAAAAATGTCGTCTAGGGCTGCGCGGACACGGTCCCGCAGCTGCACCTCGCGGTCAAGCTCGAACGACGCGAGGCGGTCTGGTATGTCTTCGTCGCTGTAGCGGTGCTGTATCAGCAGCCGCTGGTGGTCGATATCCTCGCCCCAGTCGTCCATCAGCCGCTCCAGCCGAAGCTGGAACAGCTTGGCGTGCCGGGCGACGATCTTGTGCGAGATCATCGCCATGTCGTCACTCCGCATCGGTCTGGCGTGGATCGGACGGCAGCGCGTAGTCCTCGCCCTTCAGGATTGAGAACAGCGCCCACCTGATACCAGTCAGTAGCGTCTCGGCGCGCGCGCAGCAGGTGGACGCGGTCGTGATCTCGTCGGGCCCCACGTAGGGCTCACGCATGGCCGCGCCAGCTCGGCGCACGTTCTCGCAGACGTCCTCGATCATCTGTCGCAGATTCTCGCGGGCTGAAGGCGTCATGCGTCGCCCTCCTCCGCCGTCATGCGATACTCGGCCAGCTCAGCCAGCGCCGCGTCTGAGGCTTCGCGCATCTGGGCGGCTGTGTTGACCAGGACGGTCTGCAGCTCACCCGTCAGCTCGCAGGCGCGCAGCGTCCACTCGCGCGCCGACTGCACGGCATCGTCGCCAGGCTTCGTCGCGTCAAGGCAGCTGTGGGCGCTGGCCGCGCAGCGGTAAACGGCCGTCAGCAGTTCGGCCACGTTCGTCAGGATCTCAGTCATTGTCCATGCCTCCTTCGCCGCCCAGCATGGGCAGCGGCTTTGTTGTTTCGTCCAGCCTGTTGGCCAGGCGGATCAGTTGCGTGTGGGCGCGCATCACGTGCCCGTAGATGGGGTGCGCTATCAGCTCGGTGGAAGACATCCCCGGCATCTGCCGAAGCACAGCCCACAGCTCGCTGATGGCGGCCTGTAGGGCCTCAGGTAGCGTCTGCGTTGGCATCGTCGGCGACCTCCAACGGTTTCAGAATGCGGTCGATATAGTTGGCGACCACCACCAGCCTGTCGGCCAAGTAGCGGTCAACCTTGCCGCGCACGGGCGTCTCGACCACGGCGACGAGGTCGGCCAGCTCGTGCGCCTTTGCTTGGATGTCGTACCAGACCGCAGGCACCGCTGGCCGCGCCTCCTCGCCATCAGTAGCGGGAAGCGGTCCAGTTGGCGCGTTAAATAGATCGACTTGTATCGCCATCGTCCCCTCCTGGCTTTCGGCACACTACCGCGAGCGCCCACCGGAGTCCTTTGAGCAGAACGACCGTGCGCGCACAGGCGCTCGCCGCTGCAGCTATCTCCTGCTCGCCGACCTCTGGCTGATGCAGCGCGTCGTTGGCCACGCGCACGTTCTCGCAGGTGTCGTGCAGCAAGTTCCGCAGATTCTCGCGGGCAGAATCAGTCATCATTTGGTGCTCCCTCCAGCGTTGGGTGTCCGCAGTCTGGCGGAGCAGCGAGCGCTCCGCTTACGTACTCTGTGATGCGCAGTATCGCCTCGCCGCATCCCCGGCAGAGGACGTACGCGTAGCCGCAGCGCCAGCACAACGCTTCAAAGTCTTTCTGCGCGGGCGATTGTCTGCCGCCCTGCTGGCGCTTGAGCTCGACAAAGAGCGCGCCGTAAACGCCAGGCGGATCGGGTCGCCTGCACATCGCCTGCAGGCACAGGTCAGCGACTCCGGCTTGGCGCCCCTCCAGGTTGAGGTTGTGGCCTGTGATCTTGCTGTTGGTTCCGCCGTTGGGAATCGACCACAGCTGGCCTGGGCTCATCTGCTCGCCTTGCACATCGCGCCTCAGGCGGCAGCCCAACGTCCTCCACCATCGCACCAGGGCGATCTGCTCTTCGTGCTCGGTAGGAACTGCTCTCTTGTAGTTCTCCATCCGTCTCCTCCATCACCACCACCGCGCCAAGCGCTGCGATGATGGCGTTGATCTGTCGTTGTTCAGCCTTGCTCATCGCCATCGGTCTGCGCCTCCATGCGACTCCGCAAGCCGATCCCGTACCAGCCGCGCACGTTGCCGCAGCGCGTATAGTGCGGTCGATCCGCCACGCCGGTCACGGCGTCGACGGCTCGTGGCTCTATCTCCAGCCCCTGCGCCCACTCGGTCACAGCCGAGCGCAGCGACTGCACCGTCATCGTCTGCTGCACGCCCATACGACGCGCCCAGTCCTGGTAGTCCCGCATCATCTGCGATGTGCCGCAAAAAACGCGTCCCGCCGTCACCGGCTCCAGCCGCTCCTCAATCCACTGCGCGATCGGATTGCTGTTGCCGCGGATGACGCGGGCGAGCTCGCTGTCGTAGGGCAGCGGAACAATCTGCTCCGGTACCTGCAGCTGCGCGTATATGGCAGCCCACTTCCAGAGGAGCGCTGGGCCTTCGGCCTCGAGCTTCTCTTGGAGGTGCACGTCGATGACGCTGGCTGCGCGCTCGAAGGGCAGCACCCACCAGCGCCGCTGGTGACGCCCGCCGACATCGCGGATGGCGGGGAGCTCATTGCATCCGAAGAGCCAGCGCTGGCTGACGTATCGGTCGACCGCCTCCTTGTGCTTAAGCTGCAGGCTGACCTTGCGCCTCACGCCACCTCCTCGGCTCAGCATCAGCTCAGCGACCTTGCCTGCACTCCGGTCGCGGTCGTCGAGCACGATCACCCGCTTAGTCGCGGTCGAGCCGTTAAATTGCTGGGCCAACTCGTCGGGGCTGACCGAAGCGGCCACCTCGCCGAGCAGGGTGCACAGCAGCTGCAGGATCACCGTCTTCCCGCACCCGCCGGGACCGTACAGGATCGGGATTTTCTCAATCTTGCTGTTCTTGCCGTAGACCGTCAGCGCGCAGATCTGGTTGAGCCGCTGATACGCTGCATCATCCAGGCCGACGTCGCGGAAGGCGGCATCCCAGACAGGCGTGTCACCTGGTGCAGGCGTCACCGCGAGCTCCAGCGACTCGGCCCAGTAGCTCCCAGGGCAGTCGATGAACTCCAGCCGCCAGGGAGAGAAGAGCTTGCCGCCAGGGCAGAGAAACCAGTCGCCGCCAGGGTGATCGTCGTTCGTCCAGTAGTGCGTCTCCAGCGGAGCAGGTACACAGTGCCCGCCCTCAGCTGCGGCAGTCGGCAGCGCCTGGATCACCTTGGCCGTCATCTCTGGCGTGCACGGGAAGGGCTTGTCGCCCGCAGTCCGCAGGTGGGTGAGGCCCTGCATGACCGCGTCGTACAGAGTCCGGTCACCCTGGCCAGTGGCGCTCGTCACTCGCCAGATGCAGTCGGCGTCTCTGCGATACCAGCTGCCGTCGGCAGAGTAGACCACCCAGCTCCCCGGCCGACCGAAGAAGCCGCAGGTGACGTAGTGCCGCGCCACCGCCAGCAGGTCCGACGGCGAGAGCTCCGCTTCTGCGATCCGCTCATGAGGCGGAAGCCCTGCCGTGATGTTGTCCTCTTCGGCCCCGCCTCCATCATCAGCGGCAGGTGCGGCAGGAGCGACTGGCGCGACCTCCTTGGCAGGTGGAGCACTCGGCTCCTTAGGGCGGTCACGCAGGACGCGCAGCTTCTGGCTCGCGTGATCGAGACCATCGGCGACTGTTGCCTCTGCCTCGCCTCTGCTGTATCCTGTTGCGCGGGCTGCATCTACGAGAGCCCGCCTGGCTTCTTCCCTCCAGGACTGGTCGTAGAGCAGACCGCCGACACGCAGCGCCGCCTCCAGCGTGCGCTTGTGTCGCTCGCCTTGTTGCACCCGCCGAAGCAGTCGGCACTCCGCCTCCAAGGTCGTTTCAAACGCTCGCCTCTCCCGTAGCTCAGATGGGCGAGCCGATGGCGCTGGTTGCGTCGGGAGCGCTTGCTGCTTCGGCTCCTCTTCCGGAGTCGTCAGCCACGACGGCGCCGGACACCAGATGTGCTCACCCCGCCACCGATACTCACCCTCCGGACGCACCGAGCCTGCGCCGACCACGTAGCCACCATCGCCGCGATAGTCGATGCCGTCCTTGTCGGTCAGCTTGGCCGCGTAGGCGGGCAGGCGCATCTGAGCCTTGACCGTGTTGCGCGCGCAGGCTGTCGGCGTGACGTAGATATGCACACCGTGCGGCGTGGTGACGCAGTTGCCGTAGACGTTAGTGATGGCGTCGATCGCTCCGGCAAAGTCCTCGCCGCTGTAGGCGCACTCCTCCTGGGCGAAGACTACAGCCGCGCGGTGCGTGTCGCAGTCGATGACGTCGGCGACCTCTCCGGTTACGACGCCCACATTGGCCGAGGGGTAGCTCTCGGCCCAGTCGGTGAGCTGCTGCCAGTCCGTCGTCGCCTGCTCCGTCCAGCGGCAGCCGCGCACCGGAGTCTTGCCACCAGCCGTCAACGGGAAGACGCGGAAGTTGAGCGTCTGGTAGAAGCTGGCGCGCTCGAGGAAGTCCTGCTCAGAAGGGGATGTCATCCTCGGGCTCCTGGGCGCGTCTGATGGGCTGGCCATAGTCGGCCGTCGGGCGCTGTGCCGGTCTGGGGCTGCTGGCTGCCGGAGGTCGTCCGCCGATGGTCACGGGCGCTTGCTCGATGACCTGCTGCCCTGGCTGCAGGATGCGCTGCGCCAGCTTGTCGTGCGGGTTGCCAGGGTCGAGCCACGCGGCCGCACAGTTGCGCGGTGAGCGGTCACCGTCAGGCTTGGTCATGCCCACCTTGATCGGGCATTGCGCGCCGTCCAGACTCTGGGCGAGGTCGCCCCGAAGCTGCCGACCACTGGCGGCGACAATCTTGGCGAGCGTCTCACCGCCGATGGCCATGCTCTTCATCTGGCCGTCAGTCCATGAGGTGCCCTCAGGCTGCAGCACCTCTGGCAGGGTGACCGACTCCCAGATGAGGGCGCCCTCATGCTGAGACCCGATCACCGTCAGCCGGAGGTTGATGCGCTTAAGACCAGACTGCGCCACGCTGACGCCGTCGTCGTCTGCGTACTGACCAGAGCGGTCGATCTCCACCCGCACCCAGGTCAGACTGTTGGCGGGCACCAGCGCCCGCTTGATCTCTCGGTCGCGCGACCTCTGCAGGTCGTCGGTCAGGTCCACGTATAGAGCCATCTTTCTCTCTCCTACATCATGCTGTATTGTCGGCCAGCTGGGCCGATGTTGTTGAGTCCGTAGTCGTAAGACTGCGCGAGCTGGGTGACCGGTCGAATGGTCTGCTCGTATATCCGCAGCCACTTCCCGTCCTTAAAAAACCAGTTGGCGGCGATGTAGCAGCCGCAGAGCCAGGCGCCGTCATCGTAAAGCGGTATCGTCCGACGGCGTGTCTCCGCTATGCGCTGGCGGAGCTCCTTGTCGTCGGCGTAGATCTTGGTGACGACGCATTGTGATCGCCAGCAACCCTCCGTCATCTGCACCACCAGGTCCTCCATCTCGCGCGTCTCCCACCGCACAGTCGCACACGCCACGACCGCCAGATGGTAAGGACGCCCGCGGAGATAGAGGTTGAGATCGCGGCAATCAGGCGCGGCGAATCTCGGCATCAGCAGGTCTGGTCTGACGCTGTAGATGAGCCCGACGCCCGTCAGCAGTGGCGCTCCCTCAGTACTCACCATCATCTCCGAGATCCTCTCCCCTGGTCACAACGGGCAGCAGCGCCCGATGGTAGGCGGCGAAGGTCGGATCGGTGCCGATCTCGATCACGCGGTCCAGGCCCCGGCGCGACTTCGCCACGCATACCGTTTCGTCGCTGCAGATCAGCTCGCGGGCGCCGGTTCCGCGCGCTGCACGCACCGTGCCTGCCTGGTCGATGCGCCTGACGCTATCAATGCGTGCATGCAGGAAGTAGAGCTCGTCGGCCCACTCGCGGATCCGCTCACGCGCTGCGGCCTCCAGCTTCAGATCGTACTGCAGGTAGGCGTCGGTGTCGGGCGACTTGACCTGCACGCGGGCCGAGTGCGCGACCAGGACGATCCGCATGCCGACGCGCTCGCGGAGCAGGTCCAGCCGCTGCAGGAGCCTGTCCCAGGTCTGCACCGCGTAGATCTTGTATCCACGCTGATACCCCCAGTCTTCGATCGAGGCTTTGCCTGCCTGCTGCGCGGTGTACGACCATACCAGCGGCTCCAGCCAGTCCAGGCTGTCGATGATCAGGGTGCGGTACGGGTGCGGCTCCCGGATCAGATCAGCGGTCGCATCGATGACGCTGGGCAGGTCGCGGAAAATCTGCGGCCAGGTCGGCACGTCGACGCCGCGTGCGCCGTCTTCCACCCGCAGCAGGATCGGGCTGGGGAAGGTCGCAGCGAATGTCGTTTTACCCGCGCCTGATGGGCCGTAGACGACGATGCGGTCAGTGTCCGCCGTGTCCTTGGCGCTGATAATGTCGGCCAGACTCATAAGGTGTGTCTCCTGTACTCAGCCACCAACCTGGCGTCGGTGGGATCGTGGCGCTCGGCCATCTGTGCGCAGGCTTTCGGGACAAATGCCTCGTGCTGCACAAACAGCCAATAGCCCCTGGTTGATAGTGGCGCCCGCCAGCGATACGGCAGCCAGCCGAGCTCGCCAGCAAGGCGAAACGCGTATTTCTTGTAGTTATTCCAACAGGCGCCGTCGGCGAGAATCTCGTGCGCCCAAAAATAGCCCCTGGGGGCATATTTTGTCCGTGCGAGGCGCTGCACGCGCTCGTACCCGTCGACCAGCAGCAGTCCGTCTTCCGTGGCGTCACGCATTGCGCAATTCCTCTGCCAGCGTGGCCGCCAGCTCCAGCATCAACTCCGCCCGCATTCGACCGAGGTCACGGCGTGCCTGGCAGTAGTCAGCGTAGGCGATTTCGTCGGTGACCGTTGGATCGTCGGCTTCGTAGACCGTGATCTCGTAGCGTTCCTTGGCGCCCCTGTAGTTGAGCACGGCCAGGTGCAGCCGTGTCAGCTGCTCGTCGTTCATTCGCGCTTCACGCCCGAAGCACGACAGCGAAGCCTGGTAAAAGTCAATCATGTTCACTTTGTCCTCCGTTTGGTGATCTCACGCAGCTGAGACACGAAGGTGTCGGCGGTCGCGTTCAGCAGCGTGCGGGTGGTGTCCACAGCGTGCTCGTCGCCCATTGCAATCAGTAGCGACAAACCCGCGATCTCGGCGGCGTCGTCAAGGCCCAGCATGCTGACCAGCAGACTGCGCACCGCCAGCGCCTGTACGGCAGTCTCGCGGGACACCTGCATGTCGTCCGGCCACTGCAGATCACTGCGGGCCGCTTCGGCGAATTCTTCCGGCGTCATGAGCGCACCTCCTGCGGTCCTCCGACCATCTCCCTGTAAAAGCAGTCTTTGATGATATGGATCTGCAGCGATATCTCGTCCAGCAGTCGCCTGACTTCAGCGGAGCCGCCCACGGACGCCTGCAGCTCCTGGCTGAGGGTGAGCAAGCGCACGCATACGCCGTTGAGCAGTTTGGTTCTCTGCACCAGGATATCCTGGATCTTATCGATGCGGAGCAGCACCGTCATGGCGACCCTGTGCGGGTTGTCCTTCCAGGCCCCGGAGATCAGCAGCTGGCACAGCCGGCACTGGTCGACGGCGGGATCCATCAAGATCACAGGCTGCTTGACTCGTCGGTACCTCATGCGCGCACCTCCTGCTGAAGGCCCTGCAGCGCCCACTCGTGGCTGCTACGGGTGCGGCGGATCTCGCCACCGAACGCCTGCAGCGCCCACTCCAGCGCCGGATAACAGATGCCTGCACGGTCGGCCTGCAGTTCGTCCAACCGCCTGCAGGCGCGCTCGTATTGCGCCCAGGCCAGCGCCTCGGCGCGGCGGTGGGCGTAGGTGTCCAGCGTGCTCAGCGCGTACGCCGCGTGCTGGTACTCCTCGCCCCAATAGTCCCGGGCAGCCACCGCCACTGATAGCTGGCGGTCACTCGTCGTCGTCGTCGTCGTCGTTTGTCTCACGTCCAATCCTCCGCAAGTCGTCCTGCACGCAGGTCAGGACGTACTCGATCTTGGTGGTTTTTGATGTCTCACCGAACGCCTCCATAAATAGGCGCACCCGGCGGATCTGCTCTGTGACTTCCGCCTCCAGGGCGTCGATCAGGCGGTCTTGCTCCTCATACTGCCGCGTGGTCAGCATGGGCCGCTGAGCCAGGCGCGCCTGCTGGGGCACGATCGCCTGCGGTCTCCGCGACCATGGCCAAAAGTTACGAAGCCAAAGCGGGATCAGCATTCGTCGTCCTCCGTGAGGTCGTAGCTCCTGATATCAGAGGTAGCCGATTCGGCCGTGTCGCTGATCTCCTCCACGGCCACCGATACGTCGCGCAGGGCGCTGACGATGCCCGACCATACGGTGTCGGCGATGCGGGCGAGCCGCTTCTGCCTGGTGGCCAGGCGGCCGAGGCGCTCCTGCAGCTCTACTGTCGCCGAAACGCCGTCGAGGCGCTGCTCGATCTTGGCCAATCGGTCGACTACCATGTCAACCACGATCTGGACTCGGTCCAGCTTGCAAGCGAGTTCTTCTATTGTCATGACTCTTTCCCCGACCAGGTTTCGCCCTGGCCATCGCGGATAAAGGTGAAAAATTCAGCCGGGCTCATGTTGTATCTGCGCATCAGCTCGTCGTAGCTTTTCCCGGCCTCCAACTGCACGCGGATCTCGTGCCCTTTGCTGCTGTGTTTCGGACGGAACCATTCCTGCATCATCAGGTGGTATCCGATCTCCATGGGGTCTTCGCCTCGCTCGTAGAGATCGAGGCAGACTTTTTCCGCTGCGCGCTTTATCATCGGGTCGCCGACGCTGATCCATTGGCAGCCGTCGTGCATGATCATCTCTGCTCGAAAACCGTCGTACTCTCGCGGCAGGGCCTCCAGCGCGCGGTCAATAGCGGCCACTTCGTCTGCTGGATCCTGGCGGTGCAGAAGCAGCGGATCGAAGCCGTACTTATCAACGAAGTCGGAGGCTATCAGGCAATCGATGGTCCACTCCTTCATTGGCCGTGCGAATATGCGCGCCCTCTCGGCGATCTCTTCGTCGTAGCAATCAACCTCATGCTGACACTTGGCCCTCATCTCCTCCAGTTTCGCCTTGATTCGTTCGTCGATCATCTCTTCCACCTCGAAATCTTCCATATGAGCAGCAATCCCGCGATCACCAGAGGAGCTCCTTGTCGCGCCATACGCGCTGCGGGTTGATTCGGTCGGCGCTCATTGCGTGCGCGGGAACCATGAACTTCGGCCGCTCTGCTGCCAGCGCGTCGGTCAAGGTGTGCGCCCACTCCGCCAAGTCGCCGATCGTCGGGGGCGTGTCGTGCATGATGCATTCGCCCATTTTGCTGTGTACCTGGGTAACCAGTCTGCGTTCTTCTTCGGTCATCGCGTCTCCTCCCATTATGCGGCGGCCTTAAACTCGCTGCGCAGGTTGTCGATGACCAATTCGTCAACAACGTGCCAGCTGTGCGTGGCCAGATCGTAGTAGTTGCGGTTGTCAACCAGGTATCCCTCGCAGCGGCGGGAGAATCCGGCAAAACCGTTGCGGACGACTTCAACATCGAAAAACCGGGCTGCGCGGTTGTAGTAGACGCGGCAGTCGTAACGGTTGATCAGGTTGAGGTAGATGCGCTTGTGGTCGCCCTTGAGCCACACATTGGCGCCGGCTTTGACCAGGGCCTCGGCGATCGCGTCGCCTTTGACGGCATCAGCTTTGGCCTGCTCTTCTGCGGCCTGTTTGGCGGCAGCCTCTGCAGCCTCTGCAGCCTTGGCAGCCTTCTTGGCGGCGTGCTCTGCAATCTGGCGGTAGGTATCGCGGAGGGCGATAATGAAGCAGACGCGGTAGGAGTCTTCCGGCCACTTGGCCTTCATCGCCTTGGCGAGCTTGTGGGCGTAAGCAAAAATCTGTGCGTTGGTGATCTGCATCGGTCTTTCTCCTGTGTGCGTCCCGTGTATGGCTAAGTTCTACTACGGGGCTTTTTAGGCGTCAAGATTTTTTTTGAAGGCGTCAAGATTTTTTTTTGAAGGCCTAGACGGGGCGAGGGGTTCCGCTCGTTCGGCCGGTCGTCGGGGGCCGTTTTGGCCGACTGGCCGCGAAAAAAAATCTGCCCACGAATCGCCCGCCGAGGACCGCCAATGATGGGGGCCCGCCACTGCCCGCCACTGCCCGCCAGACGTCCGCCAGACGTCGCCAGAGCACTGGCAGCTGAAAAGGCTTGTCGCGCGTGTGTTTAGGTGGCGCTCGCCATTTCGCCAGTGATTTTCAACTTTCTTTCCAGGCGCGCGTGCGCGCGTGCGTGCGTGTGTGCGTAATAAATTGAAAACGTCTGGCGTTCTGGCGAAGGGGGTTTAAACACAGACAGCAGAACGGTTTTCGGCTGCCACTGCAGTGGCGAGCACTGGCGAGTAGTGGCGAGGGCGCCCAAAGCTCACACGCGGGCGCCGGTTGACGGATCAGGGCCGGCTGTGTACTGTTAACTACACATGGAGGTGACAATGCGCGAGTTTGGCACCGAACACCCGTTCGACCCGGCGATCGCCAGGTACTACACCTGGCAGTACAACCACTATCAGATGCGGCCGGACGCCGTGCAGGCGTTCTGGGCGAGCTTTAACCGCTGGGCTGCGACGCCGTCTGGGCGCAGGTGGCTGGAGTCGGCCCGCCAGGCCAACGCCGTCTACGCGACGATCCGCCGGTGGCATCGACAGCGCATCACGCCGCACCGGCTGCACTTCGTTCGGGCGTGCGAGCTCTTCGGGTGGTCGCTGGTCGACTTCTTCCCCAGCCAGGCTGGGCGCGCCCAGTCAGTGGCGCTGCGTCGTCTGTTCCCTTACTGCGGCAAGTCCGGCGCTGAGCGTGGGCGCCTCGTCCCCGACGCGGCAGATGAGTTTTTCACGGCGTTGGCCCGCCTTGTCGCGGCACCCCTGACGCCGGCCGGCGAAGCGGCCACCCGACTGCGGCTGGTGTATGAGTGGCTGGGGCGTGCCCAGCGGCAACCGGGCGTCAACCTGGCGCCTGATGCTGTGTGCGCCTTCGCTGCGGCGATAGGTCGAAAGCCTGAAGCGTTGCTGCGACTGCCTGGGCAGCGGATGTCCAAAGCGGCCAGGCAGTCGCCCAAGCGAGGACGGCACGAAATGCGGCCGGGCGATGCTGCCTTGTCTGGGCAGCGTCATTTCACTTCGGCGAAGCGCTGCCCTAACGCGGACGGGTGGTCGTTCTTTGGTGGGTGCGCGTGACCGGCGCGGCGGCCGAGGGGCTGGGAGGGGCCCCCTACCCCGTTTTTTTTCGGTTCGGCCAAACCGGCCGACAGCGCCGCCTTCAGAGGTCAACCTTCCCCGCGCCTGGCTTCCGGTCGGTCACTGAGCCCGGGGCGGCCGAGCTGGCCGAGTGGTTATTTCCATTTTGGAAATAGTTGGTTATGTGAAGTATGGCTGAGATGAATACGAG
>Ga0265299_10001044_pt1 | contig 33222 bp, 26 predicted proteins | sample AusTroGonzalo_MG_4_FD_193485 | JGI IMG/M metagenome (GOLD analysis project Ga0265299, IMG submission 193485) | Bovine rumen microbial communities from tropical cattle in Woodstock, Queensland, Australia - Gonzalo_02 | ecosystem: Host-associated > Mammals > Digestive system > Stomach > Rumen ... | reverse complement strand
AGGACTTCATCAAGGTTGGTGACGAGGTTGAGGCAGTTATCCTGACACTTGACCGTGCAGAGCGCAAGATGTCTCTGGGTATCAAGCAGCTCAAGCAGGATCCGTGGGAGAACATCGAGGAGAAGTATCCCGTTGGTTCAAAGCACACCGCTACCGTACGCAACTTCACCAACTTCGGTATCTTTGTTGAGATTGAAGAGGGTGTTGACGGTCTGATCCACATCAGCGACCTGAGCTGGACCAAGAAGGTTAAGCATCCGTCAGAGTTCACCACCATCGGTGCTCCTATCGATGTTGTAGTTCTCGAGATAGACAAGGAGAACCGTCGTCTGAGCCTTGGCCACAAGCAGCTTGAGGAGAATCCTTGGGACGCTTATGAGTCAATCTACACCGTTGATTCTATCCACGAGGGTAAGATCACCGAGATGATGGACAAGGGCGCAGTTATATCACTCGCCGAGGGTGTTGAGGGCTTCGCTACTCCCAAGCATCTTGTTAAGGAGGACGGCTCACAGGCTCAGCAGGGTGAGACTCTCCAGTTCAAGGTAATCGAGTTCAACAAGGATTCAAAGAGAATCATCCTCTCACACAGCCGTATCTTCGAGGATATCGCCAAGGCTGAAGCTAAGGCTGAAAAGAAGGCTGCACGCAAGGCTACCGCTAAGAAGGAGAAGGAAGAGCCGGTTATCCAGAACCAGGCCGCTTCAACAACTCTTGGTGATATTGATGCTCTTGCAGCTCTCAAGGAGCAGCTCGAGGGTGGTAAGTAATCCGTAGATTATCACATTATTTAATAGAAGGACCGCACGCACGTGCGGTCCTTTTTTTGTACTTTTGCCACCATTGATATGGAAAAGTTCGAGGTCACCATATTGGGATGCGGATCGGCCACCCCCAGTCCAAAACATTACACTTCGTCGCAAGTCATTGAGATTCGCGGCAAGCTGTTTATGGTAGACTGTGGCGAAGGCACTCAGATCCAATTGCGCCGTTCGCATGTTGCATTTGCCCGCATCAACCATATTTTCATATCCCACCTTCACGGCGACCATTGTTTCGGGCTGTTGGGTATGATCTCCTCATTCGGACTGCTGGGCCGTACAGCACCTCTTTTTATTCATGCATCGCATGAGTTGGAGCCAATGTTGCGTCAGGAGATGGATTTCTACTGCCGAGACCTGGAGTTTCAGGTAGAGTTCCAGGGATTTGATCCTGCCCAAACCTCCGTCATTTACGATGACCGTTCACTCACCGTGACTGCTTTCCCCTTGAAACACCGCGTTCCCTGCGCAGGTTTCCTGTTCCGAGAGAAAACCGCATCGGACCATCTGGACCGGGCCGCAGCCGATTTCTATGGGGTGCCTCAGTGGGATTACAACCGCATCAAGGATGGCGGTGATTTCACAACCGCCGATGGCACAGTCATACCCCATGAACGTCTCACCAAGCCCGCCGATCCGGGCCGCAGCTACGCATACTGCTGTGACACTGCATATAACCCATCGATGATAGACATCATCAAAGGAGCAGACTTGATGTATCATGACTGCACATACGCAGAAGACGATGCCGACCGCGCCAAGAAACATTTTCACAGCACCGCAACTGATGCCGCCCGCACTGCCCTTGAGGCTGGGGCCGGAAAGCTCATTTTGGGCCATTTCTCGGCCCGCTACCCTGATGAGAGTATCCTTCTTGAAGAGGCGCAACGTACATTTGCCAACACCATCCTGGCAAAAGAAAACCTTACCGTAACAATCTGACATAGACGTATGGCAATGATGGCATATGATGAACACAGAATACTGGAGATGCTTCGTGAAGATGACATCTCCCGCCGTCGTGCCTTTGAGTCTATTGTGAACAATTTCAGCGAACAGCTGTACTGGCAGATCCGTCACATGGTATTATCCCATGATGATGCCAACGATATACTTCAGAACACATTCATAAAGGCCTGGATAAACCTTGATTCGTTCATGGGTTATTCCAGAATATCAACATGGCTTTACCGAATAGCCGTAAATGAAACCCTAACCTTCCTGAACAAACAGAAAGTTACCGTTCCTATCGAGACCGACGATGAAGGCGAGCTAAGCATAGCTGACCGTCTGGAAAGCGATCCTTATTTTGACGGAGACCTGACCGAGCGTCAACTGCAGGAAGCCATAGCCACCCTGCCCGACAAACAACGCATGGTATTCAACATGAAGTATTTCAACGAGATGAAATACGAGGAAATATCAGAAGTTCTTGGAACCAGTGTAGGAGCTCTCAAGGCTTCATTCCATATTGCCGTAAAGAAAATTGAGGAGTATTTCAACAACATAGATTAAACCATTTAACTGCTAATCAGTCATAAATACGGATGGAAAAGAAAAGAAACATCAGGATTGACGAACTCGAGCCCCGCAGGCCGTTCTCCGTTCCGGAAGGTTATTTTGAAAACCTGACGCACGAGATTATGGCTTCGCTGCCCGAGCAGGAATCTATCTATTCCACCAAGATTACGGTGACACCCTGGATGCGCATCAGGCCCTATCTGTATGCTGCAGCCGCTTTTGCCGGCATATTCTTCTGCATCAAGGCCGCCGTAGGCATCACCTCCCGCAATAACGCCGCTCAGGTAGCACAAGCCGAGGAGACCACCATCTACTCCGATGAGTATATAGACTCATTCCTTGAGACAGCCATGATTGATGACTGCACATTGTATTACACCCTGGTTGATGCCAACTGACAATCATGAAAAAGATTATAGTTATCCTTATAGGTGTTATTACCTTTTGTCCTGTATTCAGTCAGAATAATCAAGGTAATAACCAACAACGTTGGGGCAACCAACAGCGCCAGAATTGGCAACAGCGCAACAACCCGCAACCGGTGCCCAACCGTAGCGGACAGTTCTCGCCTGCCGAGTATGCCCGTCAACAGAGAGAATTCTTTACCAAGAATGCAGAACTCACGCAAGAAGAGGCCGATGCATTCTTCCCCATCTATAATGAACTGCAGCAGAAAAAACGCGAGCTGAGCCGCGAAACACGCCGTTTCATGCGCGAGGCCGCCGGTCCCGATGCTTCCGATGAGCAAAGCCTAAAAGCCATTGACGCCCAAGCCGAGACTAACCTCAAAATTGCAGAGCTTGAAAAAGAGTATCTACAGAAATTCAAGGAAGTGCTTCCCGCAACCAAGATCCTTAAGGTTCAAAATGCCGAGGAGCAGTTCAACAGCCAAATGCTGAAAGACATACAGCAGTCCCGCGGACACCAGTTCCAGCAGAACCAACAAAGACCCGGACAACAGCCTCAACAACAGAGGCCGCAGTTCAACAGGTCCGGTAATTAAGACATCAAGAGTCAACAAAAAAGGAATGAGCATCAGCCCATTCCTTTTTTTCTGAAACTCGCCGTAATATCGACTAAGTTTCCGCCATCAATCCGATACATGCGCTGGTTGGTGTCGGGATTCGGAAGCGGTCCTTTGCTCTCAATGTAAGGGCCAACCTTTACATAATCCAATGATTCTTTTCTGAAGCAATCGGGTAGATCCTGACGTCCGGAGTACCATGCGGTTTTGAGTCCCGCGGCATGTACACGGTCGGCAAGCCGCATCACCTCCCCTGGCTCGCGGTCGCCTCCCATGAAACATACACACGTTACATCACGTCCATAGCGGTCCAGCAGACCGTCCAGCAAATCATCATCCAATAACAAACCTATATCCTCCTGTAGCTGGGGACTGTGACATCCGGGACAACAATTAGGACACTGGGAGAGGTTAAGCGATAGCGTAACCTCTCCCGGTACATCCTGAAATACAATATCGTATGAAGCGATCTTCAACACCCGACTCAGATCTTGGCGTAGTAACGCTTTGAAGCCTCAACCTGACGAGCTGCAGAGAAGTTGCTTACGCGCTTCATGTAACCGATGATACGTGTCAGATAATCCACGTTGGTTGAATGGCAGTGCGGGCACTCCTTGAGATAACGCTTATCAATGGTTCCGCATTCGTTGCAGATGGTGTTGGGAATGTTGAACGTGAAGTAGTTACAACCCTCCTGAGCAGCCACCTTGAGCAACTGACGGTACTGAGCCTTTGACAGATGCTCCTCAAGATTGCAGTGCAGCGCGGATCCACCGGTCAGATGCTCGATATACTTGACACCATGCAGACGGAATCGGTCGATAACATTCAATGTATTATCCTCAACCTTGTAGAAGTAACTGTTATAGCAGTCACGAGGAACAACATAACCATCCTCCTTATCCCACTTGGCGTTCTTTACGCCCACGTTCTCGGCAGGAATCATCTCGCAGTTGAACATTACGCCCTTGCTGCGATACTGTTTGTTCAGCTTCTCTATGATACCAAGTACAGTCTGTACATATTCGGTATAACGAGGGTTGTCAGTGATTTCAATACCCAGGAACTCTGCTGACTCAACAAGTCCGTTTACGCCGATGGTCAGGTACTGACGACCGATGTTGATGTAACCGGAATCAAACAGCGGGAGCATACCCTTGCTCTGAAGTTCCTTGAGATTCTCGTTATATGCCAGCTGAACCTTATGCATGAGGTCTACAACCTCTTCAATATACTTCTGATACGGTATGCCCATACGTGAAGCGTACTGTACGCAACGGTTCAGGTTAATTGTGAGCACACTCTTTGAACCGGTACTTACGCCACCTGCTCCAAGCGTATATGAGAATCCGTTGTCAGTAATCTGGTTACGCAGACGGCAGCAACTTGAAAGTGAATCAGCATTGTCACTTACATAGGTAAAGAAGGAGTGACCCTCGGCGTACATCTCGGCTGTAAAATCACCATACTCCTTATCCTTTACATCACCGTTCTCGGTAAGCAGAGCCATTGTCTCAACAGGGAATGTCAGCACGCAGCGCAGACGCTCCTGGTTGAACCACTTCATGAAACGCTTCTGCAGCCAGCTGAGAGACTCCCAATGAGGCTTCTCACCATCGGGGAAACGGAACTCGCCGAACAATGACTCAAAGTAGTAGCGATCATAGTAGCTGATGTTCCAGAATACTGACTGAAAGTTACGTGCACCGGTAGGCTGGTTGATTGAGTAAACCACCTGCTGGAAATAGTCAGTTATAACCTTATCTATGGAGCGTTTCTTTATACTCAGATCGACAATCTCATCGGCACGCTTGTAGTAATCCTCACCGTACTCCTTCTCAATGAAGTAGTTCATGTACATGAGAAATTCCGGAGTAGCGCATGCGCCTGAGAGCATTGATGATACCATGAAGACCATGTTGATGAAACCGCCGCAGAATGCCTTAAGGTTAGTGGGCTGTGTTGCGTTACCACCTATGGACTTGGTACCGCCAAGCAACCACGGATACATGGTGATACTTGCGCAATAGTTAGCCAGATTGGTCTCATCGTTCTTGTAAATGAAGTGCTGGTGGAGCAGGCTGATATACTTGTCTGCAACCTCCTTGCCGAACATGGTACGAATACGGTCGCACAGCAGACGACGGTTAAGACGTATAAAGCCCTTTTTAGGCAACTCACCTATCAGAGTCGCAATGTTCTTGTTCTCAACGTTAGCGTTGGCATCGAACTTACTACCCTCGGCAGCATTGGCAGCCTGGCAGTATCCCATCAGAAATTCCAGCTTGGACTTGGTCTCGCGGTCCTCAGCATGACGGTTGCGGTACAGCATGTACGTCTTGGCAACCTGATAATAGCCCTCGGCCATAAGTGCCACCTCCACCTGGTTCTGGATCTCCTCAACGCTGATGCCACTCTGAATGTTCAGATGGCTCAGGATTCCAGTCATGACCTCCTCGGTAGCAAACGCTCCTGAAGCCAGGAAAGACTTGGAGATAGCGGCCTTAATCTTGTCAATGGTAAACACCTCGTGTTTGCCATCTCTTTTTACAATATATGTCTCCATAAATAACTAAAAGTATTCATCAAATCAGCATTGCAGAGAGAATCCTTCTCTCCACAAAGTCAGTTACATTATCTATTAGGATAACCCTCCCTTGATCCCGGTCTTGTAGTCCTTTAAAAACCGAAGACGCTAGCAAAGATATTATAAAAAAGATAAGTTGGTGCGGTCTGTTGATAACTTAAAAGGTCTTCTTGAAGAGAAGTTTTCAACAGCCCCCGCCAGAGTTATTCGTGGGCATTTTTAACACTTTTGTCAAGAAAAAAATATAGTTTTGCAGAAACAGTTATGGCACTGAAGAGATTCGGAGTATCGCTTGAGGATGAGCTGCTGGAGCAGCTGGATTCCTTGGTCAAGGAGGACGGTTATGCCAACCGTTCGCAGGCCATACGTTTTCTGATTGAGAAGAATGTGGCCGAGAAGAAGTGGCAGTGCAACCACATTGTTGCGGGTACCATATTTATAATATATGACCAGCAGCGCACCGATATATCCGCCCGAATATCGGACATACAGATCCGACATCAGAATCTTGTGCTTTCGTCACAGCAACATTACATCAATGAGGGTACCTGCCTGCACGTGTGCACCGTCATGGGTGAGGCCCGCCTGCTTACCGCTTTGGCCGATGAGATGATATCCATCAAGGGCATCCGCCACGGCAAGCTGCTTATGAGCCGCGCTGATTAAAACATCTTTTTTATTTCTTTTATTGGTGGCACGATTGTGACAATTCGTGTTACTTTGCTATATTTGCAGTCATAACTAACCAACCCTTTTTATGAAACACATTGCTTTAATTCTTGCTGCAGCAGCAGTATCCTTCAGCACAGTACAGGCAACAGAGCCTACAGATTCAATACTTCAGGAGGTAGTAATAACAGGCACGCGCAGCGCCACCGATGTACGTCATCTGTCACAGACAGTAAACGTGGTTGACCGCGCCGCCATTGAGGAGACAAACCGCGTATCACTCCTGCCCCTGCTTACCGAGCAGGTTCCGGGACTCTTCATCACCCAGCGCGGATATGCCGGTTACGGTGTATCAGGCGGTGCCGCAGGTAATATATCCATGCGCGGTATGTCAGGCAGCTCGGCACGTATGCTAATTCTTATTGACGGACATCCCAACTACGCGGGTATCTACGGTCATCCCATCGCAGACTCTTACCAGTCACTCATGACTGAAAGGGTTGAGGTTCTGCGCGGACCCGCATCACTTCTTTACGGTTCTGATGCTATGGCCGGTGTAATCAACATAGTCACCAAGAAGCCGCAGGACGGCACCCACGCATACGTTCATGCAGGTTACGGCTCATTCAATACTGCCGAGACCGAGTTCTCGGCAAATACCCGTCAGGGCAAGTTCAGTGCCGTTGCTTCGGGTTCTTACAACCGCACCGACGGACACCGTGACAATATGAACTTTGAGCAGTTTGGCGGTTATGCCAAGTTGGGTTACGATATTTCAGACAACTGGAATGCATCGGCCAATGTAGACGTTACGCGTTTCAAGGCTTCACAGCCCGGTTCCGAGAACTGGTTATTGACTGATGCAGACCAAGACATAACACGCGGAACCACCGCCCTATTCATTGAGAACAACTACAAGATCACATCCGGTGCAGTTAGTCTCTTCTACAGTTGGGGCGATCACTGGATCAACGACGGGTATCACATTGACCCCGACCCTGCAAAGAATGAGACTCCCAAACTATTCCGATTTGTTTCATATGACGAGATGTGGGGTGCATCAGCCTGGCAGAGCGCAAGCCTGTTTGAGGGCAACCGCCTGACACTGGGCTTTGATTATTACCGTTACGGAGGCAAAGCAAACAACCATTTTGTTGACGGTCCAACGGCAGGAGATGATGTCCTTCAGGTTGACGCCAGCGAGAATGAGATAGCGGGATATCTTGAGACCCGTCAGACTATTGGTGATTGGCTTACTCTTAATGCAGGTCTGCGTGCTGACCATCACTCAAAGGCTGGTACAGAACTTGTTCCCCAGGCCGGAGCCGCATTCCATCTGCCAGCAAATGCCGAGGTCAAGCTTTCTGTAGGCAAGGGATTCCGCTACCCCATCATCAGGGAGATGTTCATGTACAACCCCAAGAACCCCGAATTAAAAGCAGAATCACTTTGGAATTATGAACTGGCATTCTCTCAGACTCTTATGGGCGGAAAGTTCAACTATGGAATTAATCTGTTCCATATGGATGTAGAAAACACCATACAGACATTGCCATCAGCTAACGGGCCATTAAACCAAAACAGCGGAGAACTTAAAAACACTGGAATAGAAGCTCAAGCATCATTCCTTATTTCAAAAGCATTCGCAGTGAACGGAAACTACAGTTATCTTCACATGGAGACACCGGTTATAGCAGCACCTGTTCACAAGGTATATTTTGGAGGTTCATTCAACAAGAACGGCTGGCACGTAAATACTGGACTACAGTACATCAACTCTTTGTACACCACACCAAAAACAGTCCAGCCTGTCACCGTAATAGCCGACCCAGACAAGAAGGAGAACTTCCTACTCTGGAACGCACGTGTATCCTACCAGTTGACCAATATGGTACAACTTTGGGTTAACGGAGACAACCTGTTTAATACAAAATATCAGATCAACGACGGATACCCCATGCCCGGCATCGCCTTCATGGGCGGCGTGAACCTGTCCTTCTAGCTTTGCGGCCGTTCACCTTTTCCTTACGGCCCGATGATTTCTTCTCTTTGCGTTTGGAGGGTTTGGATTCACTACGTCCTGAACCACGACGGGGCTTTCCGTTATCACTTCGGAAGAACTGGTGCCAGTCTTCATTTTCGAAGTTATTCCAGAAGTCATCATCCTGAGCTATCTGGACTTTAGGTGCACGTTTTGGAATACGTGTAGTCTTTTCCTCACGGTAAGTTCTCTCCTCACGGGTAGGTTTACTCTCTTTACGAGGTTTTTCCTCTCTACGGGGCTTATCCTCTTTACGAGGCTTTGGCTTGCGCTCACGTACCGGTTTGTCCTCCCGCGGGGTTCCATCCTCAGAGCGGGTCTCGGCTACCTCAACATGAACCTGACGGCCCTTGTAGTTTACGCCGTCCATTCCGTCCAGGATCTCCTCGGTATACTCCTCGGGGCACTCAAAGAATGAGAAACTCTGCATCAGGTCAATGCGGCCCACATCCACACGTCCGGCCACATTACGGTTAAGTATCTCGATGATATGTACGGGTTGTACGTGGTCTTTCTTGCCGATGTTAATAAAGAAGCGGGTATATCCTTTCTGTGCGCGATGACGGTCCTTCTTCTTGCGTTTCTCGGCATCAGCATCGCTACGGGTAACCTCTTCCAGTTCCGGAGCATCCTGATAGTAGCGTACAAAGCGCCCGAACTCACGTGTAACGATACGTTTGATGATATCGTTCTTGTCCATCCAGTCCAGACGGCGGAATATCTCGGGCAGGAACTTCTCAATCTGCTCCTCGTTAACCTGAATACGCTCCAGGTCATCAATCACCTTGTAAAGCTGTTTCTCGCATATCTGGGTGCCGGTAGGCATTGTACCCTGAACGAACGTCTTGCCTATGGCTTTCTCGATAAAACGTATCTTACCCTTCTCGCGCAGGTTCACGATCGATATCGATACGCCCTTCTTGCCAGCACGACCCGTACGGCCACTGCGATGAGTGTAGTTCTCAATATCATCGGGCAGGCCAAAGTTAATCACGTGTGTAAGGTTGTCCACATCCAGTCCGCGTGCGGCCACATCGGTCGCTACCAGAAGCTGCAGCTGATGCTTGCGGAACTTGTTCATGGTCAGGTCGCGCTGTGCCTGTGAAAGATCACCATGCAGTGAATCGGCATTATAGCCATCCTGCATCAGTTTATCAGCAATCTCCTGAGTCTCCAGACGGGTACGACAGAATATAATTGCGTATATGGATGGATAATAATCGACAATACGCTTAAGCGCCAGGTACTTGTCCTTGGCGTGTACCATGTAGTATACATGCTCCACGTTCTCAGCACCCTCATTACGCGTGCCGATGACAATCTCGCGGGCATGGTTAAGGTATTTCTGCGATATAGCCTGAATCTCCTTGCTCATGGTAGCCGAGAACATAAGCATCTTACGCTCTACGGGAACTGATGAAAGTATCTTCTCCAGATCCTCGGAGAATCCCATGTTGAGCATTTCATCGGCCTCATCAAGGATTACGGTACGGATTGTGTCAAGAGTTACCACACCACGCTCCATAAGGTCAATCAAACGGCCCGGAGTAGCTACGATTACATGAGCTCCGCGTTTGAAGTTGCGTATCTGGTTCTCGATTGATGAGCCTCCGTACATTGGGATCACATGCAACCCTTCGATGTAATGTGAGAAGTCAGCCAGATCGCTGGCAATCTGCACACATAGTTCGCGTGTAGGACTAAGTATAAGGAATTGAGCGTCCTTACTGTCAACATCTGTCTGTTGGATTACCGGAATACCGTATGCGGCAGTCTTGCCGGTACCGGTCTGGGCCAAAGCCACTACATCACCGCTGCCCTCCTCCAGAAGATAGGGAATGACAGCCTCCTGGACCGGCATGGGCTGCTCAAATCCAAGTTCCTCAATTGCCTTGAGTATCCTCTCGGATACGCCAAGCTCGCGGAATGAACTCATTCTATGGGTTTATCAGTTAAGTGTAACGCTCTGCTCACCTATCATCACGCCATCCACAAACAGATATGCGGTATAGGTTCCGGCGCTAAGGTATTCCTCAACATCCCAGTACATGGTAACCTCCTGCTGTTCGCCGGTGTACTCAATATACTTCTTTGCTGAGTATTCAAGATTCACGTTCTCATACTTGAACGTGTTGCTGGCATCCTTTACCAACGGCTCACCATCGGGTTTGGTAATACGCAGATAAACAGTTTTTTCACCGGTCTTTACAGTAATGTTCTTGACTATGGTGAAGTTAACTACGAACTGTGTAACATTCTTTACCTTATGGTCTTCCTTGCCTCGCTTGTTGTTGGGAGTAACGGTTATTGCAGCTGCATCAAGCTGTGATGCAAGAGCCACCTTCTCCTCGGCCTTCTGCTTGTCAACAGTCAGTTGCGCGACAACCTTGGTCTGCTCCTGATACTGCTGGCGCACACGGGTGTTCTCCTTGGCCAGTTGCTTGTTTATCTGGTCCAATGAGTCTATCTGCCTTACATATGTACGCATTACCGCACGGACGGTTGTCAGCTCCTTCTTGAGTTCAGTGATTTTTGCCGCATTGGTAGCCTTGGTCTGACGCAACTCCTCCAAAAGCTGCTGGGTGCGTTGCTTCTCACGGTCAAGTTGACGAATCAGTGAGTCATTGGAGATATGCACCTTCATCTCATCGTACTGAACGGCAAATCCAGAGTACTCATTCTCCATCTCCTCCTTCTCAATCTCAAAGAGCTGGGTCATCTCCTCTATGTTCTGCTGACTCTTTTGCCAGGAAAGCATATAGAAGACAGCAATGCCTGCCACTGCCAGGAAGGCAATTACAATACCGATTATACCTCCAACCGATATAGACTTGCTATTGGTTTTTACCTCGTTCTCTTCCATTTATTTCTTGAGAGCAGCCATGCTCTCCTTTATGGTTGCTATCTTCTGAGTGGCATCGGCCTGCTTCTTGCGCTCGTTCTCCACAACGGCGGCAGGTGCGTGTGCCACAAAGTTCTCGTTTGAAAGCTTGGCGTTCACGCCCTTAAGGAATCCCTCCAGGTGCTCCAGCTCAGCCTGCATCTTCTTAAGCTCAGCTTCCACGTCAATGAGTCCGCCCAGAAGTACTGCATACTCCTGGGTTCCAACCATAAACGCAGCAGTGCCTTCGCTCTTGGCAGCCACTACAACAATCTCATCCAGTCCGGCCATCTTAAGTATCACGCTGTTCATAGCTGCAAGAGGATTGCTGCCCACAGCCTCAACGGTAAGCGGTTCACGCGGGCCGATATTCTTGGCCTTGCGCACTGAGCGGATCTCGGTCACAATCTGCTTGGCATCCTCAAACTGAGTGAGCAGCTTAGCATCGGCCTTACCCTTTACAAGGTTAACGATGCTCTGGTTCATGATGCTCTCTCCGTCCTTGCGCTCGCGTACTGCGTGCCACAGCTCCTCGGTGATGAACGGCATGAAGGGATGCAGCAGCATAAGCAACTGCTCAAACATCTCAAGTGTAGCAGCGTATGTCTTGGAGTCGATGGGCTGGCCGTATACAGGCTTGATGATCTCAAGGTACCAGCTTGCAAACTCATCCCAAAACAGCTTGTAAACAGCCATCAGGGCCTCGCTAATGCGGTACTTTGACATCAGGTCATCCATCCCGGCAGCCGTATCGACCAGCTTATTGCGGAACCACTCCACTGCAACCTTTGCACTCTCGGGCTGCTCTATATCGGCCACTGTCCAGGTCTGGGTAAGACGGAACGCATTCCATATCTTGTTGTTGAAGTTGCGGCCCTGCTCGCAGATAGCCTCATCGAAAGGTATGTCGTTACCTGCAGGAGCTGAGAGCATAAGACCCATACGAACGCCATCGGCACCATACTGCTCAATAAGGCCGATGGGATCAGGTGAGTTACCAAGTGACTTACTCATCTTACGACCCAGCTTGTCACGAACGATACCGGTAAAGTATACGTTGCGGAAAGGCATATCGTGTCTGTACTCGTAACCTGACATGATCATACGTGCCACCCAGAAGAATATGATATCCGGACCGGTCACAAGGTCATTTGTGGGATAGTAGTACTTGATCTCCTCGTTATCGGGGTTGTTGATGCCGTCAAACAGGCTGATAGGCCAGAGCCATGAGCTGAACCATGTATCCAGCACATCCTCATCCTGACGCAGGTCAGCAGCGGTAAGAGTGTTGTCCCCACTCTTCTGGCGTGCCAGCTCAACAGCCTTATCGATTGTCTCAGCAACTACGAATCCGCCCTTGGGCATGAAGTAAGCCGGGATACGATGTCCCCACCAGAGCTGACGGCTAATGCACCAGTCCTTGATATTCTCCAGCCAGTTGCGGTATGTATTCTTGTACTTGGGCGGATAGAACTTGAGCTCATCATTCATTACAGGAGGCAGAGCCATATCGGCAAAGTGCTGCATCTTGAGGAACCACTGCATTGAGAGCTTGGGCTCTATTACGGTATCCGGGTTGCGCTCGCTGTAACCTACCTTGTTGGTGTAATCCTCCATCTTCTCCAGCAGACCTGCGTTATCCAGGTCAACGGCAATCTGCTTCTTCACGGCAAAGCGGTCCATACCGATGTAAAGACCGGCCTTCTCGCTCAGAGTACCGTTATCATTGAATATGTCGATGGTCTCAAGGTTGTACTTCTCACCCAGCATATAGTCATTGACATCATGAGCAGGAGTTACTTTCAAGCAACCTGTACCGAACTCAATGTCAACATAATCATCCTCGATTACAGGTATTACGCGGTTTACCAGAGGAACTATAACCTTATGGCCTTTGAGCCAGCCGTTCTTTGGATCGGCCGGGTTAATGCACATTGCGGTATCACCCATGATGGTCTCGGGACGTGTAGTGGCAACTACTGCGTAGTAACCTTTGGCATCCTTGTGTACCACCTCACCCTCTGCACCGGTAGGCTTTACGGTCTCCTGGTCAGCAACGTAGTACTTCAGGTAGTACAGCTTGCTGTGCTCCTCCTTGTAGACAACCTCCTCATCACTGAGTGCGGTCTGTGCCTTGGGATCCCAGTTCACCATACGTACGCCGCGATAGATCAGGCCCTTGTTGTAAAGGTCAACGAACACCTTGATGACGCTCTCAGAGCGCAGGTCATCCATGGTGAATGCGGTGCGGTCCCAGTCACAGCTGCAACCCAGACGGCGCAACTGCTTCAGGATAATGCCTCCGTGCTCCTCTTTCCACTCCCATGCGTGCTTTAGGAACTCCTCACGGGTCAGATCTGTCTTCTTGATTCCCTGCGCTGCAAGTTTACCTACAACCTTGGCCTCGGTAGCGATAGATGCATGGTCAGTTCCGGGTACCCAAAGAGCGTTCTTGCCCATCATACGGGCACGGCGCACCAGGATATCCTGGATTGTGTTGTTAAGCATGTGACCCATGTGCAGGACACCGGTCACATTTGGTGGCGGAATGACTATCGTATAAGGCTCACGGCCATCGGGCTCTGAGTGAAAAAACTTGCCATCCTCCCAGTACTTGTACCACTTTCCCTCAACATCGGCGGGGTTGTATTTGCTTGCTAATTCCATAAAGAAATACCTGTTTTCGTAATTGGGTGCAAAGGTACTGATTTAATGTGTAATTTTGCGCTAAAATATAATAATATGCATACACGCGAGGAGAAGATGCAGGCATTCGGCCGCCTGCTTGACATAATGGATGAGCTCAGGGAGAAGTGTCCTTGGGATAGTGTACAGACCAACGACTCACTCCGTCAGAATACCATCGAGGAGGTATATGAGCTTTGCGATGCCATAATGAAGGACAACAAGGCCGATATCTGCAAAGAACTTGGAGATGTTTTGCTACACGTGGTCTTCTATGCCAAGATAGGCAGCGAAACCGGCGATTACGATATCAAGGATGTTTGTGACAAGCTTTGTGACAAACTTATTTACCGCCATCCACACATCTACGGTACCACCAATGTAGATGGTGCAGAGCAGGTACTCCAGAACTGGGAGCAGCTCAAGCTCAAGGAAAAAGGCGGCAACAAACGTGTGCTGGCCGGTGTGCCCGATGCCCTGCCCTCAACCATCAAAGCTTTCCGCATCCAGGAGAAGGCAGCTCATGTAGGCTTTGACTGGGATACGCCCGACGGCGCTCTTGACAAGGTTAAGGAGGAGTATGCCGAACTCAAGCAGGAGATTGCCGCTGCTGATAAGGAAAAGGCTGAGAGCGAACTTGGAGACCTGCTATTCTCAATCATCAACGTAGCACGTCTCTACAAGATCCATCCCGATGATGCCCTGGAGCGCACCAACAAGAAATTCATCCGCCGCTTCAACTACGTCGAGGAAGCCGCCATCAACCAGGGCCGTCAGCTCAAGGATATGACGCTTGAGGAGATGGACGCCCTATGGAATGAGGCCAAATCTAAAGGCCTATAACAAAAGTCGTGACTGAGTTGGGAGCCAATACGGCTTCCAACATTTTTTCCTTGATTTTACCAAGGTCTGTTTCGGACCAGTGTTCCCCGTCTTGGAATTGGCCACTGGTCCTAATTTGTTTTACTGAACCTTTTGGTTTGAATTCGCTCAAATCTATAGACAAATTCTTTTCTTGAGCGGTTGTGTTGGTGCAGACCAGCGTCAAAGTTTTTTTATCTTTAGCAGCCAGGACTTTGATGCCGGAGCGACGGTCGGTGGAACAATTAATCAGGGTGGAGCCAGGACGGATGTAGCGGCTGAACTGACCGAACGCGTAATATTTCTGGGTGAGCAGAATCTCACCGGTGTCGTGATTGGCGCAGGCGGTTCCCCAGTAGCCTCCACGAGTGCGCAACGGGCCTCCGTCACGACGGCCTTTGTAGCCTTCCTTACTGATGTGGGTGTCTATTACCTGCCAGAGCACCCAGGCCGATGGTTCAAGGGCCTCAATGTCCGATATAATCTTCTCGGCAAGCCACAGGCCGGCTGCCATCTCACCGGCATTCTGGCCGGCGGTTCCGTTTTCGTCAACCTCGCTCATCCATATGTTGATCTTCTCGTCTTTGGCAAGTTGGCCCATCTCACGGATGCTGTTGGTACCATAGGTGTGTACGCTTATGCGATTTATTGCGGCACGGGCTTCGGGTGTAAGGGTTTGGATTTCCTCTATCTGCTTGCCGGGGTTGGTTTCATCACTGGTGGTCAAAATAATGTCTTTAAGGTCATATCGGTTCAATGCCTCTTTGGTCAGTACCAGGAGTTTGGACTGGGCCTCGCCGGCGTCAATATGGCATCCCTCCTGCTTGTAGTTCATGGCTGGCCAATAGTTGGTGTTGGGCTCGTTCATGGGCGATACGCTCTTTACCTTGAGTCCCATATTTCGAGTCATATAGTTGGCCACGTGAGCCATATACTCGGCAAAGTCATCGTATTCATCGTCCTTGATATTGTTTTCCTCGGCCTTGAAGTTACCGGTTGAGCAACCGCTGTTGGTCATGAAGTATGGAGGCGAGTTGCTGAATATCTCCAGATAGGCATCCTGGCCGGCGGCTTTCATTGCGGCTTTTACCACATTCAGCTGGCGGGCATCGGCCGTGTAATCGTATTTGCGCTCGCCGTTTTCATCAATGTACATCCAACCGGGTACATCACTGTCGGTACGGGTTATGTGATGATGAGTGGGATCATCGCCTCCACCTACGTTGTATCGCATTATGTTCAGACCCAAGCCCTTTTCGGCATCAAAGAACAGGTCGGCCGATTTTGCCGTAAGCGTCTCGTTATAGCCTATACGGTTGGCCCACCAGCACAAGCTGGTACCCCACCCTTCCCAACGTCCCCCGTTGGTCTGGATGGCATTGTCCATTGACACTTTTATGACGATTTCTTGGGCTCGGCACACCAATGAGGTTGCCAGCAACATAACAAAGGCGATTCTTCTCATAACAGTGCGAAGATAAAAAAAGGAGCGGAAAAACCGCCCCTTATCTCTGTCCTAAATCAATTTTCAGAACTTGAATGATATACCTGCACGCAGTGAAGGGAACCAGTCTGCATAACCAAGCTCCGCACATACTGCAAGATTATCAATAAAGAAATAACGGCAACCTATAAGGTTTTCCCAGAATATGAAATTATGTCTGTCCTTAACATCTTTCTCACCATCCCAATATGTCCAGCTTCTCATACCGAAACCGACCTGTGCGGTAGCATGAACCTCAAACTGGTCTGTTATATTCAAACCATATGTTGCACGAGGAGTAACACCAATAGCTGAATCATAATTAACAGGCTTGCAAATATCAACTTCGCCACCAACAGTGAAATGACCCTTCCACCATTCGTCAACTAATACATAATCAACAGAAATCGTTCCACCGAAAGGAGAAACGCCAACACCGGCATTAGCAATAACAGTACCCTTTGTCCACTGGGGAGCAAGCTCAGCTGATGCGCTGTAAGAAACCATTGCCAGAGCGGCAACCATCAGAATTTTTCCAAATCTTTTCATAAATATTCAATTAAATTGGTTGATCTATTAACTGCCGCAAAATTAAGTAAAGTTCCTGTTAATTGACATTCACTCCGCCAAAACTTCCATCTGGCAGCGTGCACAATCAAATCTGAGCCTGAAACGGCGCCCGTCCTGCGATAGCAGATACAGCGGCTCACTCACCTTGATATTCTGTTTGCGGTTCTTTGGGCACAGTCCAATCGAGTTCTTTATGCAATGGCGGCAGAACATTATCACCGCGCTGTCAGGTACGGCCTTCTCAAATGCATCATCAACGCGCATTACACCGTGATCCTGATAGAACGTGCGGGCCTGGTCATTCATCACGTTGCCCAAATATGTCAGTTCCTTTACCGGATAATCCCTAACCTCCGATGTCTTTCCTTGCATGGGACGTATATAAGAGTCCAAACGTTTTTTCTCCAGCTCCGATGCCACCTGACGGCGAAGATCAGACAACAATGATGAGGGAACGAAACGCTCGCCTTCCAGCCTGACCTCAATGCCACGTGGTTCAAAACCGGTATTGCCAAGTTTGCTCAGTTGGGTACGGATATTTGCCTCCTGCGGCGTACGTGCATCCTCCTTTTTCCACTGGGCCGATGCACATGCCCGGTTTCCGTCCTCATCGGTCATACAGACCTGATAACCGTCCGATGTCTCCTCAAACAGTATATCAACCGGTATCTTCCTTACGGCACTCTCCTTGGCCAACGTCTTTTCAAACTCCTGATCAAAGTTGCGGTAGATATCCGTCCCTGTCGGGATTGAGGGCATATCACCGCTCTCCAGATAAAGGAATATGCGGCCGTTCTCAACACGGTTAACACGGTAGCCCTTGAGCTCTCCTTCCTGACCTATGTAACAGAGTCCGTCACCATTATGGAACGGGTTGTTTCCGGTTAGGGTTATGAAACCGCGGCCAGCTATACGAACCTGCCCCATCAGCTCTCCTATGGACTTGGGAGTGTTTGGGGACCAAATATCGGCATTGCGGCCATGCAGAAAATAATCAGTGAATCCACGGTTAAAGCTTTTGTTTACATCGGGCGTAAAACTGACAACGCTATGTCCCGATGAAGCACGGCGGAATTCCTGCCTGCGCTCCAGTATCCTATTCACCGCATCACTATATGCCGCGGTAACATTCTTTACATATGATGTCTCCTTAAGACGGCCCTCTATCTTGAACGAGCAGACTCCGGCATCCATAAGCTCTTCAAGGTAATCCATGCGGTTCATGTCACGCAAGGATAGCAGATGCTTACCCCTGGCAATGACATTATCATTAGAGTCAACGAGGTCGAATTTAAGACGGCAGAACTGGGCACATTCACCGCGATTAGCGCTGCGTCCAAAGCAGTATTGGGAAGCATAGCACTGTCCGCTGTAACTCACGCACAGAGCGCCATGCACAAAACACTCCAACTCCACATCGGGGCAAGCCTCATGTATGCTGCGAATATCATCAAGAGAGAGTTCTCGGGCCAGAACCACACGGGTAAAACCACAGTCGGCCAGGAAACGCACCTTCTCCACGCTACGCACATCACACTGAGTACTGGCATGCAAGGCTATGGGAGGCAATTTCATCCTGAGGACCGCCATATCCTGCACCAGAAGGGCATCGGCCCCGGCCTCATAAAGCTGCCAAATCAGCTTCTCGGCATCGGCCAGTTCAGAATCCTTGAGTATGGTGTTTACGGTCACATATACCTTAGCTCCGTAAAAGTGGGCAAAACGGGTAAGCTCTGTTATATCCTCAACCGGATTCCCGGCAGCCTGACGTGCGCCAAACCTTCCGGCACCGATATATACGGCATCGGCACCGTGCTTTATGGCTTCTATTCCGCACTCCAGGTTCTTGGCAGGCGACAACAGCTCTATGTATTTGGACTCTTTCATATGGATTTACCAGATGCGTACACGCTTATCGGGCGCAATATACATAGGATCTTCATCCGTTATGCCGAAAGCCTCATACCACTCGTCAATATGTGGCAATGCTCCGTTAACACGCAAACGGGCAAGCGAATGCTCGTCACTCTTGGTCTGCTGAAGTATCATCTCGTCGCGGCAGTTCTCGGCCCACGTACAGGCATATGCAATAAAGAAACGCTGCAGCGGAGAAAAGCCCAGTTTTATATCATCGGCTTTACAGTTTCCTGTCTCACGGAATGCTTCCAGAGCAACCGTAAGGCCTCCGTGATCGGCAATGTTCTCCCCCAATGTAAGTTTGCCGTTTGCCCTGATGCCTGGTAGCACCTCGATACTGTCAAACCAGTCAGTCAGCACCTTGACACGACGGTTGAACCTACGGGTATCAGTTGTACTCCAAAGGTTACACATATTGCCCTCCTTATCAAACTGACGGCCTTCGTCGTCAAATCCGTGGGTCATCTCATGGCCCATGATAGCACCTATGGCTCCGTAATTGAAGGCATCATCGGCCTCCAGGCTGAAGAAGGGATACTGAAGAATTCCGGCAGGGAAACATATCTCGTTAGTGGAGACATCGTAATATGCATTTATCTCCTGCGGATTCATATACCACTCGTCAGGATCGACAGGTTTCTTGAACTTGCGATCAACCATATCGTTCCAGAAGAAACGGCTTATGGATGCACTGTTCTCAAAAAGGGTCTTCGACGGATCAATCACCATCTTGGAGTAGTCACGCCACTTGTCGGGATAGCCTATCTTAAACTTGAATGCATCCAGCTTATCAAGAGCCAGCTTGCGGGTATCGTCACTCATCCACTCCTGAACTTCTATGCGACGCGCCAATGCCCTTTTAAGGTTATGGAACATCTCAATCATGCGTTCCTTGGCCTGAGCGGGAAAATAACGCTCCACATAGAGCCTTCCGATAGCGTCTCCAAGCGTACCGCTTACAGCCGATGTGGCTCGTTTCCACATTGGCTTAGGCTCCTTCTGCCCGCTCAATGTACGTCCGTAAAAATCAAAGTCCGCATCATCGGCCTCCTTTCCAAGTCGGGTTCCGTTGGAGTCGAGCATCTGCCACTCCATAAGTATCTTCTGATCCTCAAGCGACTCTTCGTTCAGCACACGTATTGCTTCAAGGATAGCCTCAGGTTGGCCCACATCAACCCACTCCACACCCTTCAGACCCAGTTTACTGAAGAAATCTCTCCAGTCCAGTCCCGGCAGTTGCTCATAGAGCTGGTCAATGGACATCTTATGGTAATTCTCAGCCGGATCACGTAACTGCACGTTGTTCTTAGACGCCTTTGCCAGACGTTTCTCAATGCGCCATATAGTGCGCATGCGTGAACGGGACTCCCAACGGCTGTAACCAGCCAGCATAAGCATGCGTATCACATGCTTCTTGAAAGCTTTGCGGATGTTCTGAGTCTGACGGTCACGGTCGGTGTAATACTCCTTGTCACCAAGTGTGAGCCCTCCCTGGCTCAAACCCACGATATTGTTTTTGCTGTCCTTCAAATCAGGTCCGATACCAACGTCAAAGTAACCCGTCACTCCGTACGAATCCAGCTCAATCATAGCGTCTATCAGCTCCTGACGGCTACCGATAGAGCGGACACGTTCCATATAGGGACGGATGGGAGCAAGACCATCCGCATTGCGGCGCTCAACATCCATCACCAGATTGTACATGTCAGCAATACGGGCGGCATCACTGCCCGGAGCATTCTCCTGTACAATGATGCCGTCTATAAGATCCTTGAGCTGCTGACGGTTAAGTTCAGCCAACTCATCATATGTTCCATAGCTGGGATATTCATCAGGCAGAGGATTGGCGTCGAGCCATCCTCCACAACTGAAACGATAGAAGTCCTGACCGGGGCTTACACTCCGGTCAAGATAGTCCTCTCTTATACCAGCTTTCGTTCCCACAAAAGATTACCAGATGCGGGCTCTCTTCTCAGGAGCCAGATAAAGCTTGTTGTCAGGTGTGATGTTGAATGCATCGTACCAGGCATCGATATGAGGCAGTGTGCCGTTTACACGCCAGCGACCCAGTGCATGAGGATCACTCTTGGTCTGGTTACGGATCTGCTCGTCACGGATATTGCCAGCCCACACACCTGCATATGCCATGAAGAAACGCTGCTCGGGAGTGTAACCGTTAACGGTCTTCAGAGGAGCATCCTTGGTAGCGTTCTTGAAAGCCTGATAAGCAACCATCAGACCACCGTGATCAGCGATATTCTCACCCAGTGTGAGTGCGCCGTTAGCGTTCAGGTCAGGAAGAACCTTGATACCGTCGAAGTGGTCAACGATAACCTGTACGTGCTCCTTGAACTTATCGGCATCACCCGGAGCCCACCAGTCGGCAAAGTTGCCTTCCTTGTCGAACTGACGACCCTGGTCATCAAATCCGTGAGTCATCTCATGACCGATAACAACACCGATAGCACCGTAGTTGAAAGCATCATCGGCACTCATATCAAAGAACGGATACTGAAGAATACCTGCAGGGAAGCAGATCTCATTGGTAGTAGGATTATAGTATGCGTTGACAGTCTGAGGAGTCATGAACCACTCAGTGTTGTCAACCGGCTTCTTGTACTTACGCTCAACATTATCCTGCCAGAAGAAATGAGTCATAGCAATCTGATTGTCAAACAGAGTCTTGGCAGGATCGATAACGAGCTTTGAGTAATCCTTCCACTTGTCGGGATAACCGATCTTTACATAGAATGCATCCAGTTTCTCATGAGCACGGGCCTTGGTGCTGTCGCTCATCCAATCCTGGGCATCGATACGCTCGCCAAGAGCAATCTGAAGGTTCTTGACCAGAGTAACCATACGCTCCTTGGACTCTGCCGGGAAGTATTTCTCAACATAGAGTTGTCCGATGGCCTCACCCAGCACACCGCTTACAGATGATGTGGCACGCTTCCACCAGGGCTGCTGCTCCTGACGTCCGCTCAGGATCTTGCCATAGAAATCAAAGTTGGCCTGATCAAGTTCTGTTGTAAGCATTGAAGCTGCATGGTCAATGAGCTGCCACTCGATATATGCCTTGTGAGCCTCGACGGGAACCTTAGCCAGGATAGCCTCAACCTCATGGATAGGCTCGGGCTGACCTACATCTACAAAGTCGCAGTCGCCTATACCCAGCTTGTCAAAATACAACTGCCAGTCAATACCCTTGAAGTCTTTCTTGAGCTGCTCGAATGACATCTTGTGATAGTTTGCAGCTGGGTCACGCATCTGAACGTTGGTGTATGACTTCTCTGCAATGCGAGTCTCAATCAACATCACATCCTCCATCTTCTTCTGGGCAGTCTTCTCATCAAAACCGCAGAGAGTGAACATACGTACTATATGTTTCTTGAATGCCTCACGGATAGCGGTGGTTGCCTCATCGGTATCAAGGTAATACTCCCTCTCACCGAGTGACAGACCGCCCTGACCTATGCTTACAAGGTTGGACTTACTGTCCATCATATCGGCACCGATACCTAAACCGAAGTAGTTGCTTACCAAACCGTCAACATCCATATCGGCCATCAGGGGGAAAATCTCCTTACGATTCTTTACAGCCTCAATCTTCTCAATCCAGGGCTTGAGCGGAGCAAGACCCTCCTGGTCACGGCGGGCTGTGTCAAGTACCAGTTTGTAAAGGTCAGCTATCTTCTGAGCGTTTGTACCGGGCTCGTTGTCAGCAGCCACGATTTCATCAATCAGACCCTTAAGCTGCTCGCGGTTATCTTCGGCCAGCTGGTCAAAGCTACCAAAACGAGCATATTCGTCGGTAAGCGGGTGAGCGGCATTCCAACCGCCGTCAGCAAACTGGAAAAAATCATCACCGGGTACTACACTGGTGTCAAGATTCTCCATCTTGATGCCTATACCCTGCTTGGAATTGTTACATGACATCATAGCCATTCCTGCTAATGCAATTGTGATTAATGTTACTTTTTTCATATGAAAATATGTTTGTTATATGTTTTCTCCTTCCATCATGGCCTCCTCCCAGCGTTTTTCAGCCTCGGCAAGATCATTTTTGAGCTTGCCGTAAGCCTCAAACATAGCGGGATTCTGCGCTCCGCTTGGAGTTGAAAGCCACTCTTCAATATCCTTGATCTCTTTCGATATACGCTCCACCTCCTTCTCGCAATCCTCAATCTTCTTCTGGATCTTACGCTTGCGGCGCTCCTGCTCCTTCTTGGCCTCGTAATCTTCCTTACCGGCCGATGCCTTATCCTGCTGTTGCTGTATTATAGGAGCACCTTTCATGCGGCCTATGTCGGCCAGGTTATCCAGGTTCTTTTTCTGCAGGAAATCATAAATTCCACCCAGATGTTCATGAACCTTACCGTCGGCAAACTCATATACCTTACTTACCAGTCCGTCCAGGAACTCACGGTCATGGCTTACTACAATGACAGTACCGTCAAATGCCTGAATTGCCTCCTTGAGAACATCCTTGGATGCCATATCCAGATGGTTGGTAGGCTCATCCAGAATAAGCAGGTTGTTGGGCGTAAGCAGTAAGCGGATCATTGCCAAGCGTGAACGCTCACCACCTGACAACACTTTGACCTTTTTCTGACCGGCTTCTCCTCCGAACATGAACGCGCCCAGTATATCGTTTATACGTGTACGTATCGGTCCCGTAGCCACATTGTCTATGGTGTCGTGAACGGTAATCTCCTCATCCAGCAGCTGAGCCTGGTTCTGTGCATAGTAGCCTATCTGAATGTTATGCCCGATGGTAAGAGTGCCGTCAAACGGAATCTCGCCCATGATGCACTTTACCAATGTGGTCTTGCCTTCACCGTTACGGCCCACAAAAGCTACCTTCTCACCACGCTTGATGGTCAAATCAACACCACTGAAAACCTGATGCTCACCGTAGCTCTTTGCTACACCTTCACAGATGACAGGATAATTGCCGCTACGTATGGCAGGTGGAAACTTAAGACGCATGGTCTTGTTGTCCACCTCATCAATCTCAATGGGCACTATCTTCTCCAGCATCTTGATGCGGCTCTGCACCTGAACGGCTTTAGTAGGCTTATAGCGGAAACGGTCTATGAACTCCTTGGCATCGGCTATCTCCTTCTGCTGGTTCTCATAGGCACGCAACTGTTGCTCACGGCGTTCCTTGCGCAACTCCACGAACTCGTTATACTTGACCTTGTAGTCATAAATCACACCGCATGATATCTCAATGGTGCGGGTAGTCACATTGTTTATGAAAGCGCGGTCATGGCTTACCAGAATCACGGCATTGCATCGCTTAGCCAGGAACTCCTCGAGCCACTGTATGCTCTCTATATCAAGATGGTTGGTAGGCTCGTCAAGCAGAAGCACATCAGGATGACGCAACAGTATCTTTGCCAACTCAATGCGCATGCGCCAGCCGCCGCTGAACTCACTTGTAGGGCGGTCAAAATCCTCACGGCGGAATCCCAGACCCAACAGGGCCTGCTCAAGCTCCGCCTGATAGTTGCCGCCTCCCATCATCTGGTAGCGCTCACTCTCACGGGTAAACTTATCGATCAGGGCGTGATATTCCTCACTCTCGTAGTCCGTGCGCTCAACCATCTGGTTATTCAGACGCTCAACTTCGGCCTTGAGTTTATGTATGTCTTCAAACGCCGTCTCGGCCTCCTGCCTTACGGTACGTGTATCGGCCAGCTTCATAACCTGCGGCAGATAACCTATGGTCATCTCCTTGGGTATGGAAACGGTGCCCGATGTGGGTTGCTGCAATCCGGCGATTATCTTAAGCATGGTAGATTTGCCCGCACCGTTCTTACCCACCAGGGCAATACGGTCCTTGTCACCTACAACATAGCTGACATCATGAAACAGGGGGCGGGCCCCGAACTCAACCTTAAGATTCTCTACCGAAAACACTTATGCGAACAACTTGGCGGGATATACGCCCTCCTTTACAAGTTCTGCAATCTTGTCTACCACACCCTGACGGTCCTCGGCGTATGTAACACCAAACCACTTTGAAGTGGTATCAAGGACCTCAACAGTTGCGGTTCCGTTGTTGATCAGCTCATTAACCATGAGCGGGATGTAGTACTCTGATTTGGGAACGTTGATGTTGGCCTTGAGCCATCCCTTGAAGAAGTCCTCGGAGTACTTCATATAGTCAGGAGTGAATCCCCAAACGTTCATTGAAACAGGTGTATTGTCCTCGATGCGTACCCAATCCTCACCATCCTTGTAGCACACACCGTTCTCACGACGAAGTATCTCGGTTCGCTCAACAACAGTTGTAAGATGACGCTTAGCGTTGACCTCACATACACCACGTGACACCTTGCCGTTCTCACTCAGGGTATTGGCTACGCGGAAGCCTACCATTGAGTAGACGTTCTTTGATCCCTCGGGCAGCGAGCTCAGGAACTTGCCCATAACGGCAAAACAGTCACGGCCGTAAAAATCATCGGCGTTGATTACGCAGAAAGGCTCATTGATCACGTCCTTGGCCATCAGCACAGCGTGGTTGGTACCCCACGGCTTGGTGCGGTCCTCGGGGCATTTAAAACCCTCGGGCAGATCGTTGATACTCTGGAACACGACCTCGGTCTTAACATGACCCTCATATTTCTTGAGCACCAGGCGGCGGAAATCATCCTCAAAGTCCTTGCGGATTATGAAAACGACCTTACCGAATCCGGCACGGATAGCGTCAAAAACTGAGTAATCCATAATGGTTTCACCACTGGGACCAAGCGCGTCAAGCTGCTTGAGTCCACCATAACGGCTGCCCATACCGGCTGCCAAAACTACAAGAGCAGGTTTCATTTTATGTATTTTGTTTTGCGTTTTAATTCTTCGAATTAACAGACTGCAAAGTTACACTATTTTTCCCATGAAAAATGTCTATATTCGCATCAATAAAACCGCACACTTATGAAAAGATATCTTATAGGAATTCCGTTTGTGATGGCATTGCTGTTTGCTACAAACTGCAAGAATACCGCCAATGCTCCAGCCCAGGAGGTCGATGCTGACACAATAATCCTGGATGCCGACCAATACGTCCGTTTTGAGACCACCAAGGGTAACTTCACAATCAAGCTCTATCGCGAAACACCTTTGCATCGTCATAACATGGTGCGCAATGCCCGCAAGGGTTTCTATGATGACCAGCTGTTCTTCGGAATCCAGAAAGGATACAAGATTCAGTGCGGTGACGTAAAATCCAAGAACGCCAAGCCCGGACAGGAGATAGGCATTGATGACGAAAAAGGCCAGAAAGGCGACACCATTACTTCAGAGATAAATCCCTGGAAATTTTACCACAAACGCGGTGCCGTTGGACAGGCCAGTACCAAGCAGTTCAACTACTCCACCAGCCAGCAGTTCTATATCATAACCGGAAAGAAGGTAAACAGTTCAAACCTCCCCGCACAGGAAAAGGTCATAAACAAGCGTTACCGTCAGGCAGTAAAGGATTCCATCACACAGCCCCACGCCAAAGACATCCTTACATGGCAGAAATACGGTGAAAAGAAAAAGATAAGCAAACTCAACGATCAACTCAACGACCAGGCCGATGCCATAATGAAGACCCGCAAGTCATTCACCTATTCAGAAGAGCAGATCAAACAGTACACCACAGTAGGCGGTGCACATACTCTTGACGGTCTATACACTGTGTTCGGTGAGATAACAGAAGGCATGGATATAGTAGAGGCCATATCACAACTGCCTGCCACAGGAAAGAACGGACGCCCCAATCCTGACGTAAAGATTATCAGGGCATACGTTCTTGAGGATGAGGCCGCTCAAGCTCAGGAATAATCTACAGGCTTTCTGCCGCTTCTTTGAAACTCTGCCATAGCGAATCCTGTGGCAGAGGTGCTTTTACATCAATCATCTCATGTGATACGGGATGCTCAAACGTTACATGGAATGCATGAAGTGATATGCTTCCATCCTGATTTGAGCGCTCGGCACCATACTTAAGGTCACCCTTTATGGGACAACCCATCTTGGCCAGCTGACAGCGTATCTGATGATGACGTCCTGTAAGAAGTTCCACCTCTATCAGATGATAATTGACGGAACTCGCCACCAGTTTATAATTCAAAACAGCTTGCTTGCTGTTAGGAACCTCATGATCATATGCGTATGAGCGGTTCTGTTTCTCGTTTCGGACCAGCCAGTTTTCAAGTCTACCTTCCGGCTCTTTAGGCCTGTTTTTCACGATAGCCAGATAGCGCTTATCAACACTACCTACGCGGAACATTTCGTTCAAACGTGACAGAGCCTTACTGGTTTTTGCAAACACCACCAAACCGCTTACAGGACGGTCAAGACGATGTGGAACACCAACAAAAACATTTCCGGGCTTGGCATATTTCTCCTTAAGGTACGCGGCAACAGTTTCCGACAACGGAACGTCGCCGGTTTTGTCGCCCTGCACTATCTCGCCAGCCCGCTTGGAGACAATTATTATATGATTATCCTCGTAAAGTACCTGCATTACATGCTCATTCCGCCGTCAACCTGCAGAACCTGACCGGTAATGTATGAACTGTCATCGGACACAAGGAACAGGGCTGCCTTGGCAATCTCCTCGACCTGTGCACCGCGCTGCAAAGGAATTGACTTGCACCACTCTGCCAGCTTCTCCTCGGGAATCTTGCCGGTGGTCATCTCGGTCAATACAAAGCCCGGAGCAATCACATTGGCACGTATGCCACGGGATGCAAACTCTTTTGCCACTGATTTGGTAAGTCCTACAAGACCGGCCTTTGATGCCGAATAGTTTGTCTGACCTGCATTTCCGTGCAGACCTACCACTGACGATACGCAAAGGATGTTACCGCTGCGTTGACGCATCATCTGGGTAGAGCATGCCTTAATGAAGTTGAATGCCGATTTCAGGTTAGTGTCAATCACCTCATCCCACTGCTGCTCGTTCATTCGCATCATCAGGCCATCCCTGGTAATACCGGCATTGTTAACCAGAATATCTATACGGCCAAACTCCTTGACCACCTCATCAACCATCTGTACGGCACCGTCAAAACTTGCCACATCCACCCGGTAGCCCTTAGCCTTAACGCCATTCGCGCTCAACTCCTGCTCCAAAGCCTGTGCCTTCTCTACACTGTTTATATACACGAACGCGATGTCTGCGCCCTCAGCAGCAAAAAGCTGAGCCATAGCCAGACCGATACCACGGGTAGCTCCTGTAATGAGTACCGTCTTTCCTGAAAGTTTTCCCATTTTATTTATTGATTGTTTTTTGATTCACTGTATCCGAGCGCACCGTAGATAAGACGGCGTGCCTCAAAACGTATCTCTTCCCTGGTATTTCCCTGCCAAAGCTTTCCACGGATATAAGGGGCCTCAAAGCCACGCATGCAGTTATGTATGATCTCTGCAGTACGACGTACACTCACCACGTCAAATGCGCCCGATGTCTTACCCTCTGTAATGATATCCTGAAGCAGTTGTTTCTGCTTTACATCGAATCCCTTACGGAAATGCTCCAGTCCCCAGCTGTTACGGAAGAATCCTGACCTTAACGTTCCGTTACGGTCAACAGTCTCCTTTACAAGTTTGAAATAGCCAAACACAAACTCCACAATCTTTTGCTGTGGTGGCATATTCTGCCTGGCTATTGTTTCCAATTGGATAAGGACTTTCTCAACCTCACTGTTGATTACCGCTTGAAAAACCTCCACTTTACTCTCAAAATAGGCGTATAGAGTACGACGGCTTAAACATGCCTCTTCGGCTATGTCTATCATCGTTGTCTCGTCATAACCCTTCTTCACGAACAGGGTTTTGGCAGCATTGATGAACTGAAGTCTTGTTTTGGGATTCTCCATAATTTCAAATAGGGTTACAAAAGTACAAAAAATGTGTAACAATGAGATTTCTGCAATAAAAGATTTGCAAGCATTGCACAAAAGGAGTATCTTTGCACTCGCAAAACGAAATCGCGGAGTGGAGCAGAGGTAGCTCGTTAGGCTCATAACCTAAAGGTCGGGGGTTCGAATCCTTCCTCCGCAACAAAGAAAGAGGTCCCAATCGGGGCCTCTTTCTTTGTTGCGGAGGAAGGATCGGAATACCTTTTATCCTTCCGGTTCAACTGCAGGAGTTGCAACCGCAGCCGGTTTATCCTTATCTACATGCAACCAATCAATATCAGTTAAGCTGTAGAGGAGATTTGTTCTCCAGCAAATCAAAAGAATTACGCAGATTACGATAAGCCAGTCGATGAGCTTTCTCCACCAAGGTTTCTTATCGGCATACGGATCCTTTGTTGATACCAGAGGAGTCTTGGCAACCTGAGTAAGTGTTGCGCCGAATGTAACGTTAACCTTACCGCCGGCGTTGATTGCCCATCCGTTGGCGTTGAGCAACGGAGACAGGTTGCGTTTACGCAGTATAAGCCAAGCCTTTATCATGGCGGGGCCTGAAATAACCAGCAGAATAACTGCAATGACTATCGGCCACTGCCAGGCCTTAAGATCCTTAGCCGTAGCAAGCACACCGGCCAGAGCGGCTCCGATTGCAGCAAGTGCCATACCTATGGCAGCAAAGATTCCTGCGAACTTAGCAATATCAAATGGCGGCTTAGCCTCGGACGGAGCGGTTACTTTTGCACTCAGATCACCCATAACCTTGGTATCCTTCTCGGCAGCGAACTTGTTGATGGTATCCTCAACCAACTTACCCAGTTTGCGGTAAGGTGACCAGAAAGCCTGGCGGATACTGATAGGATTATCAATGATCTTTGATACGGTTGCATCCCAGATGTTACCTGCACGGTCATAGAACACGCCATGCTTGCCTACGCGAAGATCGGCGATATCACCGTTCGTCATAACGGCAGCAATGGTCATTGTAGCGCCTGTAACCTTATTGGTGCAGTTGCAATACAGGATGAACATACCGCTCAGGTTTGCAGTTGCATTGTGCGGACCCATATCGGGCACCTTGATGCAGAGTTCGCAGCAGCGCTCATCGATAAAGAGCTGACCCGACTGGAAGATTGCCTTCTCATCAGGATCATAGAAATCTTTGAATGATACAAAGTTGCAGAGCAGCTGATAGAAGTCCCTGTACAGGTGAACCAGCTTGTCGACAGCATCGATTGATGTTGACTCCTGTTCCAAAGCCTTGTCATCATCAATGAGTTTGAGCAGTTCAGCCTTGCGGTCTGCCTTGAGCAATGCATTAACCTCGTCAAGACCCAAAGCCTCGACCTCGGCACCAGCCTTTGATCCAATCCAGCCCTCATATGCGGCCAATTTTGCAACAAATGCATTCCACTGTTCCTCGCTGATCTCGGATGCACCACCGAACTCCTTCTCCAGTGCCAGCTTGTTCAACTTATCGAACGTAGCCTGCCAAACCGGATTGATACGTCCGTCAATGGGCAACATCTTATTATCCGATATACGTGCCAGAGGATAATTTGAAATCTCATCGGCACAAGTTGACAGATCCTTGTCACTGATGGTCTCGATACGTGTTACCGATACATCCAGAGCACTGGTACTTCCGGCATGGAAGTTAGCCAGTTTGCAACGCATGAAGTAATCGGCAACCTTTGCCTTGATGGTCTGTACCAGGTCATATACGGCTGCTGTATCATCACCGTAAGGCAGGATAGCGTCCTTATTATCGGCTGCAGCCTTCTTCCATGCCGAATATGCCGCAAGCGCGCCATAGAACTTTTCAATCAGCTCGGCATCGGCACCCTGCAATCCGCTACGGTCGGCCTTGCCACCGACTGATGCCACACACTCGGCGATGGTCTTCTTGAGAGCCTCGTCATCCGTTGACTGCTCTGTGATTATACCGTCACCGTTAAGACCTGTCTTGGCAAAAATAGCCACGCTGTCAGAAGTATCTGCTATAGAAATGCTGTCTTTCTTAAGTCCCAGATTCTTGAGGATCTGCTTAGCCGATTTGAGCAGCTTGGCTCCTTCTTCATTCTCGGTATTGAATGCTGACAGAGGAATGAAATCTTCCTTCTTAAGCAGAAGATCGGGATCATTTATGACCGATGTAAGCCACTTGGATGCAGCCACCACTTCATCTACATGTACGTGACCATCATTGTCTGTATCAATGTATTTGAGAGTTTTTTCGTCAAACTCCATCCCGCTCACCGGACAGCTCAAGACAGTCCAGAGTTTCTCGTCCAGTTCACCAAGATGTCTGATATCCTCACCGCTCTCGATGTTAACGCGGGTCATTCCACCGATGGTGGAAAATTTCCAATCATAATTACCCATAAGCAATATTTTGTTAGTCCATTTTATTATCGTGGCTCAAATATAAACAAAAGATTATACCTTTGAGTTATTTAAAAGCATCAAAAATGAAAAAAGCAATAACAATTCTGGCGCTTATACTTACCACTAGTGTCTATGCGCAGCAAGAGATTCGTCTTTACGAAGGTGTTGCTCCCGGTAGCGAGGGAGTACAGGACAACGAGCGCATATCACGTGGTCCCGATGGCAATATCCAAAGCATATCTGGCGTAGTAACACCCTCCATAACGGTATATCTGCCCGATGCAAGCAAAGCCACAGGTACAGCAGTAATCCTTTGCTCCGGCGGCGGTCTGATGTCTCACTCATGGGGATCGGACGTAATCAATATGGCCCGCTGGCTCAATGAACGCGGTATCGCTGCCATCGGCCTCAAATACCGAACCCGTGTCATGAGCGGCGCAGGAGGTCCGCGAATGGGTGGCGGACAGGCTCTCAGCGCTTCTGTCACCGAGTTCTCTAAAATAACAAAGTCAAACGCCAATCCCGACACCTCCGAAAGTGGCGTAAAGAATATTGACAACGCCATCAATGACGCCTTGCGCGCAATGGAGATAGTCCGCGGACATGCAACTGAATGGCACATTGATCCCAATAAGATAGGTTACCTGGGGTTCTCGGCCGGTGGAGGTGTAGGAATAGGTGCCACAGTCCGTGCCGATGCCGCACACCGTCCCGCCTTCATGGCCACAATCTACGGACCATCACTGATAGATGTTGACGTTCCGGAGAACGCTCCCAAGCTCTTCATCGCCACCCGTGGTGACCACCACAACGTAGCCGCCGGTCTGGTGTCCCTCTACCTCGACTGGAAACGCGCCGGAGCCAACGCCGAAATGCATCTGTACGACGACGGCACCGGCCCCTTCGGCCCCGATGATTCCGGCAACACCAGCGGTACCTGGCGCGAATCCTTCTACCGCTGGCTCACCTTCAACAAGTTTTGACTGACATTCAAGGAACAAATAGCCATATAAACCTATGCTCCAATAATTGTTTATGAGAAAAACCGGAATATCAGTATTGACAATCCTTACAATGTCATTCCTCGTATTATCATGTAAAGGTCTGACAAGCTCCGAAAATCATGAATACGTAGACCTCGGTTTGAGTGTCAAATGGGCTACCTGTAACATCGGAGCAAACAATCCTGAAGAAGCAGGCGATTTGCTGGCATGGGGTGAAACAGAAACAAAAAACGAATACAGATGGTCTTCGTACAAGTACTGTAAAGGGACATCCCAAACTTTGACCAAGTATTGTACTGACCAAAAATTCGGGAAAACAGACAACAAGACTCTTCTTGAAAAGGAAGATGATGCCGCACAGGTAAAATGGGGCGGAAAATGGAGAATGGCAACCATGGACGAACTTAAAGAACTGATAGAAAAATGTGATTGGATACCGACCACTCAAAATGGAGTCGAAGGATATATAGTAAAGAGCAAACTAAACGGGAATTCCATATTCCTTCCGTCTCTCCCGGAACCCGGTGAACGTGATGACGAAAATCACAACAAAAGTTGGGGTTGCGGTTATTACTGGTTCAGTACTCTGTGGAACAACTCACCATGCGAGCTTTTCTTCCAAGGTGCAAGAGATATTATAGACTACGGAGGAGGAATGCGCTACTTAGGAAAAGCCATCCGCCCCGTCCATCCGTAAACACTCTTGTACACACAAAAAAAGAGCCTCAGACTCAAAGCCTGAAGCTCTCTTAGAAGACGGCGGCTACCTACTCTCCCACTTGCGCAGTACCATCGGCGTGAACGGGCTTAACTTCTCTGTTCGGAATGGGAAGAGGTGGAACCCCGCTGCTATAGCCAC
>Ga0265299_10001041_pt1 | contig 33260 bp, 34 predicted proteins | sample AusTroGonzalo_MG_4_FD_193485 | JGI IMG/M metagenome (GOLD analysis project Ga0265299, IMG submission 193485) | Bovine rumen microbial communities from tropical cattle in Woodstock, Queensland, Australia - Gonzalo_02 | ecosystem: Host-associated > Mammals > Digestive system > Stomach > Rumen ... | reverse complement strand
ATGATGAGGATGAGCCAGTTCATTTCATCAATACTTTTTATTGATACTTAGTGAACTGGTATTTTTCTCTCAGTTCGGCTTGTTTTTCAGGAGATAGTGATTTAATGTAGGATTTCCAGCCTGGGCAGAAGTTGATGTGCCAACGCCAGAAGCGGCCTATCAAAGATTTAGGTTGAGCGTCATAGCGAGCTCTAATTTTGCAGTTTTCACAAGGATGTGCCATATTGTTATTTTTTTGCAAAGATAAAGCTTTTCCCGAAACAAAAGTATTAAATTAGTCCATATAAAGAATCCATAACCTGCATCCTACACCGTTTTTGAGCCACAGGGCATAAATGCCGTAATTCATGAGTGAACAGCCGAAGTCGTTCTTGCTTTGGCTCATATCCACAATCCAAGCCTTCGCCTGAATTGCGGATTATATTCATAGTCGGAGAATTAAACGTTTTTTCCCTGCTCGTACGCCTCTTGCAGCTTGTTGTTCCCGTCAATGGAATGAGGCATTGGCACCCCGCCGCAAAAGAGCGTTCCAGCGAGGCGGCTCTTGGGGAAGCAGTCAATCCAACCAGTGAGGCCTGTTTCTGCACGTTTGGGAGTTCCTTCTTCATTCTCGGTAGCTGTGGCCAGCAGATACACATCGCGGAAACTGTAGTCTTTCGGGTACATGGCGTTCATGCGGTCGATGAGGGTCTTCATCTGGCCGCTCATCTCGTAATAATAGATGGGCGTCGCCCAGCACACCACATCTGCATTGAGCACCTGCTCCATGATGGCAGGAACATCGTCCTTGATGACACATGCGCCCAACTTCTGGCAAGCCAGGCATCCGACACAAAACTTGATTTCTTTGCCTCTCAACGAGATAAATTCAACTTGATGGCCAGCGGTTTTCGCCCCTTCAGCAAATTGTTCAGCCAGCATCTGGCTATTCGACCCAGCTCTCATGCTGGTGGAGATAACGACTACTTTTTTCATTTTGTGATGTTTTAAGCATGTGCAAAAGTATGAAAAAATTCCGCAACCCAAGCTTCGCCTGAGTTGCGGATTTTTCGATTATAGAAGCCGTTGATAAATATCCCTATCCACATCCTTGAACACATTGAAAACCACCTGCTTGACACTGCAATTGGGATGTGTTGTCAGGTAATCCTTAACCGTTTGCACCGCGATGTCGGCAGCCAATCGGTTCGGGAAACGGAACTCGCCCGTGGAGATGCAGCAGAAGGCGATGCTTTCAAGACGGTTTTCATCGGCGCAAGCCATGATGCTGCGGTAACATGAGGCCAATTGTTCCTTTTGGAACTCCGTCGGGATGCCGTTGGGGATAATAGGTCCGACCGTGTGGATGACATATTTGCAAGGCAGATTATAGGCCTTCGTGATTTTAGCCTGCCCCGTCGGCTCCTCGTGACCTTGTTGGAGCATCAGTCGGTGGCATTCCTCGCGCAGTTGCACACCCGCTGCGGAATGGATGGCATTGTCGATGCACTTGTGCAAAGGATGGAAGCAGCCTAACATCTGGCTATTGGCCGCGTTGACGATGGCGTCTACTTTCAGGCGGGTGATGTCGCCCTGCCAAATTGTATAGTTTAGAGTTGAGGGTTTAGAGTTTAGAGTAGTTGAAAGTGGAGAGTTTAAAGTTGATAGTTTATTTAGGTCAACAATGCCTTTTTCCTGCAATTGAATCTGCAATTCCTCATCCTGCAAATCCAGAAACTCATCGCTGATAGGTTTTGGCCAACGCACATTGCGCAAGGCACGAAACAGGTCACGCTTGCCTTGCAAATCCGATGGAATCTCCATCTCGGAATATTGTGGGTCTTCTTTCAGAAGATATTCTATCAAATAGTCCAAACGATTCATCATCAACAATTAAACGATTAAACAATCAACACTTCAACAATTCTTCTAATACTTCTCCAATATCCCCGTCAATCACAATCGACCTGTCTTTGATTTGTTCCACCGTGAACGCCTCGCCGAGGTTGATGGTGGCATAAATCGCCTCTGGGTTTTTGTAGGTCATCTGCATAAAAGGCAGTTTGATGATGGTCGGGGTGTTGCTTCCTATTCCGAGGTCCCAATACAGGATTTTGCCGTGTTGGTGGCCGTTCACGAAATCGAGGTAACGCTGTGCAGCCTTGTGCCAGCCCTCGTCCTCTACAAAGGTGTCATCGGAACGCAGGTTGACCTTCATCTTTTCACCGCAAACGGGGCATCTCGGAATCAGCTCCGATGGGATGCGTAAATTCTCCTGTTCGGCTACCATCCTCATCACCACATCCTCATTGTCGTAGGTCTTTTGGTGACAAGGTTTTGAGCATTGGAACAGCCCATAGTCGCCTTGCGTGTAGAACAGCCTTTGTTTGTCAAATCCTGCCTTTTGGAACTGGTGGTCAACATTGGTGGTGATGACGAAGTAGTCCTTGTCCTGCACAAGTTTCAGGAGGTTGTCGTAAACAGGTTTCGGAGCAGGCACGTAGCGATTGTAGTAAATGTGTCGGCTCCAATAGGCCCAATGTTCTTCCTCTGTCGGGAACTGATGGAACCCCGCCGTGTACATGTCGGTAAAGCCGTATTTCTCGATAAAATCGGAAAAATACTTTTGGAAGCGTTCGCCATTATAGGTGAAGCCTGCGGAGGTGGAGAGGCCTGCGCCTGCACCGATGACGATAGCGTCGGCGGATTGCAATGCTATGTTAAGTTTCTCTATTTCCATAAAATCAAAATACACTGCAAAAATACACAAGATTTCTATATTTCAGCCACTTATCCTTTTTTCAATACACAAAACTTTTTGTAAGTATTGCTGAAAAACAAGAGGATATAATTACCATGTTTACCACAAAAGACGATCACCCCATCACCACATCCAATACCATCATCAGCACAAAACCTATCGCAAAACCAATGGTGCTGAGGTTGGAATGTTCGCCTGAAGAGGCTTCGGCGGCTGAAGCCATTGCGGACCCTGAAACTTCGCCTTCAATGGCGACAGCCACGTCATCTTGGATGCTGAACACTTCAGGGCAGGTGGACTCGCAAAGGCAGCAACCGATGCAACTGTCATTTACTTTGTACTTCATGATGTTCCTTTCTGTTATTGGTTTATGTGTTGGTTAATCAATCCTTTGATTTTCTCGATGATGGCCTCCACTTCCATCCCCGATTTCTTACTCATTTCGGCGATGGTAGCTTTGCCCAACATGATTTTGCCAACGGGCGTGTTGAGCATCTTGAACTTCTCGTTCACTTTTGCCATTTCCCCCTTCAGCCAAGGATATTGGGCGATGAGGTCGGATAGTTTTGTGTCTTTTGTGATTTCCATATTGTCATCTTTTGCGGCTGCTACGGTGTGACAGCCCTACAACTCTAAACTCTAAACACTCAACTCTAAACTTTAACATCAGGATTTTGCTCCGTGAACTTTTCTTTCAGCACCTCGATGATCTCGGCGCGGCTGTTGCCTTTCTTCTCCATCTGTTTGATGGTCTTATAGGCTTGAAACAGCGTGGAAGGCCCGATTTCCGAACTGAAATAACCGATGCCTTGGTTCCAAGCCAGCAGTTCAAACACATCGTCCAAAGCGGCTGAATCGAGGCCGTGGATGTAGGCCTTCACCAGCTCGCGCGTGGCTTGCCGCATACGACCTGCTCCGACGGCATTAGCCAACGAGAGCAACAGACGTGTCTCGTATGGCAGATGACGGCGGCTGTCGTTCCAGGTCAAGTCCCAGAAATTGACGGCGGTCTGTGCCAAATCATCATCGATCAAGGCCATGTTAGTGAGAGCGTAAGGGCGCATCGGGATGTCTTTCTCGGCCTGTTTCATCTGGGCGCGGTAGAAGTAAGTGTGGTATTCGGCCTCGGCCAACTTTTCAGTATAATGCTCGAAGCCAAGGTCTTCAAGCACCTCATAAAGCGGAATTGGCTCAAAACTTTGGATGATTTCCATACCTTCGCCGACGGCCATCTTCGCAGCCTGCATTTTCAGTCCAGGGAAAAAGTTGCCCTGCACACCGCGCACGTCAATCTTCTTGAAACTCACGGTTTTGTCTTTCCAATCGTTGTAACTCATAGTTGTGTCTCCTTTCATTGGTTTGATGGTACAAAAGTATAGCCTTCCAATAGGGTAAATCGTATCAAATGTTACATCTGCGATTTTTTTCAGTATTTTTGCAAAAATTTCTCTGCCATGGAAGAACTCAAACGAATCAAACTCTTTGCAGGATGCAGCGATGAATCCTTGGAGCGTCTGCTCGAAAACCCTTGTCGCCGACAGGATTATCCCGCTGGAAGGCGGATGCTCAACCCAGGTGACCCATGTCGTGCGCTGATGGTGCTCGTCGAAGGTCAAGCCGAGGCGCGAATGATGGGCGAAGAAGGTCGCGAGGTGCTCGTCGACCATCTGAAGGCCCCTATGCTGTTGGCTCCAGCGTTTCTCTTCGCGACGCCCAACATCGTTCCCGTCGAAGTCAATGCCGTGACCGACTGCGTGGTGTGGCACATCAACCGTGAGGCTTTTTTTGAGTTTATGCAACAGGAGCCGACCGTGTTGCGTGCCTTTCTTGAGATTCTCTCCGAACGCGGCCATTTCCTGAGTCGAAAGATGCGCACCTTCGCCGTCAACAGCCTTCGCAACCGGGTCATAGAATACCTCGAAGCCAACGGCAGCATCACTTCCGTGGCCGCAGCTGCCGAACAACTTGGCGCAACAAGGCCCTCACTCAGCCGTGTCCTCTCGGAGATGGTGAGCGAGGGCCTTATCACAAAAGATGGGAAAGGCTACAAGAAGTGTTAAATTCCAAACATTCTCATATCTTCCTCAACCGTACTAATCCCGCCAATGCCGAAGTTCTCGACCAAGACTTTGGCCACATTTGGTGAAAGGAAAGCAGGCAAGGTCGGGCCAAGGTGGATGTTCTTCACGCCGAGGCTGAGCAGGGCTAACAGAACGATGACAGCCTTCTGCTCGTACCAAGCGATGTTATAGACGATGGGCAGTTGGTTCACGTCATCCAAGCCGAACACTTCCTTCAGTTTCAATGCGATGAGTGCCAGCGAGTAACTGTCGTTGCACTGGCCCGCATCCAACACGCGCGGAATGCCATTGATGTCGCCCAAACCAAGTTTGTTGTACTTGTACTTGGCGCAACCAGCCGTGAGGATGACGCAATCCTTTGGCAAGGCCTTGGCAAATTCGGTGTAGTATTCGCGGCTCTTCATGCGACCGTCGCAGCCCGCCATCACCACAAACTTACGGATGGCACCGCTTTTCACGGCCTCTACTACCTTGTCGGCAAGGGCAAACACCTGCTCGTGGGCAAAACCACCTATAATCTTGCCCGTCTCAATCTCTTTAGGGGCTTGGCAGGTCTTGGCCAAAGCGATAATTTCACTGAAATCCTTTTTGCCGTTGGCATCAGCGGGGATGTGCTTCCAACCCGGGAAACCTGTGCTGTTGGTGGTAAACACGCGGTCTTTGTATGTGGCATTGGCCGCAGGCGGCACGATGCAGTTGGTGGTGAACAGAATGGGGCCGTTGAAGGCTTCAAACTCCTCGCGCTGTTTCCACCAAGCGTTGCCGTAGTTGCCTTTCAAGTGGCTGTATTTCTTGAGTTTGGGGTAATAATGTGCAGGTAACATCTCGCTGTGTGTGTAGATGTCGATGCCAGCGTCCTTGCTTTGTTCCAAAAGTTGCTCAATGTCGTTGAGGTCGTGGCCGCTGATGAGAATGCCCGGACGGTTGCCCACGCCAATATTCACCTCGGTGATTTCTGGGTTGCCGTAAGCAGTCGTATTGGCTTTGTCGAGCAGAGCCATCGCTTTCACGCCCCATTCGCCTGTTTTCAGGACAAGAGCGGTGAGTTCGTTGGCATCGTTGCAGGTCACCAATTGGCCAAGGGTTTGCAGTATGAACTCGTTAATGTCACCATCGACTTGACCAAGGCGAGCGGCGTGTTCCAAGTAGGCGGCCATACCTTTGAGGCCGTACATGGTCAACTCTTTCAACGAGCGGATGTCCTCGTTGGTTTCGGCAAGCACGCCGACAGTTTGGGCTTTCTCGTCATATTGCTCGCGCGGGCAATTCCATTCTAATACATCCAGTTTCGGGAGCACGATGCCTTTCTTGTTGGTCACACGGTCTTTGAACATTTCGCGCAATTCCAAGCCTTTATCGATACGGGCGTAGATGCTCTCCGCGTCGAAGTTGGCGTTGGTGATGGTCGAAAACAGTGCGTCGTTCACGAAGGCGTGGATACTCTTGCGGAAATCGCAATAATCGTGTCCACACCCGTGCTGGTGATGGTTGGCGATGACGCCCAATCCTTTAAGGACATAGATTAAAAGATCTTGTGCATGAGCTACTTGCGGGGTCTTTCCGCACACTCCTGAAATCTTGCAGCCGGTGCATCCGGCGGTTTCCTGACATTGGAAACAAAACATTTTATCGTTCATAGTCTTGCGTGTTGGGTTAGTTTTGAAATTTGCTGCAAAACTACATACGAGGAACAACTTGGAGCGTAACAAATGTTACCGTGAAAAACAAAAATCCGTAAATCAGGTCTCAAACTGTAGCGAGCAATTACGCTTTGTTCTCGTTTAATCGAAACTCTTTCTTATAGATATATGTGGTATAGCCAGGAGCGTACGAGTCATAGACCTCGCTGAGAAACTGACCTACCAGTGTGAAACCATGCTGAGGGTAGTATTCGTGGGTGCAACTGGTGTCGGTCCAAAGGTAAAGATTTCGCAGGTCTCTGCGCTGGAACTCATCCATCATAGCCTGCAGCAACTGCTTTCCACAGCCTTTCTGATTACTGATGAAGAGCGATAGTTTCACCTCGCCGTCATTCATGCACTGCACCGTTTTCCCGTCAACCTCCAGCATATAGTCGGCCAAAAGACGGAAGCGTTCACGCTCATGGTCGGTCATCTGTGCTTCAATGTTCTCGCGCCATTGATAGACATCTGCCTTGTCGTCATGGAAGTTGGCAAACAGCACCCCATGAATCACGCCATCATCGCCCACGGCCTTCAAGGCCAGCGAGGGATTGCTGTAATTGTAGCGGAGAATATACTCTGCCAATGCATCGATAAACCACTGCCGTTCGTCGGCATAAAACTCTCCCCATGCACCAGCAGCCAGTTGTACTGCTTTAGCAAAGTCATCATTCGTGAATTTCTCTATTTTCATTTCTATTATTTCCTCATGCTTTATTAAAGTCATATAACACTCTGATAAAGTGTAATTTACTTGTTGATTTGCTTAGTAACCAGAACGCTAAATTCCGATTATCTGTTTCGCAATTCGGCTGCAAAGTTAATAAAAAAACAATCCATAAACGAGCGAAATCTACTAACTATTCCTCTTGAACGAAAAATACCGCAATCTAAGCCTATGCCTGGATTGCGGAATCTTTCTATGTTTATTTCGTTTTTATTGTATTGATATTCAATTATTTATTCTCTTGTTGCAATCTATACAATTCCTTCTGTTGCTCTATCTCGCGGCGCAGTTCTTCCTCGGTGGGCATCAGCGGCATGTATTTGGCGGCAAAAAGATTGTCGCTGTCGTGCAGAATCGAGTAACGGGCAATGTCCTTGCTGGTTTCACTGCACAACACGATGCCAATGGTCGGGTTGTCGCCCTCGGTGCGCTTCAGGTCGTCATACATCCGCACATACATGTCCATCTGCCCAACATCTTGGTGGGTGATTTGTCCCTTTTTCCAACTCCGTTTCCGTAAAGTCGGTGTCATGCTTAAAGCCGAGAAATTCAGCCATAATAGGGCTTTTCAGAATCTCTAATTTGTCAGGGGCCACCTTGTTTTCAGGGTTTTCCAAAATCTGCGGCTGCTTGAAATGACGTTCGAAATATTGTGTGCTGATGTTACGGTCGAGGGTGCGCACGCTCCACATTTCTGTTGAGGCGGTTTGCAGATACCATCGTGCGGCAACAGGGTCTTCAACACGCAAGGTAGTCAGGATATGAGACCACTTCAAATTGTGCAAACGCGTTTGCACAATTTCCAAGTTATTGAAAGTCAGATAGAAACTTCTAAAATACTGAAGGTTACGTTTGCTGAAACCTTTACCGTATGTTTTGGTCAGTTCCTCAGAAAGCATTTCAATCAACTGCGTTCCATATTCGGCACGTTCCTTGCCTTTCTGCTCTTGCTCCACGATACGTTGTCCTATGCGCCAATAGGTTTCAATCATCACGGCGTTCACGGCTCCGTAGGCCGCATTGCGACCTTGTTCCACCAGCCGCTTGATATCGCCAATGAAGGATTGTGTTGCTATGTAAGGTCAAGTCTGCCATGTCGTTTCGAACTTTGCAAAAGTACAAATAATTTCGAAATCCAACTATTAATTTGCGAAAGGGCAGTTTCATAAATTTTTCGGGAAATAACAGGTAGAGAGATGAAAAATCCGCAATCCAAGACTGTGCCTGGATTGCGGATTTGTTCACCAAGACCAATGTTTAATCTACATCGGCACGGGCCATGGCGTCCTTGTAGTACTTCTGGTTGACGAATACGTCTTCCTTGTACGGGTTGATGTGACGTTTCTTGGAAACCGAAATGATATAGCAAAGAGCAACGATGTTCACTATCAGAGCGAGTGTGCTGATCACCATCATCATGGTAGGATTGGCAGCCACGACGGAAGGATCTACTGTGGTGCCCACAACACCGTCAACGGCAGCTTGTCCGCCTGCAGCGTACAGCTTCTCAATGGTGGTGACACCTTCGGGATAGAGGACGGGAAGCGTAGCCCAGCTGAACCACTGGCGACCGTCTTTGAAGGTCTCCTGGAAGAGCGGGAACACCTGTGCGAACATGCACCAAATGGCCAAGGTATTGGCACGGTTTTGGATCCAACCGCCACGATTCCACAGCAAAGCGGCCACCGTAGGAGCCAGAAGCAGGGCGATACCGCAGTACCAGCTGTGCGTCGGCAGGCAGTTGTAGGTGTAGGCAAAGTTCCAGATGTCGTAGATGACGATGTAGACCCAGGTCATGTCGGCCCAGATCATGTCTTTCTTGTCCTTGGAACCATACACATTCCACCAAGCGGTCATACAGAAGATGTTGAACAAACCGGCGACACCATTAAAGACATTGTGCCAGCCACCGTATTGCCAAACGCCTTCGGAGGTAAGCCACCACTTGTTCCATCCCATGACGGCGCTCTCAAAGTCGGAGACGCATGCAATCAAGATGTTGATGGCCACGATGATGAACGGGAATGGCTTGAACCAGTGCTTGGCGCCAATGCCCCATTTGTACTTGATCATCATAAAGCCGATACATCCGGCTGTGGCCGCATAAAGCTTGGCGTAGTGGAACCATCCCTGCATGTATACATGGGTCTGGTTTTCCAACGCCCACTGTGCTCCGCTGTGGACGCCAAGCCAAATGGCGAGGAAGTATGCCGTCAAAGCAACGGGAACGACCAAGAAAGTAAAGATACCGCCGAACTTGGTACGACGGGCAAACTCGTTCAGTAAGATAAGACCAGCGAGGACAACGAGCATCATTCCCCACTGAGACAGCGCATTAGCGCCATAAACTTGAAAAAACATAATAATTTGAATTTAGGATTCAGAAGTAAGAATTTATTGAGTGACAGGGGCTTTTTTGCGTTCTTTCAAGAAAGCGTAAATAGCCCATACTGCAGTGATGGTCAGCGACATAGGGACACCCACGGTAAGCATCTCACGGAGCATGACGGCACCGCCTCCCGCATTCTCAAGTGCGGTGAAGAACGGGAAACGCCAAGTGAGTTCGCCGTTGATGACATGGTCCACAATCAACATCACCGAACCGCCCCAAAGCATCTTCTCCAAAGCGGGCAGATGACGCGCAAAGGCAGAATGATTGCTTCGGTTGTTTTTTTCATTTGATTTGCGAATGGCACTCGTGACCACCGCTTGTGCTAAAGGTACTACAAAACAAGACATTGTATTTGAGTTTTAAGTTTATAGTTAATAGTTATACGATTATACTGTTGATTTCCACTTCATTGCCCCGAAGCAGCCAAGTGTTGTTGCTGTTGCAATGTGGACAAGTCTTGCCGAACTTCACGGTCTCGTATTCTTTCTTGCAGTCGTCACAGTGAGTCACCGCTGGGATAGTGTTAATCTTCAACTCACATCCTTTTAGCATCTCTTCTTTGTCGGCCGCCCAACGCCAACAGTCGGTGAGCAGATGGGGCACCACAGTAGACACCTCGCCGATGTCCATCACCACGCTGGAGACATGCTCCACATGATTCTCCTCCGCCACTGCTTTGACGTCCTTGATTATATAAAATACGACTCCGAGTTCGTGCACGTTAATCAGTTTTCAGTTATCAGTTATTCAGTTTTTCTTGCCGAAAATGATTTTTCCGGTGCGTTTGAGCATGTAAGGCAGTATACCACCGAACTTGTCCTCGGATGTACGCATGATGCTGGCATCGGGATTATCGCGGAAGAGGTGAATGGCATCGAAGGCACACTTGGTGGTACAGATACCACAACCGATGCAACGGTTCTCATCGACCACCGATGCACCGCACGATAGGCAACGTGCCGTCTCCTTCCGCACCTGCTCCTCAGTGAGGGTGACCATATATTCGCTGAATGGATTCTCGTTGGCTTTATGGCCTTCCACTTGACGCGAACCGTTGTCGTACGATTCCACCAAGATGTCGTCCTTGTCCAACTCAATGAAGTCGCGGCGATTACGACCGATAGTCATGTGTCCGTGTTGCACAAAGCGGTGCAGACTCTCTGCAGCCTCCTTACCAGCGGCAATGGCATCGATGGCGAACTTTGGACCCGTGAAGACATCGCCGCCCACGAAGATATCCTCCTCTGCGGTCTGATAGGTTAGTTTGTCGGCAATGGGATACACGCCTCTGAAGAACTCTACCTTGGTGTCCTTGAGCAGGTCTTTCAGAATGACGGTCTGACCAATGGCGAATATGACCATATCGGCATCCAACGTAATCAGTTCATTCTCGTCGTATTGTGGGTTGAAACGGTGTTCAGCGTCATAGACAGAGGTGCATTTCTTGAAGACAATGCCACTGACCTTGCCATCGCCAAACACTTCCTTCGGTCCCCAACCAGGGTTGATGACCACGCCATCTTCGCGAGCTTCTTTGCGCTCTTCAAGCGATGCCGGCATGATATCTTCGGTCTCCAATGACAGCATTGTTACCGATGCCGCACCACTGCGTTTAGCCACACGGGCAGCATCGATGGCCACGTTGCCGCCGCCAACGACCACTACGTTGCCTGTGACCTTCACCTTGCCGCAGTTGGCGTCGTGCAGGAAGTCGATGGCGGTGATGGTACCAGGAAGTGTTTCTCCCGAGATGCCTGGCAACTTGCCTCCTTGGCAGCCGATAGCCACATAGAAGCCATTGTAGCCTTGTTCACGAAGTTTTTCTATGGTGATGTCCTTGCCTACCTCCACGCCCGTACGAATCTCCACACCAATCTCACGCATGATGTCGATTTCGGCCTTGATGACGTCTTTATCCAGTTTATAAGAGGGAATGCCATAACGTAACATGCCACCCGGCTCCTCACTCTTCTCGAACACGGTGGGCTTGTAGCCCATAGTGGCAAGATAATAAGCACAGCTCAATCCTGCGGGACCTCCGCCTATGATGGCAATCTTTTCCTCCCATTTTTCCTGCACATTCGAGCAGATATTCACCTCCGGCACAAAGCGTGTCTCAGCGTTGAGGTCTTGCTCAGCGATGAACTTCTTCACGGCATCGATGGCGATGGGCTGGTCGATGGTGCCACGGGTGCAGGCATCCTCACAGCGTCGGTTGCACACACGACCGCAGACAGCCGGGAATGGGTTCTCGCGCTTGATTAACTCCAAAGCTTCGGTATATTTGCCCTCAGCAGCTTTTTTCAGGTAACCTTGTACAGCGATATGGGCAGGACAAGCGGTTTTGCAAGGTGCCGTACCTGTTGGATAGCAGTTGATGCGGTTCTTGTCGCGGTAATCTTCCGTCCACTTGTGTTTACCCCACTTGCTGGCATCAGGCAACTCCTGCTTGGGATAGGTCTGCTCGCCATGTTTGGTACATAGTTTCTGTCCCAAACGGACAGCACCTGCAGGGCAGTACTCCACGCAGCGACCACAAGCCACACAATTCTTTGGGTCAACATGAGCCACGTATGCACTACGCGACATGTTCGGTGTGTTGAAAAGCTGTGATGTACGTAAAGCATTGCATATCTTTACGTTACAATTACAAATGGCAAAAATCTTTCCTTCACCGTCAATGTTAGTGACTTGGTGCACAAAGCCATGGTCTTCAGCTTTCTTTAGGATGGCCATCGCCTCGTCATAGGTGATAAAGTGGCCTCGGTTGGTCTCCACCAAATACTCGGCCATGTCGCCTACGCCGATACACCAGTCGCGGTAGTCGTCGGCGCAGCCCTCGTCGAGTTTCTTGCGGCCATAACGGCAAGAGCAGATACCCACTGCCAGGTGACCTTCATAGCGCTTGAGCCAATAGGAGATATGCTCGATGTCGGCTGTTTCGTTTTCCATCGAGATGGCTTTTTCGACGGGAATCACGTGCATGCCGATACCGCTACCGCCCATGGGCACCATTGGGGTAACCTTTTCCAAAGGCAGGAAGGTCATGCGCTCGAAAAACATGGCCAGCTCGGGGTGTTTGTCCATGAGGTCCACGTTCATGTTGGTATATTCTGCTGAACCTGGGACAAACATTGGCACCCAGTAGATGCGGGCGTCGCGTTCAAACGAAGTACCGGCCACCGGTCCTTCCTTGGTGTATTTGTCGCCGTAGTCGTACTCCAACATGCCGAAATAGGCCAGCTTGTCCAGAAGTTCATCAAAGGACTTGTCGTCGGGGGTGTAGTGTTTCTTGGCGTTCAACTCATGCAATTCGGCATAGCTGTGATGCTCTCTCACTTTGAAGAAGTTGCCAGGAAGCATATCTAATAGTAAATCCAACGAGGCTTCGCGAGTGGCAGCGTCCATCTCATCCTCAAAGATGCAAGCGAGTCCCCAATACTCTGGGGCATCGGTGTCCATCTTGATTTTTCCAGGAATACGATCCGTGACATGACGAACGAATTTCAACAGTTTCGGGTTCGGGTTTTTGTCACCTTTGTGCTTAGGGACAAACTTGGTTGACATTTCTGGCATAATATAATTAGTTTGGAGTTGTCAGTTTGTAGTTAATAGTTATCAGCTGTTTTTCCAGGCGTTGACTTCGGCGAGGAGCCATTGGACAAAGGCATCCACGCCCTCACCTGTCTTGGCACAAATGGGGATGATTTTAGCTTTAGGATTACGTTGGTGAATGTTGTTCTTGCAACGTTCCAAGTCGAAATCGAAATAGGGCATGACATCAATCTTATTGATAAGCACCAAATCGCATACCGAGAACATCAGTGGATATTTCAGCGGTTTGTCGTCGCCCTCGGGTACAGATAGGATCATAGCATTGCGCACAGCACCAGTGTCGAACTCAGCAGGACACACCAGGTTGCCTACATTTTCAAGAATAACCAAGTCGGCATCCTCCAAGGTCACGTTGTCCAAGCCCTGTCGGGTCATCTCCGCGTCGAGGTGGCACATCCCTCCCGTATGCAACTGGATGGACGGAATACCCGTCGCTTCCTTAATCTTGACAGCATCCACGTCACTATCGATGTCTGCCTCCATCACGGCCACGCGAATCTTATCCTTGAGACGATTGATGGTTTGGATGAGGGTTGTAGTCTTACCACTTCCCGGCGACGACATTAGGTTAAGCAAATATACACCTTTGACTTTCAGGTTTTTACGCAAATCATCAGCATCTTTTTCGTTTTCGGCAAAGACGCTTTTTTTTATTTCGATAACTTTTACTTTTTCCATAGGTAGCAAAGATAGGCATTTTTTGTCAAGTAACAACAATTACTAATAAAAATTCTTGACAACACGGGTGCAAAAGCACAAAAAATCCGCAATCCAAACCTTTCGCCTGAATTGCGGATTTCATCGTTTCATTTCATCTCTTATTTGATCATTCGAATTACCTTGGCAGGAACGCCACCCACGATGGTGTTGTCGGGGACATCCTTTCCCACCACGGCGCCGGCGGCCACAATGGCGTTCTCGCCGATGGTGACACCCGCTAATATCGTGGCGTTGGCACCAATCCAGGCGTTCTTCTTGATGACGATGGGTTTGGTGAGCAACGAATGTCTTGTTTCCGGGTCTTCGGGATGGTATTCTGAGGCCAAAACCACATGAGGCGCAATGAAGACGCCATCCTCAATCGTGATGCCACCTAGTGCCAGGAAGGTGCAGCCGAAGTTGACGAAACTGCCCTTTCCGAAGGTGGTCTTCTTGCCATAGTTGATGTTGAACGGCGGAAACACACGCACGGTATCGTCGATGTCAGAGCCTGTGATTTGTCGCAGGTACACGCGCACCTCGGCCTCGGTGTGGTAGCCAGTGTTCATCTCGGCAACAAGTTTCATGCAACGCTGCACATCGGCATAAAGCTCATCACTGCCGACATAGGTCTTTCCTGTGGGTTGATCGTTCATTTTGTATTAATTCAGGTTTTCAGTGAAAAACTCCGTCAATTTATCCCACGGAATGTAATTGCCCTCACCGCCGTCGTAGAGGTCGCAGTGGTTGGCACCGGGGATGATGAGCAGCTGCTTGTTTTCGGGGTTGGGATTGGGCTTGCCGATGAAGTTGTAACCTTCTGCCTGGCCCTCTACCATGTATTTGTAAGCGGCCTCACCGAAATAACGGGAGTGGGCTTCCGAGCCGTGCATCACGAGGACGGCAGAGCGGATCTCGTTGATGTAATAGAGGAAACGGGCGTTAGCGTAGGCCTGCGTGCCGATAACACGCCAGCCGTCGTTCGAGTTGCCAGAGCGAGGATGATAACCGCGTGAGGTCTTGTAATAAGCGTGGTAATCCTTCACAAACTGCGGAACCTCATCGGGCAGCGGATCGATGACACCACCTGCCATCGCCATCGGGTCGGCGAGTCGCTGTTTGGCGAGGACCTCGCGGGCTGTGTGGCGTGACTCTTCCTTGTCTTCGCTGTCGAAGTAGCCATTGCCGTTGACACGGGTCATGTCGTACATTGTGCTGGCCACGGTGGCCTTGATGCGGGTGTCGGCAGCGGCAGCGTTGAGGGCGATGCCACCCCAGCCACAGATACCGATGATGCCGATACGCTCGGCATCTACGTTGTCCAATTTTGACAGGAAATCAACAGCCGCCATGAAGTCCTCGGTGTTGATGTCGGGCGAGGCCGTACGACGTGGCTCTCCGCTGCTTTCGCCGGTGTACGACGGGTCGAAAGCCAGCGTCACGAAACCGCGTTCTGCCATCTTCATGGCATAGAGTCCGCTCGACTGCTCCTTGACGGCACCGAAGGGGCCGCTCACGGCAATAGCCGCCAATTTGCCTTCGGCATCCTTCGGCGTATAAAGGTCTGCGGCCAACGTCAGACCGTATTGTGTTTCGAATGTCACCTTGCGGTGATTCACTTTGTCGCTCAGCGGGAACACCTTGTCCCACTCCTGCGTGAGGTTCAGTTCTTGTTTCATTTCTTCTTTGTTTTCTTTTGTTTCTGTTGTTTGCGGTTGATTGCTGCAGGCGGTCATGAGTGCTACCACTGCTGCCAGGATGAGAATCTTTTTCATTTATACCTAATTCTAATTACGCTTGCAAAAGTACACAAGTTATTTTATATAGGTATTACATAAATTGGCTAAATATATACCAATTTCGCAGAAATTGACTATAATATATAAAATTATGTACCATTTTTCATTGCGTTTCCAAAATAATCGTACCTTTGCATCGCAATGAAGAAGATTCTGAAAATAGATACCCCCAACGATTATGCCCGGTTTGTGGATGCTCCCGAGCTGCACCCATTGGTCAGTATTATCCACTATGACGAATTGGCTCCTTTCCGTCATAGCCTGAACAACTACGGTGTCTATGGGTTGTTTATCCAGCGTCAGTTTCTCAAAGATCTCTCGTATGGCATGAAAACCGTGCAGGTGAGCGATGCCTCGATAATTGCCGTTGAGCCTGGACAGATTGGCGGGTTGGAGGACAATGGGGAACGCATTTCGCTGAGTGGATGGGTGCTATTGTGGTCGCCCGAACTGCTACACGGCTCTGAACTGGAACACCAAATTGACCGTTACCAGTATTTCTCTTATTTCTTCACCGGCTCGCTGCGGATGGAGCCTGACGAATGGCTCTGCATCACACAACTGCTTTCCCAGATGCGGCAAGAGTTGATAACTCACGAGGATTCGCCTTCGCTCAGAAGCATCTTGTTGGGCTATCTGCACTTGATACTGGAATACTGCAACCGCATCTATTTGCGTCAACTCTCCGAGGAAGACAGTGGCGGCAGCGACCTCTTGAAACGCTTTCACGACCTGCTGCAACAGTATTTCCGCGAGAATCGGCAACTGTCGCAAGGCCTGCCCACCGTTGCCTATTGCGCCTCAGAGCTGGCTTATTCGCCACGTTATTTCGGGGACATTGTCCACAAGGCCACAGGAGGAACAGCCATCGGTTACATCCATAACTACGTCATCAACCAGGCCAAGAGCCTGCTCATGAACGGCCACAACATCAGCGAGACCTCGCGCCTCCTCGGCTTCGATTTTCCCCATCATTTCACCCGACTCTTCAAAAAAGTGACCGGACTCACGCCTAGCGAGTATTTGGGGAAATAGCTGGGTTGAGAGGGTGTATTGGATGATTATTTCAAAGACCCTTCAACCATTTTTCCACCTTTGCCTTGCCGCCGCGCACCTCGTGCCCATAAATGCTGAACTCGCCCGTGACGTTGGCCTTCGGGAAAGCTTTCTTCACGTCGTTAGCGCAGGAGGCCAGCCCGCTGCCCTCGTGGGTGGTGAAGGGGATGACGGTCTTTCCGTCGAGGTTGATGTCCTTGAAGAGGGTGAACATCACCTGCGGATAGGTGCCCCACCACACAGGACCGCCGATGAAGACGGTGTCGTACTGGCTGAGGTCGGGGGCGGTGCCTTCGTAAGGCGGCAGTTCGCCCTTTTTGGCTTCTTCCTTGGCCAATTCGATGAGCGGCATATAGGCCATGTCGTCGTACTTGTGGGTGACGATCTCATATTGGTCGGCGCCGGTGATTTCGCTGATGTAGTCGGCCACAATCTTGGTGTTGCCGACCTCGATGTTGCCCACGCTGTAGTTGTCGCCCGCATGGGAGAAGAAAATGACGATGGATTTGCGCATATTCTGTGATTTTAAGTTGTTGGGTTGAGACGCACGGCCGTGCGTCTTTACTTCTTGTCCGTTGCAGCCGGTAGCCATAAGGAGTGCGAGGGCTGCGAGGAGGATGTTTTTGAGTTTCATAATACACAATTTGTTATTATTGCAAAGTGTTGTACTGTTCGTCGCTGACAGGCTCCAGCCATTGAGTTTCACTCGACTTATGTCGCGACTCGGCGAAGTTGATGCGAGCATCACTCTGCTCTCGCTGCTCCATCAGTTCGTTGCTGTTGCCGGGCTTGGCGTTGGCGTGGTAGGTGAGGTGCTGCATCCAGCTGTCCATGGCGGCTCCGTGCCAGTGCTTCACTCCTTCGGGGACGGCGATGGTAACGCCAGGCTTCAGCTCCACAGCGGGTTTGCCCCACTCCTGGTACCAGCCACGACCGCTGACGCAGATGAGCATCTGCACGGCGCCATGGTGGATGTGCCAGTTGTTGCGGCAGCCAGGCTCGAAGCTGACATTGCAAAGGCCAGTTGCGGGATCGAGGACAGCGAGGTAGCTGTTGCCAATGAAGTATTGGGCGTATGCGGTATTAGGTTCGCCAATGGGCCAAGAAGAGTTTAGAGTTGAGAGTTTAGAGTTTAGAGATGTGTCTCCGTCAATGACTGTTGCTAATGCTGCTTCGGCACGATGCGCTTCTGAAACCAAGCCGTACGCTTTCAAAGCGGCAGGGATACTGCGCAACTGCTCCTCAGTGACACCCATATTCAACGCACCTCTGACGTGTGCAACAAGTTGCGGCATCACGTTTTCCAAGCCGCTCAACGCACTCACGGTGATGAGCTCGCGGTCGGCGTGGGTGAGGTTGTCGCGGGCGAAGATGTCGCCGAAGAGGTGGGCTTTCAGATAGTAGTCCTCGGCGGGAGAAAACGCATAGTCGAAAGCACGACCGCTCACTTTGGTTTGCACTTCGGCTCCTTGTGCCAAAGCATTGTAATTGCTCGGCAGCGGCGATGCCTCAATACCTTCTTCGGTGGCTTTGCCCTCGGCCTTGCGCTGCTCCAACACCTTCTGCAAAGTGCCAAGGGCATTCAACGAGCGTGGAAATCCCGTGTAGGCATAGAGTTGCGACAGGGCTTCCTTGATTTGACTGACCGTCAAGCCGGCATCCAAGCCGCCGTTGATGGCCTCGGCCAAGGCGGTATAGTCGGCTTTGGCCTCGTTGCAGGCAATGGCCGACATTGCGGCGGCCTGCTTTTGGTTAAAACTCAAATTATTCATTTCCTTTCCCATTTTTGTGGTTTTGCTGCCGCACGAGGCAAACATCATTGCGGCGACAATTATTCCGATAATAAGAGGTCTTCTCATTTTATTATTGTGTATAGATTTCTGGTTGATTTTGTTTTTTTGTTACCCGTAAGTCTCAATCAGATACTTCACAAAGTTCATGTCGTTGAAGTTGACTGTGCCCGTGTCGTGCTGGTTCATTGTTGCAATTTGAGCCATGTCATCGTTGGTGAGGGTGAAGTCGAAGATGTCGAGGTTTTGCTGCATACGCTCCTTGTGGGTGGATTTCGGGATGGCCACGATGCCGCGTTGCGTGAGCCAGCGGAGGGCTACCTGCGAGGCGGTCTTGCCGTACTTTGCACCAATGCCGGCCAGCAGGTCGCTCTTGATGATGCCGTCCACACCTTGTCCGCCCAGCGGTCCCCATGCCATCATCTTGGTGCCGAACTCGTTGAGCGTAGGCTCGATTTCGCGTTGCTGAATCATCGCGTTGCATTGCAACTGGTTCACCATCGGCTTTACATCCACATAGTGGGCGAAGTCGAAGAAACGGCCCGACTGGAAGTTGCTCACGCCGATGGCGCGCACCTTGCCGTCGCGGTAGGCGTCCTCCATTGCACGCCAGGTGCCGAACACATCGCCGTATGCCTGGTGTATGAGTAGCAAGTCGATGTAGTCCGTTTTCAGCTTGCGCAGGCTATCGTCGATGCTGCGGGCGGCCTTCTCTTCGCCGTTGTTGCTGATCCATACCTTTGTCACGAGGAAAAGTTCCTCGCGTTTCAGGCCACTTTTGCGCCAGGCATTCCCTACGCCTTCTTCATTCTGATATGCTTGGGCGGTGTCAATCATTCTGTATCCCACCTCCAGCGCGTCGCTGACACAACGCTCGCACTCGGCGGGCGACACTTGGAAGACGCCATAACCCAGCAAGGGCATTTTTACTCCATTGGATAATTTGATGTACTCCATAATTGTATTGATAATTGGTTATTGTTTTTCGGGAATTTCTTTGATAAACTTCGCGGGATTGCCACCCACGATGGTGTTCGGGGCCACGTCCTTGGTCACCACCGCTCCGGCGGCCACCACAGCGTTCTCACCGACGGTCACGCCGGGCAGGATGGTGGCTCCGGCACCCACCCAGGCGTTGCGGCCGATGTGGACGGGCTTGCAGATGAGCAATTGGCGGTCGTGCAGGTCGTGGTTGTTGCTGATAAGCTGGGCGTTGGCGGCAATCATGGCTCCGTCGTCGATGGTAATGCCTCCGCGAGCCATCATCAGACAGTTGTTCATGATTTTCATGCCGCGCCCCAACTTCACGCGGTCGAAACAGACACCCGTGAGTCCGGGCATCACGAATCCGCCGTCGGCAAACACATCATGGCCGAACAGCTCTCCGGTGAGGGCGTTGTACTCTTCGGTATAGGGCATCGTGTGGTTCAGTTTGAAAAGGACTTGTGCTTGGCGCACGCCTTCCGCGTGTTCTTCGGCTGTGGTCAGCCTGGGGTAAACTCTTTGTTCTTGCATCGTTGTCATGTTTTGAATTACGATGCAAAATTACAACGACTTAACGATATATAAGTTTCACAAAAAACATCAATATTTTCACAAATTACACAAAATAATTCCGTCATTATGAAAATTTTTTTATTTTTGCACTATGAAAGTTGATTTTCAATATTCCACCGATTTCCTCACGATGAACGCCCCGATACTGAGTCACACCTGCATGCACCTGTTGTGTAAAGAAGGGGAGGGGAGTTTCGTGTTCAACGAAAAATGTTACCACATAGCGAAAAACGCCCTTGTGGTGATGCCTAACCCCACAAGGGCGAAAAATCTCGCTGCGGCCCCGGGAATGATGGTCGAGTGGTTTGCCGCCGACAACAAGTTCCTTGCAAGCCTATTGCCATCGAACAACTACAGTATTGGTGGAAGCATCTCGCTCAACCAAGATCCTGTCATCAGACTCACCGATGAGCAGGCAGCTATCTTGCTTGCCGACTTCCACCATCTTCGTGATCGCCTCGGCGACCGCCATCTGCTGTTTTACCGTGAATTGATGGGGAGTCTCTGCCTGACGATGGTGTACGACATCTTCGAGCTTCATGCCCGGCGCGACGCCACCGACACACATAGCGACCGCACCGCCATCATCGTCCGTCAGCTGACCGACATGCTCGCCACCGGCATCAGCCGCACCGAGCGTGAGGTGAGCTACTATGCCGAGCGACTGCATGTGTCGCCGAAATACCTCTCCGCCACGGTCAAGCGTGTTACAGGACACAGCGTCAGCAGCTTCATCGACCGCCACACGGTGCCTATCCTGAAGGAATATCTCGACGACGAGCGTCTTTCGCTCACGCAGATTGCCGACTATATGAACTTCAGCTCATTGAGCTACTTCAGCCGCTACTGCACCAAGCACCTCGGACAGTCGCCGAGCGAGTACAGACGGAGCTTGCAGCCAAAAGTGATTTAGGAGAATTCAATAATTGCGCTCACATCCTCACCAATCGATAAAGAGACAATGATCACACCGTCATGTTTGTATATGGTAGGGACAAGCATGTCGCCCAGCTTGGCAGCGACACGGTATTCCACCCGTAAGCCCTTGATTTCGAAATCTTCCGGCAGAAGTTCCATAGCCATACGTACATAGTTGGCATTGTTAAGATGCTTGTTGTAATCGATGTCTGAACGCATCACCTTGACAGGCTCCAGAACTTCACCTTCTGTTTTCGGCAGTATGATACGGCGGTCTTTGTAGTTCATCTCCAGCTGCGGCTCGATGAGCAAGGATCCGGCGACGGTGTCATCGACACGTTTCAGCTTGCCGTATGCCTTGTCCACAAAGGCGCCCATGCTCCAAGTGCGGTAGCAGGGTTTGCCCTCTGCGTCATAGATAAAGGTGTTGCGGAAACCGAACATTGGTTTCATGCCATATACCGAGGTCGTCACGGTCAGTTCTTCCTTGAAATCCGGCACTCTGACAATCTCCACCTGCCTTGAGGCCAGAAGTTGCGCCATGTTCTCACGCGCGAAGTAGTCCTTCACCTGTGGCTCGTTGTCGATCCACATCTCAGAGCAGTCCTGCATCATCTGGAGCGCCGAATAGAGTTTCAGCTTGCCTTCGCTGTCGCAGGTGCTTGTTGTTACCTTATATATTAAGCTGTACATTTTTCCAAGTTGGTCATATAGTCATTTTATTTTCGTTCGCAAAACGTCACATGTACCATGTCGCCAAAGCTCTTGCCAATCTGTTTTCGGATGTCCTTACGCACACCGATGATGAAGCAAGGCGTCCCCATCTTGACGATCTGGCCATCGTAAGGCATACCGTCGAAGGTGGCGTGAACCGCCAATCGACCTTTCCCGAAGATTGCCTTGATGTCGAAAGGCACCTCCACGTATGCGGCATCCATGTCCTCGTTTTGGTAGATGATGGCTTCGAATTCGTATGGTGTTGCTGTGCTCATGTTATTTCTTGATGTTTTTCTGATGTGTCTCCACCAGCATCTTGTCCATCTCGTGGTAGTTCTTGCGGTATTCGTCGGGCAGGTAGTCACGAGGGTGACCTTCGCGGATGTTGTTCACAAACTCGCGCATCAGCACCTGCCACTCATAGAAATGGATTAGCAGGTCGCGAAGGCTTTTTGCCGTTTGACAAAAGAAAAACCATTGTAAAAAGCGACAATCACACTTGTTTGCCTAATTCGTAAGCCTCCTGCAGCTTGGCATTGCCGGCAATCTCTTTCGGTCCGCCTACGCCACCGCAGAAGATATGTCCTTTAAGACTTGACTTGTCGAAGCAGTCAATCCAGCCGGTGAGACCGCCCTCGGCGCGCTTCGGCACGAACTCCTCGTTCTCGGCAGCTGTGGTCAGCAGATAGACGTCGCGGAACTTGTAATCCTTGGGGTACATGGCGTTCATGCGGTCGATGAGGGTCTTCATTTGGCCGCTCATCTCGTAGTAGTAGATGGGTGTGGCCCAGCAGACCACATCGGCGTTGAGCACGCTCTCCATGATGGCCGGCACGTCGTCCTTAATGACGCAGGCACCCGTCTTTTGGCACGACAGGCAGCCTATGCAAAACTTGATTTCCTTGCCTCTCAACGAGACGAGTTCCACTTGATGCCCAGCGGCTTCTGCGCCTTTGGCAAATTGCTCCGCTAAAGCGTGGCTGTTCGAGCCGGGGCGTAGACTTGTTGAGATTACGATTACTTTTTTCATATTTTTATATTTCTGATTAACGATAGATCCTATTTCTCCAGTATTGGCAGTAAAACCAGAAAAGAGATTGCTATCATTAAACTACCGATTGCGATGAGAATCAATGGGGTTTTCTTGCGGGTTTCATTTTTCCAGTCGATAAAAGTCCACACCCCACCAATGACTAACAAAACCAGTTGAACAATCATCCAAATATAAATGAAAACTCTCATATCTTGATAATTTAGTTTTATTACCTGTTTTTTTTCAACGTCCCAATATCTCCATCCCCACCATCGGATTGGTGTCAATAAGCTTCAGCGACTTCACCATCTCAACGCCTTTGGCTTTGACGTAGTTGAGGTAGCCATTACAAAGACTCCATCAGCTTGACGGAGTTGAAGATAGTCTTCTCCTGTGCCTCGTTGCCGTATTTGTCGACGTCGACGACGTTACGCGGGCTGTGGGTGATGCACACCGGACCGTTGAGGCAGCCGCCGTCGCATGCCATGCCTTCAAAGAAGTTTTCGGTGGCCTTGTTGAATTTCAGCTTGGTCAAAGCGGCCTTACACTCGGCGATGCCGTTCATGGCGATGGGCTTCACGCCTTCCACACCCATCTCCTTGGCCACGTCGGCGATGCCTTTGGCGATGCCGCCCGACTTGGCGAAGATACGGCCGTAGTATGAGGCGTTGTTCAGCTCGGAGTCTTCCATCTGTGTTGTGTCGATGCCACGGGCGTCAACGAAGGCTTGCAGCTCTTCAAACGACATGACGCTGTCGATGGCGCCGCCGGTCTTTTCAAGCCTGTATTCCAGCTTCTTCGAAGTGCAGGGACCTATGAAGACGACCTTGGCCGTCGGGTCGGATTTCTTGATGAGACGTGCAGTCTCCACCATTGGTGACACCGAAGAGGAGATATATTGCTTCAGTTCGGGGAAGTTTTTCTCCACGAAACTGACAAACGAAGGACAGCACGAGGTGGTCATCAGCTTCTTCTCGTTCCATTCCTGAGCCTCACGATAGAGGGTGATGTCGGCACCGAGGGCTGCCTCCACTACGTGATGAAACCCCAGTTTTTTGATGGCCGTCACCACCTGCGTGACGCGACCAAAGCGGCATTGGCTGACGATAGCCGGCGCGATGACGGCATAGACTCTGTATTTTGTGTTGTTCTCAGACTTTTTCAGGATATCGATGATGTCCAACACCAACGACTTATCAGATATGGCACCGAAGGGGCATTTATAGACGCATGCGCCGCAAGAGATGCACTTCCCGTTGTCGATTTTGGCCTTCTTGTTTTCGTCGATGGAGATGGCCTTCACCATGCAACTCACCATGCATGGGCGGTGTTGCAGGATGATGGCGGAGTAGGGGCAGGCTTGGGTGCATTTGCCACACTCGATGCATTTGTCCTTATCGACGGTGGCGTGACGGTTCACGATGGTGATGGCGTCTTTGGGGCACACTTCCTTGCAGCTGTGTACCATGCAGCCACGACAAGCCGGTGTGACATATATGCCGTCAATGGGACATTCGTCGCAGGCGCTGTCGATGACCTCTATGACGTTGGGATTGCTCTTGTCGCCACCCATCGCCATCTGGATGCGGTCCTGCAGGATGGCGCGTTCCTTGTAGATGCAGCAGCGCGTTTCGGCTTTCGGACCGGGGCTGAGCAGCTTGGGCACTTCCATATAAGCGTTCTCCAATCCGCCCTCGTAGGCGCGTCGGATGATTTCTTTCAGCACTTTGTATTTGACGAGTTGTACGTCGGTGTCAAAAATCCTTTGTGAGTTCATCTTTTTGGGGGTGTTATGGGATGGGTTTAATAATAATTCAATTCGACGACTTTGCCCACCTTGCGTAGGTCGGCGGCAATTTTCTCCACTATCTTCATCTTCATGGTAGTGTCGATGGGTAGCCCTTGATGGGCCACGTTGACGCTTTGTCCGACGAAGAAGGTGATGTGGGTGGCACGCTCGAAGAGATAATCCGCGAGGAGCGAGGCACCGTCTTTTTTGGTGAAGGTCTTTGGCGTCAGGTCAGAGATGGAGATGTATTTATCCAACATCTGCATCAGTCGGCGCAGCGTGAGCACGCCTTCGGTGGTCAGGTCGATGCCTTTGATATAGCCGATAGGAGGCACTTCCTTGTCAGGGAAATCGAAGCTGGTCTTCAACTCGGTTTTCAGGTGACGCGCCACGATGGTGGAGCTGGTGCCGCCGCAAACGATTTTCTTTGAAGGACCGGCTAAGAATTGCTCGATGTAGAAGTCGTCCTTTTCCTTGTCGACGGGCGGACCGACCATAATGTTGACATCCAGACGCTTGCGAATCTTGACGGCGGCCACAGTGGTGTCGTCGCCGGGCTTGTCGGCGTAGAGGTCGTTGCATGCCGATGCCAGGAGGCAGGCCACGGCACGGGCCGACATAGAGCGCGTGACGTTGGCGTTGAGGTGCTCCATGATCTGGTTGCGCTCCCAGCCGAAGTTGAGGATTTGCCCGATGCCGGCATGAATGGTGCCGTCCGACATGACTATGATGATGTCGTCTTCCTCAAGGTTCAGGTCGGTGCGAAACACCTTCTTGCCACACACATCGAGTTCGGTACGTTCGAAATTCTGGCATTGTCCACGATGGTAATAGATGGCCTCGGGGTTGTCGAACTCGAACATGATGCCTTTGCCCTCGGTGTTCACATGGATGATGGAGAAGGTGGAGTAGGCCACGCCACGCTCCGAGCACACCGGAAGGGTCTGGATGATGGTCTCCACACATTCGTAGATGTCGATGTCGTTGGCGGCCATAGTGCAGAGTATCTTCGAAGTGAGCGTCGAGAGGATGTTGGCCTTCACGCCGCTCCCCAAGCCGTCGGCCAAGACAAGCGTGGTGAAGCCGTCCTTAACGGTACAAGCCACATTGTCGCCGCATAATTCCTCGCCGACATGGTTCAGCGAGGTGCATCCCGTTTCTAAGCAGAGTTCCATCACTTCTTCTTGTTTTCTTCGGTTAGGGTTTTCTTGAGTTTCAGCAATGCTACCTTGGTTTCGGCGGTAGTCTCGCCCAATAGCGATGCAATCTCTTGAGCCACACGCATTTGTTTCTTGATGACCTCATCGGTGGTGGTCAAGGTTTCCATCTTCACCTTCATGATGCGGTTTTCGTAATCGACGGTATCGGTGACGTCTTTCAGGATGCCGAAGATGACGTTTTGTCCAGCTAAGTAGTTGATGGATATGTCAATGTATTTTCCAGTGGTAGGTATATGCGTCTGCTTGCAGCTGATATGCTTCTTCTGCGTATAGGCGTTGTAGAAGTCGATCGGGCTGAAGAAGTCGGATGCAGGTCTTCCCTTGGCGTTGGGGTCGTCGATGCCTAAGAGCTCCCTGCCTTTATTGTTGATTTCCAAGACATTGAGGTCGGAATCAAGTACTATGATGCCTTCAGGACTGTTTTGGATAATCTCGAACGAGAGCGACTCGGCACGCTGGCGCATATAAGGCAGGCATATCTCGATGTCGGCATAGCCGTTGTAAACGGCCCAGGCCTTCTCGCGGCAGGTGGCATAGCCACATGAGCCGCAGTTTAGCTCGTCTTCGGGTCTCAACTTGCCTGTCTTGTGCAAAATGGCTTCAATGTCGCGCTCGCTGGCGGCCAGACTGTGGCTGCGAAGGCGTGGATGAGCGGCAGATAAGCTAAAGTCGAGCGGGCTGTCGTCTTGAGGTCCGGTCAGGGCTTGTTTCTCGCGGCTGACGTATTTGCGCACGTCTGCAGTGGCCTTGATGGAGCCACCTTCCTTGACCAACGAGCAAGGTCCATTGACGCAGGCGTCCACACAAAGATTGATTTCCATCACCACATGGTCGAGATGCTCGATGTTTTCCAAAGCCTCGACACATTTCTTCGGGCCGTCGACGGCGATGTATTCGTAACCTTCGGGCAGCACTGGAAAGGAGTTGATGATGCCTTGCGGAATCGGATATTCCTTGGCAAGGTTGGGTGAACCGTTTTTCTTGTTGAGGCAGAGGTTGGTGATTTCGTCGAGTTTGATGTTCCTCTCATCGAAGAGTTTCACCACATCCTCGAAGGTCAGTACATGGTCGATGAGCTGACATTCATCGGCTTCACGTTTCTTGGCGATGCAGGGACCTATGAATACGATTCGTGCCTCTGGGTGTTGCTTCTTGATGATTTTGGCATGGGCCACCATCGGAGAATCAACGGGAGCGAGGTATCTGAGGGCCTTGGGATAGTATTCCTGAATCATGCGGCAAGCGGCAGGGCAGGCCGAGGTGATGAAGTTGGTGAACTCGCCCGTCTTGAGCAAACGTGCATATTCCTTGGTGACGGCTTGCGCTCCAACAGCGGTTTCTTCCGCATCGGCGAAGCCTAACTTTGCCAAGGCCAGTTTCATCACACCAAAGTCGGTGAGACCGAAACTCGATATGAATGATGGTGCAACGCTGGCAATCACCTTGTCGGTACCAGCCAACATCTGTTTCACTTCTTCAAGTTCGCTGTGAACAACCTTGGCGTTTTGCGGACAAGCCAGAGTGCAGTGGCCGCACAAGATGCAGCGGTCTTCAATGATTTCGGCCTGATGGCCCTTGAAGTCGATGGCTTTCACCGGACATTCGCGAAGGCATTTGTAGCAATCCTTGCATCTCGCATTACGAAACTCAAGATATTTCGACATAATAACGGTGTTTTAAAATTTAATCAGAGGATAGATTTCCTTCACGAAAAGCTCTTCAGCGTTGTCTTTGGTGACGTTGTGCAAAAGCAAGGAGCCGTCCTCGGTACTGATGCTGGCTTTCTTCATCATATCTTCCGCAATGTCGTCGGTCTTCACATTCACGCCTTTAGCGCAATGACCAAGGCAGAAACTGGCTTGCAATTCGACGAGGTCCTCAACGTCATATTTCTTGAGAATGTCTTTCAAGGCCTGGATCACATCGTAGGAACCTTTCAAGTGGCATGAACTGCCAACACATACTTTAATATTCATTTGGCTTAATTTTGAAAGTGTTATTAATAAACGACAAGTTCTTCTTTTTATTGTAGTGTCAATAGTTTATATTAATTTAAAAATCAACTTCGGTATCGTAATAGCAGCACTTCAGCAGTTCTTCCATCTCCTTTTGCGTCGGGATGCGTGGGTTGGAGCCTGTGCAGGCATCGCCGATGGCATTCTTGGCTATTTCAGGAAGTCTCTCAAGGAACACGTTCTCGGGCACAAAGCCTTGTTCGCAAGGATACGAGTCGGCACCATAGTTCTTGATGCAGTGCGGGATGTTGAGGTCGTCGTTCATCTTGCGCAAAGCGGCGATGAGCAAGGCCACCTTCTCGTCGTCGTTGCTTCCGCCAAGGTTCATGGTATCGGCGATGGCGCCATAACGTTGTTTGGCCTCAGGATTCTTGGCGTTGAAGGCGATCACCTTAGGAAGATACATGGCGTTGGCTGCACCGTGGATGATGTGTGCGCCAAAGTCGGCAAACACGGCTCCTGTCTTGTGCGCCATCGAGTGGACGATGCCTAACAGGGCGTTGGAGAAGGCCATGCCGGCGAGGCATTGGGCATTGTGCATCTCGTTGCGGGCGTTCACGTCGCCGCTGTATGAGTTCACCAGGTCTCTTTGGATCATCTTGATGGCATGCATGGCCAACGGGTCGGTGTAGTCGCAGTGGGCGGTCGAGACGTACGCTTCGATGGCATGTGTCATGGCATCCATGCCCGTGTGGGCCACCAGCTTCTTTGGCATGGTCTGGGCCAAGGCCGGGTCGACGATGGCCACGTCAGGTGTGATTTCAAAGTCGGCGATAGGATATTTGATGCCCTTGGCATAGTCGGTGATGATGGAGAAAGCCGTCACTTCGGTGGCTGTGCCTGAGGTGGACGAAACAGCGCAGAAGTGGGCCTTAGTTCTCAGTTTGGGCAGGCCGAACACCTTGCACATGTCTTCGAAAGTGGTCTCAGGATATTCATATTTTATCCACATGGCTTTGGCTGCATCGATGGGTGAACCACCGCCGATGGCCACAATCCAGTCTGGCTGGAACTCCCGCATCACGGCGGCACCGTTCATCACGGTCTCCACCGACGGGTCCGGCTCGATGCCGTCAATCACTTTCACTTCCATGCCGGCTTCCTGAAGGTAGGCAATGGCCTTGTCCAAAAACCCGAAGCGTTTCATGCTTCCGCCGCCTACGCAGATAACGGCGCGTTTGCCAGTGAAGGTCTTCAATGCCTCTAATGCGTTCTCACCATGATAAAGATCTCTCGGTAATGTGAATCTGTTCATTTTATATGTGTGTTTTTAATTGTTCGTTAATAATGATGTTTTTTCTGTTGTGGTAGTGCTGTTTGTTAAAAACCTTTTTATTTCCCATAATAGGCTTGCTTGTAGATTTCGACGATTTCCTTCACAAGCGGGTATTTCGGGTTGGCGCCGGTGCATTGGTCGTCGTGGGCTTTCTCTGCGAGGGCTTCCACGTTGTCCATAAACAGCTTCTCGTCGATGCCTTCATCCTTGATGCTAAGCGGCATGTCCATGTCTTTCATCAGCTGGCGGATGGCCGCGATGAAGTTGTCGATGCTTTCCTCGTCATTCTTGCCACCGAATCCGAGGAAACGGGCCGCCTTGGCAAGCTTTTCGTCAGCCATGAAGCGTTCATATTTCGGGAAAGGAACAAATTTATTGGGTTTCAGTGAATTGTATTTAATGACGTAAGGCAGCAGGATAGCGTTGGCACGTCCGTGCGGGATGTGGTAGTCACCACCCAACTTGTGGGCCATGCTGTGGTTGAGTCCGAGGAAGGCATTGGTGAAGGCCATACCGGCGATGCACGAAGCGTTGTGCATCTTTTCACGGGCTTTCAGGTCAAACTTGCCATTCTCGTAGGCGCGCTTCAGGTAGCCGAACACGAGGTCCATGGCCTGTAGGGCAAGGCCGTCGGTGTAGTCATTGGCCATGTTGGAGATGTAGGCTTCGATGGCGTGGGTCAAGACGTCCATTCCTGTATCGGCAGTGGCACGTTTGGGCAGCGAGATCACAAACTGCGGGTCGATGATAGCCACGTTAGGCGTTACCGCATAGTCGGCCAGAGGATACTTGATGCCTTTCTTCTTGTCGGTGATGACGGTGAAGGCGGTCACTTCGCTACCCGTTCCTGAAGTGGTCGGGATGGCCACCATCTTGCATTGCTTGCCCAGATGCGGGAACTTCACCACGCGCTTGCGGATATCCATGAACTTCTGGCGCAGGCCGTCAAACGAGGTCTCGGGATGTTCGTAAAACAGCCACATGCACTTGGCAGCGTCCATGGCCGAACCTCCGCCCAAGGCGATGATGACATCGGGTTGGAACGAGCGCATCTCAGCCACACCACGCATTACGGTTTCGACATCCGGATCGGGTTCCACGTCGGAGAAGATCTTGTAATGGCAGCTCTCCTCGCGCTTGTTGAGGTAATAGGTCACTTTGTCGACATAGCCGAGTTGCACCATCATCGGGTCGCTCACGATGAAAGCCTTGCTGATGCCTTCCATGCTTTCGAGATATTGCACCGAACCGTATTCGAAATAGACTTTCGGTGGGATTTTGAACCATTGCATATTCACTCTTCTTTTGGCGATTTTCTTCTTGTTGATAAGGTTAACGGTCGAAACGTTGGCCGTGGTGCTGTTGTGGCCGTAGGAGCCGCAGCCGAGGGTCAGCGACGGGGTGTTGGTGTTGTAGATGTCGCCGATGGCACCTTGCGACGAAGGCGAGTTGACGATGATACGGCCCACTTTCATGGCTTTGCCGAACTTCTCAATCAGGTCGTCGTTGGTGCTGTGGATGATGGCAGTGTGGCCCAAGCCGCCCATGTCGAGCATCTTGTGGCAAATCTCGAAACCTTCCACATGGTTGTTCACGACATAGTAGGCCAACACTGGCGAAAGTTTCTCACGCGAAAGCGGATAGTCGGGGCCGACGTCCTTCAGGCGGGCAATCAGTATCTTGGTGTTTTCAGGCACTTTCACGCCCGACTTGTCGGCAATCCAGTAGGCCGACTTGCCCACCACGTCAGGATTGACAGCTCCCTTTTCGGCATTGATGACAAAGGCCGACACCTTCTTGATTTCGTCTTCGTTCAAGAAATAGCAGCCGTTTTCTTTCATATAACTCTCAAACAGGTTGGAAATCACCTTGTCGACGATGACGGCTTGCTCCGAAGCGCAAATCATACCGTTGTCGAAGGTCTTCGACATCATCAGGTCGGTGCAGGCACGTTTCACGTTGGCGGAGGTCTCTATGTAACATGGTGCGTTGCCGGGACCCACGCCAAGGGCGGGTTTGCCGCAGCTGTAGGCCGAGCGCACCATGCCCGAGCCACCAGTGGCCAAAATCAGCGACACTTTCGGATGGTTCATCAATGCCATCGTGGCCTCCACCGAAGGATGCTCAATCCATTGGATGCAATGCTCGGGAGCTCCGGCGGCAATGGCAGCGTCGCGCAGGGTCTTGGCAGCAGCCACTGACGACTGCTGGGCCGAAGGATGGAATCCGAAAATGATAGGGTTACGCGCCTTGGTGCATATCAACGACTTGAACATAGTTGTGGAGGTGGGGTTGGTGACGGGAGTCACACCAGCGACGATGCCCACTGGCTCCGCCACTTCCACATAACCTTCCATTTCGTTGTCTTCCACCACGCCCACGGTCTTTTCGTCCTTGATGGAATTCCAGATGTATTCTGTCGCGAAAATATTCTTGATGATTTTGTCCTCATAAACGCCACGTTGGGTCTCCTCGTGGGCAAGTTTGGCCAACTCGCGGTGATGTTCCAAACCCGCCAAAGCCATAGCGTAGACAATCTTGTCCACTTGCTCCTGGTCAAAGGTGACGTAAGTCTTCAATGCTTCTTCGGCGTTTCTTACTAAAATGTCGATTTCTTCCTGTATCGATAATTGTTTATCGATTTTAACGGCTGAATTTTCTTTTTCCTTAGATGCTTTCATTTTCTTAAATTTGTTGTTGGAAAATGTATCGATTCGTTATTTGTTTTCAATTTGTTGGCAAGCTGTTGCGAAAGCAAAGCGAGCGAAGAAGGGAGGTTCTCGTTTTTCACGAGGATGCCTTGTGGCACGTTGAGCAGGGCGAAAGCGAAGTTCCAAATGGCGAGGATACCGCACTTCACCATTTTGTCACACACGTCCTGGGCTTTGTCGGCGGGTACGGTGATGATGCCTATTTTTACACCAGTGCGCATGATGTAGCTTTCCATCTTTTCCATGGGAAGGATATACTTACTGCCAATTTGGAGCCCTGCCAGGTCGGGATCTTTGTCGAATCCTACAGTGATGTCCAAACCCATGCTCGAAAACTCTTTGTTGGTCAATATCAGTCGCCCAAGGCTACCCACACCAACCAAGATGGCTTCATCCACTTTGTTATAACCCAAATACTCACTTAAGTCATTCAATAAGGTATCGATTTCAAAACCAGCGCGAGGCTTTCCTTCCACACTACTCACCCCCGACAAGTCTTTGCGAACCAAGATGGGATTGAGGTTGAGGCTTTGGGCAACAGAAGCTGCCGAAACATATCTCTCTCCTTGTTGCTGCAGCTTGCAGATGTGACTATAGTAGAGCGGCAAGCGACTTAATGTCGATTTCGGAACTACTAAGGATATGTTGTAGCGCGTTGTCATTCGATACTAATTTATCTATTTGTTTGATGGTGCAAAAATAGTGCATTTTCCAATATGTTGTATCAAAAAAATGCACTATTTTTAAAATTGTTTGTATATCATTGTGTTTCAAACAGATAAAGACAAATGACAGACTTCAATCAGATACTCAGACACCGCCTCTATAACGGCATAGCGGACAATGCGTTCGCCGTTTTTATCCCACATATTTTAATCCGACAATAGACAATATCAATGTCGTCAAAAAGAATATCCTCCAAATTGTTATTTTTTTGCAAAGATAACACTTTTCCCGAAACAAAAGTATTAAATTAGTCCATATAAAGAATCCATAACCTGCATCCTACACCGTTTTTGAGCCACAGGGCATAAATTCTGAGAAATCACCTACCAATTTTGCGGATTATGTAAAAAAAAGCCGCAACCCGAAGGCTACGGCTTGAAGTTCCTACCATTAAAAATGATTATTCTATTATGGGAATCTGAATCACCGACAGCCATTTCTCGGGGTCTTCTTGGTTCCAGGCGCCATCGATGTAGCAAGTGCGGGGATGGTCTGCAATCTTGTAACCTTGTTCCTCTATGTAACGGAAGGCTTCGGTGTACGACTCATAGAAACGCTCGTAAGGGCCGACGTGTTTCATGCAGAGCGCTTTGGGTACGGCGGGCAGACGCTTGAACTGGATGATGGCGCTGTCGGTGCCCATCTCTTCTACCTGTTCACAGTATTCGATGTCGATGTTTGTCGGCTTGTACTCTTTGTCATGTTCGATGGTGAAAC
>Ga0265299_10001040_pt1 | contig 33290 bp, 26 predicted proteins | sample AusTroGonzalo_MG_4_FD_193485 | JGI IMG/M metagenome (GOLD analysis project Ga0265299, IMG submission 193485) | Bovine rumen microbial communities from tropical cattle in Woodstock, Queensland, Australia - Gonzalo_02 | ecosystem: Host-associated > Mammals > Digestive system > Stomach > Rumen ... | reverse complement strand
AGGACTTCATTGGGGGTGATGTGACCGCCGGTGATCTCGGCGAGGGTGTCGAGGACCTGACGGAGGTCCTCGGCGAGGAGGTCGCCTGGGAGGCCGTTGTCGAGGCCGTCGATTACGCGTTGCAGATGGTCGTGAGCTCTGGTGAGTGCGTCGTAATGGCGAGCGTTGGTGACGATGACGTCATTCTCCTGAAGAGTGGGGATGTCGGCAGCCTGATAGATGGCTCGCTCGAGGGTCTCGATGCCTTGGCCGTATTTGGCGGAGATGGCAACGGATGTTAGTCCTTCCGTGGTGAGGAGAGGTGTCGCAGTATAGTTGTCGCCGACTTTATCGATCTTGTTCTTTATGATAATCAGTGCCTTGCCGTCGCAACGTCCTTGCATCTCCTGAAGCTCTTCTCCGGTAGGCTCGGCATCGATGAGCCAGAGCACGATGCGCGCCTTGTCGATAGCGGCATAGGTGCGGCTGATGCCAATCTGCTCTATCTCGTCGCAGGTCTGGCGGATGCCGGCGGTGTCGATAAAACGGAAGGTGATGCCTTGGATGTCGATGGTGTCCTCGATGGTGTCACGTGTGGTGCCGTGAATGTCTGACACGATGGCCCGCTCGTCTTTCAGCAGACGATTCAGAAGGGTTGACTTGCCCACGTTGGTCTTGCCGACGATGGCAACGGGGATACCCTGTTTGATAGCCTGTCCCGTCTCGAAGCTGTGGGCGAGGCGGGTGATATGACTGTCGATGGTTTTGGTAAGCTCCAGAAGTTCGCTGCGGTCGGCAAACTCAAGGTCTTCGTGGTCGGAGAAATCGAGCTCGAGTTCTAACAGTGAGGTGAGCTTCAGGAGCTGCTCACGCAGTTGCGATAATTCGGATGAGAAATGGCCCCTGAGCTGACTCATCGCCAGCTGGTGAGTGGCCTTGTTGGTTGAGGCTATCAGGTCGGCCACGGCCTCGGCCTGACTGAGGTCCATCTTGCCATTCAGATAGGCGCGCTGGGTGAACTCTCCAGGACCAGCCTGTCGGCAGCCTTTCCCGATCAGTAGGGCCAGCACCTTGTTGAGGATATATCGTGAGCCATGACAGGATATCTCCACGCTGTCCTCACCAGTGTAAGAATGGGGGGCGCGGAAGATAGACACCAAGGCCTCGTCGATGATGGTCTGCTGCTGTGACACGGCATCGCCGTTCTCAACGAGGCGTGTGTAATGAACGGTGTTGGCTGCTGCGGCGCTGCAGTCAACACCGCTTATCGACGATACGATGGAGAAGGCATCGGGACCGCTGACGCGGATGATGCCGAGCGCTCCACCAGAAGCCGTCGCGAGGGCACAGATAGTGTCGTTCATTTAAATTCTCTCAAGTACTTTCTCGATGAGGGTGTCGATGCTGTTCTTATACTCTGTGTTCATCTCCGTGGTGTAGCGATTGGCGATGACCATGCAACAGGTCATGGCACGATGGCCAAGCAGTGAGGCCATGCCGGCGAGGGCCGACGACTCCATCTCGAAGTTACAGATTTTCATGCCTTCGTATTCAAAGGTCTCGATCTTCTCGTTCTGCTTGGGATCTTCCAGATTGGCACGGAGCACACGACCTTGAGGACCGTAGAAACCGCCACACGAGATGGTGTATCCGCGCACCATGTCATCCTGCGCAATCCGATCGATAAGCTCGGAGTCGGCTACCGACACGTATGGGGAACCTTTAATCGGATTCCATTTCATATGCTTCTTGAAAGCCTCTTCAAGCTGCAGGTCGCACACCTCGTTACGACCGGCATAATAGTTCAGCAGACCATCAAAACCGATACTCTTCACGCTGGCCACGAAACAACCGGTCGGGGTGTTGGGCTGAAGACCGCCACATGTGCCGATGCGTACCATGGTGAGGGTGCGGTGCTCGGCCTTCTCCTCGCGGGTGTTATAGTCGATATTGGCGAGGGTGTCGAGCTCGTTGGCTACGATATCAATGTTATCGCAGCCGATGCCATGACTCTGTACCGTGATGCGCTTTCCTTTATACGTACCGGTGATGGTATGGAACTCACGGCTGCTGACCTCGCATTCCTTCGTGTCGAAGTGGTCTGCTACTGTATCTACACGGGCGGGATCGCCCACCAGGATAATCTTGTCGGCCAACTGCTCTGGCTTCAGATGCAGATGGAAGCATGAGCCGTCTGCATTGATGATCAGTTCTGATTCTGGGAAATGTTTCTTACTCATAGACTTATATGTTTTAGTTAATATCTTTGATCTCTTCGTGCCGTATCTGCTTCTCGAGCGTTTTGATACGACTGTTGAGTCGCTGAAGTTCTTCCTCACTGTTGAGGATGTCTTGGCGTAGGGCCTGTCGTTCTGCGCTATCTGCCTTGGCATAGTAGTCGCGCGACTTACCGAGTCTATCCTCGAGGTCCTTTTGTTGCTTACGGGCAGAGATGAGTTGCTTGTATAGCGAGGCGGCCTTGGGAGAACGGAAATCGCTGGCATCGGAGTAGGTGAGGGCATCACTGACGACGAACATGGTGTTGGCTCCTGTGTGCCGACGGGGTGAGTCGACAGAGGCATTGAACTTGCCATTCATAGAACTCATACGTGCGAGTGCCTTCTCTCGCTCTTTACCATCGCCCCAAGTATCAGCGATACGGGTGATATTGGCGAAATCGCTGATCTGTTGCTCCGTATATATGGATGAGTCGTAGGTCTTACGACTGTCAGCAGGGATAAACACATAGACACACACCTTGTCCTCGGGTTGACGGCGGTCGCTGACAAAGTAACCAATCCGGTTGGTCTCGTCAATGGCAAACATATAATCGTTGGCCTCGGAATTAAAAGGCATGCCGATGTTCTCTGGTTTCAGGAAACGGTTACTACGAGAGTCGTAGCGTGTGAGGAAGATGTCGTAGCCTCCGATACTCTCTTCGCCCTTACCGGCAAAGTAGAAGGTGACACCGTCTGTCAGCATAAAGGGGAACGAGGCTTCGCTGATGCCCTCGCTGATACCCTGAAGGGGCACAGCCTGACTCCATTCGTTACCCAACTTGTCGCTTGTATAGAGCTGCTGACGTAGACTGTCGTCGGGTAGGGAGAAATAGATTTTGTTGCCCATCTCATTTCGGAAGAGATAACCCTCCACAGACTTACCGAAGAACTCCTGGCAAGTGGTGAGCGTACCTGTCTCGGAAGAGAGACGGAACGCCGTCAGAAAATGCTCCTTGTCTGTGACGATGCTGTCGATGATCACGATCTGTTGGGTCATCTCACGCATGTTGGTGATGCGGGGATCCTCTTGTGGTACCTCGATAACGGGCTCTTTCTTCAACACACGCTTCTTACGCTTCTGAGCACATAATGAGAGTGGCAGAAGTACGACGAGCGTGAGTATGGCAACCTTCCTAAGATTCATCTTCTATTCCTCCATAAGTTTGTTGTCGGCCTCGAGAGCTCCCCAGATATTGTAACGTACCTCAGGGTTCATCTGCTCGAGTGCATCGTATAGTTGTTTGATGTCCGTGCGATGCGAGTTGGTCTCGTAGGGACAGAGCTTCTGCTGTTTCTGATATCCCTGCATCTCTGCCCATATCTTGATGTCGGTCTCTGGAATCAGACACAACGGACGGATGATGGTCAACGGCATCTTTCGCATCTTCAGACTCACGGGCATTGTGGCGAAACGGGCTTGGTAGGTGAGGTTCATTAGGGCCGTGTGGATGAGGTCGTCTTGATGATGCCCCAAGGCAATCTTGTTACAGCCCATCTCCTGTGCGAGATTGAACATAATCTTACGGCGGTTCCATGAACAGAGGAAACAGGGCTGCTTCTGTTTGCGGAGTCGTACCGTGGTCTCTGTAGCCTCCACCTCAAACCTCGTCGTCCTCACATGGAGTGTTACACCCAGATCGTCGCAGAACTGCTGCAGATAGCTTGTGTCCGTCTCGTAGTGGATGTTCTCCATCCTCACATGTAGGGCCTCTACCTTAAATCGCGGGTGCAGGATCTTTGCGCGCTCTGCCAAGAGTTCCGTCAACAGGAGCGAGTCCTTTCCACCGGATAGCCCCACGAGTATATGGTCATCATCTTCTATTAGATGATAAGTAGCCATCGCCTTGACAAATCGCTCGTTCAAACGATGCCAGAGACGATGGCTCTCTTTATTCTGATTAAGCCTCTCCACGAAGATGCTTATCCATGTTCAATGCTGCACGACGACCGTCGCCCATGGCGAGAATCACCGTGGCACCACCACGTACGATGTCACCTCCGGCGAAGATCTCGGTACGAGAAGACTGCATGGCTTCATTCACGACGATGGTGTTCTTACGACCCAACTCCAAACCCTCGATGCTCTTCGGCACGAGTGGGTTGGGCGAGACACCGACAGCCACGATCACCTGGTCGACATCAAGTGTAACGGTCTTGCCTTCAACGGGAACAGGACTGCGACGACCTGATGCGTCAGGCTCACCCAGCTCCATCACCTGCAGCACGGCCTGCTTCACAGCACCCTGCTCATCAGCGATATACTCGATCGGATTATGCAGTGTCAGGAACTTGATGCCTTCCTCCTTGGCATGCTTCACCTCCTCAAGGCGGGCTGGCATCTCTACCTCACTACGGCGGTATACCAGCGTGACGTCAGCACCCAGGCGCTTGGCTGTACGACAAGAGTCCATAGCGGTATTACCACCACCCACAACGAGCACGCTCTTGGCGGGGTTCAATGGGGTGTCGGTGGTAGGATTGGCTGCATCCATCAGGTTCACACGCGTGAGATACTCGTTCGACGACATGATGTTGATGCTGTTCTCACCGGGGATATTCATGAAGTTGGGCAGACCGGCACCAGAGCCTACGAAGATGCCCTTGAAGCCTTGCTCCTCCAACTGCTCCACGCTGATGGTCTTACCCACAATGACGTCGGTCTGGAAGTGAACACCCATCTTAGCGAGGTTCTCAATCTCCACATCCACAATCTTGTTGGGCAGACGGAACTCGGGGATACCATATTTCAGCACACCGCCGATCTCGTGCAGGGCCTCGAACACATAGACGTCGTAACCCTTCTTGACCATGTCACCGGCGAAACTCAGTCCGGCAGGACCGGAACCGACGACGGCAATCTTAATGCCGTTGGCAGGAGCGATCTCTGGCAGAGAGATATTTCCGCTCTCACGCTCATAGTCGGCAGCGAAGCGCTCCAGATAACCGATAGCCACGGCGGGCTCGTTCATCTTCAAGTGAATACACTTGCTCTCACACTGCTTCTCCTGCGGACAGACACGACCACAGACAGCGGGGAGGGCTGAGGTGTTCTTCAGCACTTTGGCGGCAGCCAGGAACTCTCCTCGCTCGATGTTCTTGATGAACGACGGGATATTGATATTCACGGGACAGCCCTCTACACAACTGGGCTTAGCGCAGTCGAGACAGCGCTTAGCCTCTGTCATGGCCATCTCCTTGGTGAGTCCGATGTTAACTTCCTCTGTGCGTGTTGTGGCACGGTATACTGGGTCGAGCTCGGGCATCACTACACGCTCAATCTGCGTGCGCTCCTTGGGCTTCATCGAAGCACGGAGCTCCTTGCGCCATTCCGCGTCACGGTCGGTGAGAACCTCAATAGACACCTCATCCGCCTTCTGCGAAGGAGAGACAGCCTTTGCGGCATCTGAACGAGACAGTCCTTCTTCTCCTGCGGGGCAGAGCGGGGAGGTCGTATCCAGATGCTCCTCGAAATGCGCCAGCTCTTCTTGTTCCTCGCGCTTGAAGGTACCCATGCGCTTGAACATCTCGTCCCAGTCGACCAATGCTCCGTCGAACTCAGGACCGTCGATACATACGAATTTGGTTTTGCCACCGATGGTGAGTCGGCATGCACCGCACATACCAGTACCGTCTACCATGATGGTGTTCAGCGATACCTCACAAGGGATATTGTGCTTCTGAGCCGTGAGGTTCGAGAACTTCATCATGATGGGAGGACCGATAGCGAACACCTTGTCTACATGCTCCTGCTCGAAGAACTTCTCCATGCCGACGGTGACAACACCTTTTTCACCGTAGCTGCCGTCATCGGTCATGATGATGACTTCATCAGAGCTCTCACGAACCTTATCCTCAAGGATGATCAGATCTTTCGAACGACCGGCCATCACGGATAGCACACGGTTGCCCGCTGCCTTCAGCGCCTGGATGATGGGGAGCATAGGAGCTACGCCCAGACCGCCACCAGCACAGACAACGGTGCCGTATTTCTCGATCTTCGTAGGATTACCCAGAGGACCGACCACGTCTGTGACGTAGTCGCCTACATTGAGCATACACAGTTTTTGGCTAGAGAGCCCCACCTTCTGCACCACCAGTGTGATGGTACCTTTCTCGATGTCTGCGGCAGCGATGGTCAGCGGCATGCGCTCACCTTTCTTGCCCACACGCACGATAACGAAGTTACCGGCTTTGCGGCTCTTCGCAATCAGTGGAGCTTCGATCTCGAAAAGAAAAACGTTCTCAGAGAATTGTTCTTTTCTTACAATCTTGTTCATATCGGTCTTTGTTTAGTATGGTATGTGGTTAGAATTATTTGTCGTTGATGATATCAAAACCGCAATAAGGTATGAGGGCCTTCGGGATGCGGATGCCTTCCTCGGTCTGGTTGTTCTCCAGAATAGCGGCCACGATGCGTGGCAGAGCGAGAGCAGAACCGTTGAGCGTATGACAAAGCTCCGGCTTCTTAGTCTCTGCATTACGGTAACGACACTTCAGACGGTTGGCCTGGTAGGTGTCGAAGTTCGAGACAGATGAGACCTCCAGCCAACGGCCCTGTGCCTCAGAGTAAACCTCGAAGTCATAGCAGATGGCACTGGTAAAGCTCTGATCACCACCGCAAAGCAGCAGAATTCTGTAGGGGAGCTCCAGCTTCTTCAGCAGTCCCTCGACATGTGCTAGCATCTCCTTGTGGCTCTCCTTAGAGTGGGAGGGCTTGTCGATGCGTACGATCTCGATCTTCGAGAACTCATGCAGACGGTTCAGACCGCGTACGTCCTTACCGTAGCTGCCGGCCTCACGTCGGAAGCACTGTGTGTATGCACAGTTCTTGATAGGCAACTGAGCCTCGTCAAGGATCACGTCACGGTAGATGTTTGTGACGGGAACCTCTGCCGTGGGAATCAGGTAGAAGTCGTCCACCTCACAATGATACATCTGCCCCTCTTTGTCAGGCAACTGACCAGTACCGTAGCCTGATGCCTGGTTGACTACTGTCGGCGGCATGATCTCTGTGTAACCGGCCTTACGGGCCTCGTCAAGGAAGAAGTTGATGAGGGCTCTTTGCAGTTGGGCACCCTTACCGATGTAAACCGGGAATCCGGCACCCGTAATCTTTACACCCAGGTCGAAATCGATTAGGTTGTATTTCTTAGCAAGCTCCCAGTGGGGCAGGGGATTGGCGATACCCAGTGAGGGATTCACATCCCAGTTACCTACAGTGTCATTGTCGGTGCACTCTTTCAGATTGCTCTTCACGACACGGTTGGCCTCAGCGGCTTTTCCCTCAGGAACCTCGTCGTAGGGGATATTCGGAATCTGACACAGCATGACGGTCATCTCTTCCTGAGCCTTGGCCATGGCCTCGTCCAGATCTTTCGATTTCTCTTTCAGTTGAGACACCTGAGCCTTTACTTGCTCTGCCTCGTCTTTCTTGCCCTCTTTCATGAGCCGACCAATCTGGCCGGACAGCTGCTTCTGCTCGTTCAGGCATTTGTCTAGTTCCTGCTGTGCTTCGCGACGCTTCTTATCGATGGCGAGCACCTGGTCTATGGCCTCCTTAGCTCCAGTAAAGTGTTTCTTCTCCAAGCCGCGGATCACGCGCTCGGTTTCCTCATTGATGAGTTTGAGTGTTAACATATCAAAATACGTATTTTAATGATTATAATCTCTTTTAGCTGCAAAGATACGAATAAATGAGCGCAAAAACAAAGAAACTTGTTTCTTTTTTTGCCGAATGAGAGTATCTTCGCCGTCGCAGACGGCAAAGATGCAAATATGATACAGCAAAAACAAAGAAACAAATAAAAAAAAGGCAGAAATCCCAAATCTCTTATGAGAAATGGGATTTCTGTTGTTTGTTTGGAATAAGTGTTATTTGTTGGTCTTAAGCCTCTGCGTTTGGAATAACAGAGACAACGCTCTTATCGCGCTTTCCCTTGTGGAACTCAACAGTTCCATCAACGAGAGCGTAAAGCGTATCGTCCTTACCAATAGCTACGTTGTTACCGGGGTTGTGCTTGGTACCGCGCTGGCGAACAATGATGTTGCCTGCGAGACACTGCTGACCACCGAAGATCTTGATGCCAAGTCGCTGAGCTGCTGACTCACGGCCGTTCTTAGAACTACCTACACCTTTTTTATGTGCCATTTCTTGTTCCTCCTACGTTTTAAGCGATTACTGACTTGATTTCTACCTCAGTGAACTGCTCACGGTGACCATTGCGCTTGCGAGAGTCCTTGCGGCGCTTCATCTTGAACACGATGACCTTGTCGCCCTTTACCAGTGGGTTCACTACTTCACATACTACTTTTGCACCCTCTACGGTCGGTGCACCTACCTTCACTGCGCCGTCAGCATCTACGAGCAGTACCTTGTCAAATTCAACAGTCTTACCGGCCTCGGCATCCTTGATGTGGTGCACGAAGAGCTTCTTACCCTGCTCTGCCTTAAACTGCTGACCCTGAATTTCTACAATTGCGTACATTATATTATTATTGTATTTAGGGGTTTTCTCCGCGAGGCGGCACACGTCCGTGCACACTTGTCTGAGCCCCAACGGGATAAATCGGGCGCAAAGGTACAACTTTTAATTGAGAGTAGAGAGCCGAGGATTGGGATTTGTGGTTCCTTTTAGGAAAGTTTAACATATTAGTAGGCGGGCAAAAAATAAAGCGACGACTTTCGCAAGTGATCGCTCCATATCTTCAATAGGTATTAGTTTTCTAAGGTAAAAAGATTGTTTTCAGGATAACAGTTGCAAAGGTAAGGTTTTTTTTGATACCGCCAAAATTTTTCCTTATTTTTTTTAAACAAAAATAATTGTGTGGGTACACACATACATAAATATCCATAAATTAACAATTTAGTGTGCGCAAACGATTGATTTTTATGGATAAACGACTTTTGTGTTTTATAATATTAATAAATGAATGTTATCAAGTCTCTATCTTTCTATTTCTGCAATTTCTTCAACCGCCTTTTGGCATCACCTGCATCGGGATAGAGTTCCAGTGCCTTCTGATAGTTGCGGATGGCGGCATCGGTCATATGCTCATGCTCACATTCCCGTCCGAGGATGGTGTATTCGGCCGCCAGACGTTTCAGTTGTTCGTTCTTCGTGTGTATCTGATCTTTCAGTTGGGTGAGCTCCGTCTTCTGACGATTGATGATCTCCAGTTTTCGACGGATGAAGCGTTTGATATGTGGCTTTTCAATATCGTAACGACTATGGATGGCCTTGTAAAAATGGTCTAAGAAGCCACCGAAGTCACCTTGGTCAAAGGCGACGATGGCATCGTGATATTCCCGATCGGCCTTCCCTTCCTGCATGGCCTGTTCTATCAGTCGCTGGTCGTTATAGTGGTTGGCAAACTGCACTACCTCGGTTCTGACAAAGATGTCTGATTGACGTAATGGTGCCTTGAGGGTGATGCCGTCGAGTGAGGTACAGCGTGAGAGGGCGACATAGGTCTGACCGCCTGCGAAGGCACCACCTCCTCCAAAGTCGATGCATACCTGATTGAATGTCAGTCCCTGACTCTTATGGACGGTGATGGCCCATGCCAGACGGATGGGAAACTGGGTATATGTGCCCATTAGCTCCTCCTCGATCTTCTGCTCCTTCTCGTTGAAGGTATAACGCATGTTCTCCCATATCTCACGTTCCACGTCGTACTCCACGCCCTCTTCATTGATGATGCCAATAATACCTTCTTCCTCGTCGATATAATCGATGATACCAAGACTACCGTTTACCCAACGCTTGTCCTTATCGTTCTTGATAAAGATCACCTGTGCACCGGGCTTGAGTTGTAGTTCCATTGGGGTGGGGAGCGATGTCTCAGGAAAATCACCCTTGATGGTACCGTAGAAGATGGAGGAATCACCGTCGAGGGCGGCGAGATGCTGTTCGTTGGTATAGTCGACGATATCACGTCGCGTGGCGATGGTGATAAGGAAACCGCCCTCACCTCCTTCCCCTGGGGAGGGACTGGGGGTAGGGCTAACCCTTGTGTTAAGCGCATGAAGGTCGGCGGCGGTGGCGGTATTCGTGCGGATGCGGTCGAGAATAGCAATAAATGCATCGTCGCTCTGACGGTATACTTTGCGTAGTTCTATCGAGACGATAGGCATCTGCTGCCATACCTTGGCATTAAAGAAAAAGGCACTGGGATAGAAAGGCTGGAGCAGTTGTCGGTCTTCATCTTTCACAACAGGCTCCAACTGATAAATATCACCCACAAGCAGGAGCTGTTTGCCACCGAACGGTTCGGGATTGCGCGTGTATATGCGTAGAACCTTGTCTATAAAATCAATAATGTCCGCGCGTACCATACTGATCTCATCGATGATGATGAGTTCCACCTCACGGATGAGCTTCCGTTGTGCCCCCGTGTATTTCAGGGTCTCTTTGATATGGCGGTAACTGAAGCGGGAGTCGTTGGGTAGGAGCGGATAAAAGGGAAGACGGAAGAAACTGTGGAGTGTGGTGCCGCCAGCATTGATGGCAGCAATACCTGTCGGCGCCAGGATCACGTGTTTCTTCTTGGTGTTAGCCGCGACATAACGTAGGAACGTAGATTTACCCGTCCCTGCCTTTCCGGTTAGAAAGAGCGAGCGACGGGTATAGTTAATAATCTGTAGGGCATCTTGCCATTCCTTGTTGTCGAGGTCAAGCTCCATACACCTAAATATGTTTCTTGTCTTCTGTGGCCTCATTGTTCTGCTGAGGAGCAGGTGTGTTGTCGACCTCGTCGGGTTCCTGTGTCTTGACCGGACGCTGCAGCGGGTTGCCGAAGTCGTCGAGCAGAATGTCCTCACCGTCCCTCATGTCGAGGGCCAAGGTGTCCACACCGATAGAATCGGAATCGGCCGGTGCCTTGAAATAACCACCGCAACTGTACATGTCGGGTGTCAGACTGGCATCCTTAGGTGCTGCGAACTTACCGTGGTAACGCTTGAAGGCAGGATCATCGAGCACTGACTGCAGGAAGTAGCCGCAGATCGGTAGAGCCGTCCGGTTTCCTTGTCCTAACTGTCCTGTACGGAAATGAATACTACGGTATTCACCGCCTACCCACGCACCGACCACCAACTTAGGACTGACACCGACGAACCAGGCGTCGGAGTGGTTGTTGGATGTACCGGTCTTACCACCGAAGTCCGTGTCACTGGCATGGCGGCCTACGAATCCCATCAGACGCGAACTGGTGCCGCTCATACCACCAGCCAACAGCTGTTGTACGAGATACGCACTCCGGTAGGGGATAGCCTGTTTCTGTTCTGTGGGTGCCGTATAGATCTCCTTGCCGTCACGGTCGAGGATACGTACCACAAGGACAGGGTCGTGGGCCTTTCCGTCGTTCATCGGTGTACAATATGCATTCACCAACTCCAGAAGGTTGACGTCGCTCGATCCTAATGCGAGCGAAGGTGTGGCGTCTAACTCACTTTTGATACCCATGTCGTGTGCGGTCTTGACGATGCGGTCGATACCACATTCCTGTCCCAGACGGACGGCCACGGAGTTGATACTCATAGCGAAGGCTTGTTTCAGGGTGATGTCAGCCCCGGAGAAACGACCGTCGGCATTGGTGGGGGCCCACGTCACCTCCTGACCGTGATCCATCACCTTCATGGAGAAATACTCGTCCTTGCGGGTGTCACAGGGCGTCAGTCCCTGGTTCATGGCCTCGGCATAGACGAAGAGTTTGAACGTAGAGCCCGGCTGTCTCATGGCCGTCACCTTGTCGTATTTCCACGAGTTGAAGTCGATGTCGCCTACCCAGGCCTTTACATGGCCTGTCTCAGGCTCCATGGCCACGAAACCGCAGTGCATGAAGCGGACCATATAACGGATGGAGTCCATCGTCGACAACTGCTTCTCTACCAGTCCCTTCTCATAGTCGAACACCTTCACCGGGTGCGGCAGGTTCAGGTAGTGACTGATGGAATCCTCGTTACCGTCGTATTTCTTCGACAGGTATTTGTATACAGGCTGGCGCTTGGCGATATCCTCAATGAAATGCACAATCTCTACATGCCGCTCATCCTGCCAGGGGTTGGTGCTGCCCCAGTGGCTGTTGAAGGTCTTTTGTACCTGCGACATCTGTTTGGTGGCTGCCGCCTCGGCATATTTCTGCATACGTGTATCGAGGGTCGTATAGATCTTCAGACCGTCGGTATAGAGGTCGTAACCGTTGACCTTACACCACTCCTTCAGACTGTTGGCAACAGCCTCGCGGAAATAGTTGGCCTGTCCGTCGTAGGCCGTTTCCACACTGTAGTCGAGCTTGATGTCCAACTGCTTCAGTGAGTCGCACTCAGCCTCTGTCAAGTCACCGTGCTGTCTCATCAGATCCAGTACGATATTACGACGCTTCAGGGAGTTTTCTGGATTGATCAGCGGATTATAATAGGTGGTAGCCTTCAGCATACCCACGAGTATGGCGGCATTCTCGGTTGTCAGCTCCTTGGGCGAACAGCCGAAGTATGTCTTACAAGCTGTCTTGATGCCAAAGGCATTGGAACCGAAATCCACGGTATTGGCATACTGCGTGAGAATCTCCTCCTTCGTGAAGAAGAACTCCAGCTTATAGGCCGTGATCCATTCCTTGCTCTTCATGATGAGCATCTTCAGACCGGGGATATAGCCCAACAGGCCGGTGGAATACTCTGAACGCGTACGGAACAGGTTCTTGGCCAACTGTTGGGTGATCGTCGAGGCACCACGGGCATCGTGGTGGAGGACATACTCTTTCAGTACAGCAGCAAAGGCGGTGTAGTCGATGCCGTGGTGATGGAAGAAACGCTCGTCTTCTGTGTCGACCAAGGCTTTCCAGAATACCGGGTTCACCTCGTCGAACTTCACAGGGGTACGGTTCTCACTGAAGAATTTACCGATCATCACGTTATCGGCACTGTAAATTTCTGATGCCTGACTGGGACGTTTGTGCTTGATGGTTGACATGGATGGCGACTTACCGAAAAGCCATAGGAAGTTGATGTCTACGGCACCCAGATAGAGGAAGAACGCCACGATCAGCGAAACGATGACCGTCAGGGTCTTGAGATACCAAGGTTTCCCCCGATAGAGTTGCTTGTACCATGTCCAGAAATCTTTCACTTTCTGTATAGTCTTCTGTATGATACGTTTTGTCCAAGCGTACATGTCGTTTCCTGATACGTTAACCATAGTTCTGAGATATTAAGTCGATTATTTCTTTTTCCTGGTCGGGATGAAACCATCTGATACTTTCATCCTTCTTATACCAAGTGAGTTGTTTTCGGGCATAACGGCGGGTATTGCCCTTAATACGTTCCACGGCTTCCTCCAATGACCATCTCCCGTCGAGATAGTCGAAGAGCTCCTTGTAGCCTACCGTGTTCAGTGCGTTCATTTGTCGCATGGGGTAGAGACGCTTGGCCTCCTCCAGCAGACCGTCCTGCATCATCTGATCCACACGTTGGTTGATACGGGCGTAGAGCTCTTCGCGCGGTCGGTTCAGACCGATCTTCACGATGCGGAATGGACGCTCCTTTCTCCTTTCTCCAGCCTCTCGTTTTCTAAACGAGGTATAGGTCTTACCTGTCATCAGACAGATCTCCAGTCCGTGCACCACCCGTCGTGGGTTCTGACGGTCCACGATGGCGTAGTATTCCGGGTCCAGTGCCTTCAGTTCCTCCAACAAGGGCTCGAGTCCTTCATCAGCCAGACGCTTCTTCAGCGTCTCCCGTGTCTCATCGTCCACTGTGGGGATATCGTCAATACCGTCGCACACGGCATCGATATACATCATGCTGCCTCCCGTCATCAGAGCAAGGCCATGCGTACGGAATTCGTCGTCGAGAATCTCCAACACCTGTTGTTCAAAGAGCGAAGCACTATAATAGTCGTTCAGCGAGAGCGAACCCACAAAGTAGTGGGGTACAAATTGCTGTTGTTCGTCGGTAGGACTCGCCGTGCCGATCTTCAGTTCCTTGTATATCTGCCTTGAGTCAGCATTGATGATGGGAATGCCAAAGTACTGGGCGATGTCGAGACACAAGGCAGTCTTGCCTACAGCCGTCGGCCCTGTGATGACAATCAGCGTCTTAGCGGATGACACCTCTCTTGGAACTTTCGATAAACGAGCAGATATATTCTACTTCCTTCACGTCGGGGTATTTGGCGCGGGCCTCTGCCACACCTTCCTTCATGATGCCATGGCCATAGATGATGCGGTAGGTGTCATGGATGGCCTCGATGGTCTCGTTCGAAAATCCTCTGCGGCGCAGACCGACCAGGTTCACGCCGGCATAGCGGATAGGCTCCTTACCTGCGATGACATAGGGAGGAATATCCTGTGAGGTGCGTGAGCCGCCCTGGAACATGATGTAGCCGCCCACGTGCAGAAACTGGTGGAACAGACAGCAGGCCGAGATGATGGCGAAGTCGTCGACGATTACCTCACCGGCAAACTTCGTCGAGTTACCGATGATACAACCGTTGCCGATCACACAGTCGTGACCAATGTGCATGTTCTCCATCAGCAGGTTACCATTACCCACCACGGTCTTACCCTTTGAGGCTGTACCTCGGCTAATGGTCACATTCTCACGGATGGAGTTGTTGTCACCAATCTCACAGGTAGTCTCCTCGCCCTGAAACTTCAGATCCTGGGGCTTGGTGGAGATGCTGGCACCGGGGAAGATCTCGTTGCCGTTGCCGATGCGTGCTCCGAAGTGGAGCGTCACACCATTGTATAGCTTGTTGTTGTCGCCTATCACTACGTTCTTGTCGATCACGCAGAAAGGACCGATGATATTGTTATCACCGAGCTTAGCCTCAGGGTCAACAACAGCTAAAGGATGTATCTGATTTGCCATATTCTTACTTTGAACTTTGAGCTTTACTTATTCTTTACGATCTGGGCGGTGAAGGTGGCCTCGCTTACTACGTGGTCGCCTACGAATACGTAGCCCTTCATCGAGGAGATACCGTGACGTACGGGTGCGAGCAACTCCACCTTGAAGATGAGCGTATCACCGGGAACCACCTTCTGACGGAACTTCACGTCGTCGATCTTCATGAAGTAGGTCGACCAACGTTCCGGCTCCTCTAGCGTGTTCAGTACGAGCAGTCCTCCGCATTGTGCCATCGCTTCGATCTGGAGCACACCGGGCATGACAGGCTCCTGCGGGAAGTGTCCCTGGAAGAACGGCTCATTGGCGGTGATATTCTTAATACCGACGATGGTGGTGGCGCCGAGCTCCACGACCTTGTCGACCAACTGCATGGGATAACGATGGGGCAGGAGTTCACGGATGCGGTTCACGTCCATGACCGGCTCCTGATTCGGGTCGTAGATAGGCGCCTGGATCTCGTGCTTACGAATCTCCTTGCGCATCAGACGAGCGAACTTATTGTTGATGGTGTGACCAGGACGGGTGGCCACGATACGTCCCTTGATAGGCTTGCCGATCAGGGCCATATCACCGATGATGTCGAGCAGTTTATGACGGGTGCACTCGTTCTCCCACTGCAGGGGCTTGTGCTGGATATATCCCAGGTCGGTGGCGTCGCGATGCTCCACATGCAACATGTCTGCCAGCATATCGAGGCGCTCCTGTGTGGTCTGGCGCTCATAGATGACGATGGCATTGTCCAGGTCGCCACCCTTGATGAGGTTGGCCTGAAGCAGTGGCTCGATGTCACGTACAAAGACGAACGTGCGGGCACTGGCAATCTCCTTATCGTAGTCGTAAGGGTTGTCGAGAGTCGCAAACTGACTGTTGATGAACTTCGACTCGAAAGAGCACATCGCTGTGATGGTGAACGCGTCATCTGGGAGAATGGTGATGCACGAACCGGTCTTGTCGTCCTTCACCTCAATCTTCTTTCGGATGATATAGTAGTCCTTCGGTGCGTTCTGTTCCTCAATGCCCACCTCCCGAATCTTATCCACATACTGGATGGCAGAACCGTCGAGGATCGGGAACTCCGGTCCGTTCACTTGGATCATGCAGTTGTCGATGCCAAGGGCATAGAGTGCCGAGAGACCGTGCTCTACCGTTGACACACGGGCCTCGCCTTTGCCGAGTACCGTACCACGTTGTGTGTCCACCACATTCTCTGCGATGGCATCAATCACCGGCTCACCTTCCAGGTCGATACGCTGTATCTTGTATCCTGTGTTCTCGGGTGCCGGATTGAATGTTACTGTCAGGTTCAACCCCGTGTGCAGTCCTTTTCCGAACAGTGAAAAGCTGCCTTTCAGTGTTTTCTGCTTCATATCTTCAAATTTTCAGTCTTCATAATTCTGCGCCCATCTTTTCCTTAATGGCGTCGATCCCCTTCTGTAGGGCAGCAATCTGCTTGTACATATCGGGCAGTTTCGCGTCGATGGCTCTCGCCTTGAAGAAGAGCTTCGGGTCAACGGCCGGCGAACCGATCAGGGCCTCACCGTTACCCTTGGTGTTCTTGATGACACCGCTCTGGGCACCAACGAAAGTCTTATCGGCAATCTGGATATGACCGGAGAAACCGGCCTGTCCGCCAACCATGCACCAGGCACCGATCTTCGTGGAACCAGCCATACCCACCTGAGCCGACATCACCGTGTTCTCGCCGACCTCACAGTTGTGGGCCACCTGAATCAGATTATCCAACTTCACACCCTTACGGATGATGGTCTGTCCCATCGTCGAACGGTCTATACAGGTGTTGGCGCCAATCTCCACATTGTCCTCGATCACCACGATACCAATCTGTGGAATCTTCTCGTAGCCCTCTGTATTCGGTGCAAAGCCGAAGCCGTCAGCTCCGATCACACTACCGGCATGGATGGTGACGTTGTTCCCAATCTTACAACCCTGATAAACGGTGATGTTAGGGTAGAGGAGACAACCGGCACCGATAGCCACCCCGTCGCCGATGACGGTATGGGGATAGATCTGTGTGCCGTCGCCGATGGTGGCTCCGTCGCCGATGACGGCGAAAGCACCGATATAGACATCCTTACCGATGGTGGCCTTAGACGATACGCTGGCTGTCGGGTCGATGCCAGTCTTCTTAGGCTTCATCGACTCATAGAGCTGTAGCAACTTGGCCACGCTCTCATAGGCGTTCTTCACACGGATGAGCGTAGCGCTGACGGGTTTCTCCAACTCAACATCCTCATTGACAAGGACGATGCTTGATTGGGTCTCGTAGATGTAGTGGGTATATTTGGGATTCGATAAGAAGGAAATGGCTCCCGGCACTCCCTCCTCAATCTTGGCAAAGGTGTGCACGGCGGCATTCTCGTCGCCTTCCACTCTGCCTTGTATGAATTCGGCAATTTGCTTGGCTGTAAACTCCATAATTTTTAAGTATGTTCTTAATTAATTGTGCAAAGATAGCAAAAATTATTCAATTCGCTGATAACAAAGATAATATTTTCTTATTTTTTTAGAAAGTAATTGAACATTTAGCAATTCCGATGCTTCGGAGATATCCTTGATATCCCCGTTCTTGTAAAGTATTGAGATGCTGTCGTCATCGACATTATACATGTCTTTCTGGATGGGATTCACGCTGATCATGTAGCGCTGTGCATCGGCCTCGGAGATGCCCATCTCACGGGCGATGGTGGTGGCCAACTCATGGATCCGCTCCTCATTGACGGGGTTCTCTGAGACCTCCACCTTGAAGATATGTCGGTCGAGCATGTCGGCGGCCAGCGTGGCGAGGATCTTATCGTCCGACTGTCGCCACACCTTCATGGCACTCCAGATATCGCTGTCGTCGAGGTTTTCGTAATGCTTCAGCGCCTCTTCGTCGCCACAGAACCGTTCTTTGTCCACATCGTTCTCCAAGAAGTACAGGAGCGAGGGCGTGGCGAAGAGCTTATGCCCTGCAGCGATCAGGTCCTTGGCACGTGTCAGCAGTTTGATGAGTACCTTCTCATAAGCCACACAGGTACGATGCAGGTACACCTGCCAATACATCAGTCGTCGGGTGGTCAGGTAGTTCTCCAACGAGTAGATTCCCTTCTGTTCCACCACCAGGGCATCGTCTACGACGTTGAGCATCTTGATGATACGAGCCGAACCGATATTTCCTTCTGTCACACCCGTATAGAAGGAGTCGCGCCGCAGATAGTCGAGACGGTCCATATCCAACTGGCTCGATATGAGTTGGTGGAGGAAGTCCTTCGGGTACTCGCCCTTGAAGATGGCAATGGCCAGGTTCAATTGTCCGTTGAAGTCGCGGTTGATTTCCTCCATCATCATCAGTGAGATATCCTCGTGGGTGATACCACGGAAGAGCGTGTTCTCCAGCACATGCGAGAACGGTCCATGCCCGATGTCGTGCATCAGGATGGCGGCCTGTACGGCCTCCGCCTCCGACTCAAAGATGAAGATGCCCTTCTGCTGGAGCGATACGATAGCCTCGCTCATCAGGTGGAAGGCGCCTAACGAATGCTGGAAGCGTGTATGCCGGGCACCGGGGTAGACCACCGAGGCGAGACCCAGTTGGTTGATACGGTTCAGACGTTGGAATAGGGGGTGTTCTACAATACTGTATAGCAGTCCCTTGGGAATCTTGATGAACCCGAACACGGGGTCGTTGATAATCTTGACGTCGCTCACTTCTTGGATGATAAAATCGTAATAATTGTTATTTCGTGCGCAAAGGTACTATAAAAATCCTTATATTCCAAATAAATGTAGTAACTTTGGCGTCAAAAACAAACTAACGACAAATATCACATGAAACGAATTCTTTTGATGACACTGCTGGGGGCATTGTGCTGTCCCGCTGTCTGGTCGCAAACTGCCAAGGGTAATCTGCAGAAAGGCGACTATGGTTATCTCTATTGTCACATGAACGATCGCGGACGGGCGTGGACGGCCTATGCCCTGAGTCGTGACGGTTTCCACTATCACGATCTGTTGGATGGTGACTCCATCTTCAGTGATGCTGAACATGCCCGGATAGAGGGGGCCACTCGCGACGCCTTTGTATGTAGGAAGCACGACGGCTCAGGTTATCTGATGGTGTGCACTGATATGAATGTGGGGGCCAGAGACCTGTTGGGTAAGGCCGCCACATGGGATAACTACGGCATCGATCTGTTGACGAGCGATGATCTCATCCACTGGCAGTCCACCACCTTCGACTACCGGAGTGGAACGGCCATCTTCTCTGATCCTGAGGCCGAGAGCGTGTACCAGAACTGGAGCACTATCAACCGTGTGTGGGCGCCGCAGATCATGTGGGATGCTGACTACCAGTGGCCCGATGGACGGAAAGGCGGTTATATGATCTACTATTCGATGTGGAACCGTGGCGAGGAGGCCTACGACCGTATGTACTACTCATATGCCGACGAGTCGTTTACCACACTTACACAGCCCCGTCTACTCTTCGACTGGGGCTATGCCACCATCGATGCCGACATCAACTGGGTGAGCGCCGACCAGAAGTGGCATATGATGATCAAGAAGGAGGGGGGACAGCCTGGGCTGTTCACGGCCACGGCACCGGCATTGACGGGACCATGGAGTGAGCCTGTCGAGGACGACTATGTGAACTTCGAAGGCAACAAAAAATGCGAGGGTGTCTCTGCCTTCCAACTGGTGGGCGACTCCACGTGGGTGATTGGTTATATCGAGTACTCCTCAAACCCGAAGAACTACCGTCTTTGTCGGGCCGACCAATATATGCGTAACTTCCATTCCCCTCAGAATATCGAGGGCGTCAGTCGACCGCAGCACGGCTCGTTCCTCCGACTGACGAAAGAGGAATATGAGCGGCTTGAGCAACTAAGAAGATAATCCTTAGAGAAATAATGCCCTCGGAAGTATGATAGAGCTTCCGGGGGCATTCTGATAAGAGAGAGAATAATATGTCAATATGATGCTGTTATTCCAAAGAGACATGGCGGATGACGAAGTCGCCTTTCTCGTCGCCCTCCTTGAAGTCGAAGGTAGACGGCATGGTGTCGAACTGCTCGAAGGTAAGTGTGAAGTCAGTGTAGAAGAGGTCTTTTAGAAGGCCTTCTGTCGCTTCTGAGGCTTTCACCTGCGTATTGTTGTTCTCGCCGAGCTTGATGCCGTCGGCTGCCGTCAGTCTGTACTTCTTGCCGTTGGCCTCCAGATAGGCACCTTTGGACATCCCGAATCCATAGATCTTAGGACTGTAATAACGGAAACTGACGGTGGTGCCGCTGGCACTGGCATCCACTTTCCGGATGGCGAGGGATAGGTAGGAACTGTTGTCCTGCTTGGGACCGTTGAGACCCTCGGCCAGACCCATGAAGAATCCGGGAATATAGCTCATGGCCTTCCAGACGATACGTTTGTCAGGTGAGATAAGAACATAATAAGGCCAGGCGTTAATGTCGCAGTATAGGCTATTGATGCCCTTACCCTTCTTACCGTCGTTCCAGTTCTTCCAGACGATGCGCTTACTGAAGGCATGATTCTGCCACGCAGAGAGATTATTATCATTGATGCTGATGATTTCCAGTTTCCCTTTCATTTTCTCATAGACCTCTCTTATCTCAGGCTCAGATTGTATACAAGGGCCACATCCAAGATTCCAGAAGTCGAGCAGAACATATCGGTTGTCCTGTCCAAAAACCTCAGCAAGGTGATGCTTCTCTCCTTGCATGTCAAACAGTTCGACATCGACGATCTCTTCGCCCACCTGTAGAACATGTGGCGGATAAAGATTGGCATGTATCTCTGCCAGTTGCTCTTCAAACCCTTTCGGCGCACGGGCGGCCATAGACTTCTCCAGTTCCTTTAGCTGCTCCATGTATGGAAAGCTATTATTATGGGTGATATTGATGCTTTTCACATCTATGGAAATGTCTTCCAGTTTATTGATTGAGGCCGCATCTACGGGCAATGATGGCAGGATATCCATCTCCATTTTTCTTCGCTTTATTTCGACAGGTCCCCGCTTTTCCCATGGTGCGCGGTCAGAATTCAACTTCAATAATTCTGCCAGCACGTCACGGCATGGTTCTATCAGGCGATCCTCTGTCTGTTGTTCGGGAATCGGACTCTCTACCTTCCATATGGGGATGAGATAATCATTACCCGTCATTTTCACGGTTACACCGGGACTCAGCCATATAAGACGTGAACTGTTGGGACTGCCCTCACCTTCGAGAAAGATATAGCTCTTGGTGAATTCCTCTACGGGAACGGTCAAACTGAAGCGCCCATTTTGCACTGTGTCTATTGTCGCAGGCAACTCGTTGTCGCCTACATAGGCTAAAGCCAACGTTCCGTCTTTCATTGCGGGTGAATAACCAGTGATGGTTGCTGTCTTTGTTTGTGCCAGTCCTGTCATGGTGACGAGGGCAAGCATCATCGTAATGATAGTCTTCTTGTTCATAGTTGTTTATTGTTTAGTGATTTATAGATAAGTGACTCCAGTTCTTCGGCATTGGTTGAGGTGGAAAGGATAGTACCGTCACAATCGATTAGGAACATAGCACCGCCACTTCTGTCAATACCGTTTTTACGCCAGATCTGGTTTTCGTCGTTCAATTCTAACAGACATATCCACGGATATCCGTCTTTCTTTACCGCCTTCTCCAGAGCATCTCGATTTCGTTCGCGAGCAATAGCCACTACAGTAAAGCCTTGGTCTTTATATCGTTCATAGATTGGAATCATAGCAATACTATGCCGACGGCATGGACCGCACCATGAAGCCCAAAGGTCAACAAGAGCAACTTTTCCTTTTATCATTGTAGAGATAGGCACGAGTTGACCGTCATTATTACGAACGTTATAATCGATATAAGGTTTGCCAGGTTGCAAACGATAGGCAGCCTCAACCGTAGCGATCTGCTCATGGATTGGATGATCTGGATACATGTCAACCAATTTGTCATGATACAATGTCAGATATGCCTCCCACTGCGATGCGTCGAAATCGGTGTATATGCTGGCATGACAGAGCGTATGGATAGCATCAAGCACATCGTAGAGCGTACATAGCATAGGATGCTCTTTTGCATAGTTCAAACGGAACGGAAGTCTCTCTTTCGGGGAGTTTCCACAGTGTATTTGTTCTATGCTGTCTCTCACTTGTTGTTTTCGCCCTTCCTCACCATTACTAATAACACGCATTGGTTGGTCTTCATACATCGTTACATTCACATCACAATTCTCAGTAAGAAACTTTCCTACATAAAATTTTCCTGTCTTAAATTGATTTAGGAAGAACACGTTGTAGAGTCTGGGGAAATCCGTTTCAATATCATAGGTAAAGCGTCCATCTATGGCATGTATGTGAAAGCGTGGTTCGTCAATCACTCGAAGATCAGTTCCTTCCTCACAGATGATGATGTCATCTCCCCACGCATCAGTATCCAATATGCCTTCAACGTGACATGTTATTTGTCCTTGTCCCGTCATCGCGATCATTACGAACAGGCAGGTGATGATGGTTCGCTTCTTCATGACTGGTTATTTTATGGAAACATTTCCAATGACTATGACGTCTTCGTCCTCGCCGTCGTCCGTCATAAAGTCGAAAGAGGTGGGGAGGGTGTCGAATGGCTCAAAGGTAAGCGTGAAATCGCAATAGTTAATGTCATCGCCAAATTTTTCCCTTACGGTATATGCTTTAACCTGGGGCGTGACATCCTCATCGAGTTTGATTCCGTCGGCTGCTGTCAGTTCGTATTTCTTGCCGTTGGCAGTGAGGTAGGAATCGCGGGAAATATTGAACCATAAGCCTTTTCTTATATAAACGCGGAAACTGATGGCGGTACCATTAGTGCTGGTCTTAACTTTCCTGATGGCCAGATTTGGATTTGAATAATTGTCTTGCTTGGGACCATTCAGAGCCTCGGCAATTCCAAGGAAACTTCCTGGGCCATAACCTGTCTGCTCCCAAAGGATACGACCATCGGGCGACAATAAGACGTAAAAGGGTGCGGCATTAAAGTCGTAGTAATGGCTCTTGACACCTCCTTGTTTGAATCTCTTACCGTCGTTCCAGTTCTTCCAGACAATCTTCTTGCTCAATTCATGTCCTTGCCATTCTGAGATCGAATCCAAGTTGATGGAAACGATTTCCAGTTTGCTCTTCATCCGGTCATAGACCTCCTGCAGTTCCGGCTCAGCCTTCCGGCACACGCCACAATGGAGAGTCCAGAAGTTGAGCAGCACATAACGACCATCGGCGAAGGCTTCAAATAGGCGATGTTTGTTGCCTTGCATGTCGAAAAGTTCGGCATCAACGGCTTTCTCTCCCACCTCCAGAATATGCAACGTATCGACTGCTTCCTGTTCTGATTCTATTGGGGAATCTGTCGTGTTTTTGGATGTTTGCGTGCAAGCACAAAAGAGTAATGCACCAGCGATTGAATAAATCGCAACCATAATATCTTTCTTGTTCATAACCTTGTTTATTAGAGTTTAGTATAGAGAACTTAAATCGTATGAGTAAATATATGGATCAGTCTCATCATCGATAAAATCTGAATATAGGTAAAGGGTCTTACCATCCTTGGATAACATAATCTCTTGTCCAAACTTATCAAGATGAATGATGTGTTGCTTGACGCCATCCCAGTCATACACCTCTACTGTATTACCCCACGGAAAGGGGGCCTTCATATCAAATTCCTCCATGATCTCGCCCTTGCTGTTGGAATGCTTATAAAGCAAGTAAATCCTGTCATTATCTGCGCAGCAATGTATGCGCTCGGTTGACAGCGTTTTATCAATCACAGGGATTGGGAGATGGTCAGAATATATATAGTTTAGGATATTTGTTTTATTTCCATCAATAGTAAAGATAAAAGCAAGCTTTCCCGAATCACCCCAATACAGAAATCTGCCTTTTCCATTATCTGCAACACCACCTTCGGTGTACACTGCCCACTTTTCCTCAGTCAAAACCTCTGGCGTACTATCATTGGGCCAATAGTCAAGCGGAGTGACCGTTTGGTTCTTAAAGTTTACGGTTGCGAGCACGTGGCGTAAATCGTCTTCAGGTGCTCCTATCAAGAGAAGAGTAGAATCGGATAATACTACAAATGTAGTACCACCTTGGTAAAAACGAGGCATTTGCCTGAGGTCGTATCTTTCCCATTTTGTCGGATCTTTAAAAGTAGAATGGTTGTCTGTGTGAGGTATCTTCGTCAATGTGGCTAAAGTCGATTCAAAAACAGTTTCATCAATCTCAGGGTGATCAATAACATATATTGCTCCATGATTGTCTTGCGATAGATCCATACAGCCGAACTCGTTTTGCCCATGCCCCTTTACTAATATCTTTTCTGCTTTCTGCCATTCTGTCCTTGTCATTTTACCGGAATAAATACTCCAGTCTTGATCCCGGGCATAGATGTTGTCCCCCAACATCCATTTGGGCCATAATCCCTTATTTATGTCCATTTTTACAAGCTGTCCCTCAAGAGACACCTCAAATTCTGCACCACTTTTGTCTGAACACGACACGAATGATGCCATACTAATAAGAAATAATAAGATTTTCTTGTTCATAGTTCTACGTTTTGTAATGATTGGTTTTTGAATAATCCGATAGCAAAGTTAGGATGAAGATGTGAACCATGCAAGCATTTGAACGGAAAATCGACATAGGTGGTGTTGCATGTTGTTTGGTCCTAATTGTCTGACAATAAGCAGGATGCGTAAATCGTGACGGTGAATAAAGTGACTGAGAGGGACGGGCAAAGAATGCGAAAACCATGAAAAAGACTTGCTCATGTGACGAAATAGCCGTATTTTTGCAGACAAATAACAATCTATATGAAGAGACTATTCATGATACTCGCCGTCGTGGCTATTACGGTTGGATGCACCGGTTGGCGTCACCCGCTGTTGAGGCAGGTCTGGGAAAAGATAGAAACCAAACCGCAAGATGCAAAGACTATTCTGGCAAGGGTAGGGACGGATGCCCTGACAGAGAAGGAACAGGCAGAATACGGACTACTGAGAACGATGGTGGCCTATAAGTTGTCTGAGAAGGTGGAAGACGACTCACTCATATCCGCCAGCATCGCCTATTACAACCAACATGGTGACGATTGGCACCGTGGTCGCGCCTATTATTACCGTGGTGCTATCAGAATGGCCAGGTATGGCATGAATACCGATGCCATTAAGGACTTCAAAATGGCGGAGTTCATTTCGGAGCATGCCGACGACAAGGAGCTGAAGAGTCGGGTCTATGGCATGCTGTATTTTGTCAATGAGATTTTCAATAACCATCCGCAGATCCTGAGGTATGCACATAAGAGACTGGACAGCAGTATCGAACTCAATGACAGCATGAAGATTATCAAGAGTCTTATGGATTGTGCCACGGCTCATGCAGACATCGGACAGAAGGACAGCGCATGTATTTATATAGAGAAGGCAATCAATCCCCAACTGCTTTCATTTGCCCGTGAGACAAAGTTGATGGTTAATATGGTATCAGAATCCAGTCAGGATGTTGGTTATTCATATCTGTTGTCCGACGTTTATGCAAGGGCTGCAGCCATCTATCAGGAGAGAGGGGATATGGGGAAGGCCGTTGCCTATGTGAAGAAATGGGAGGAGACAGAATCCTACGAGAATATTGGCTTCCTGACTCTGGCTCGTATCCGTAAGATCCAAGGGAAATATGAGATGGCTATCCGACTGGCTGAGGTGGAGATGGGAATGGAAGGGAGCGACCAGAAGACGCGTATGGAATGCCTGGATCTTCTTTCCGAGCTATATGAGTTGACGGGCCATCAAGAAAGGGCTTCAGAGGCACGGCAACAAGTAAAAGCGTACAACGACTCCATGAAATACGTGAATCAGACCATGCAGATGGTTGAGTGGCAGCAACGGTTCGACGAGGTGCGACAAACGAAGGAATACTATCGCCGGACGACGAGGATGCAGGCACTGACGATCTTCTTGATCGTTGTGGTGGCGCTGGCCATTACTCTCGGTACATGGTGGCATCGCAGGCGGGTGCACCGCCTGAGTTGCCAGTTGGATGTGGACACGCAACGCATCAGTGAACTGCGCACGAAGATCGAGCAGCAAGAGAGGAGCGGCGAACAGAATGGACAAGAGATGGCGCGGTTGAAGGAAGAGTTGGAGAGTCGTATGGAACGCATCTCGAACACGTTGTTGGTGGGTACACAGATGTTCAACCAGTTGCAGCAACGCCAGAGCATCGCCGACGCCACGGCCAAAGAGCAGCAGTGCTTGGTGGACTATTTCGCCCAACTGCGTCCGAAGCGCTGGCAGGAGTGGGGGCGCAAGTACAGTGGTCTCTCTACGGCACAGTATATCTTCCTCATCATGCAGGACGACCTGCATTACGACGACGAAGCCATCGCTGCCGCTCTGAACGTGAAACGCACGTCGGTCAGAAGCATGCGCTCGAGAATCAAAGGAAGGGAGAAATAAAATAGGGTTCTGAAATTTCAGAACCCTTTCTTTTTCAATTCTTCTGCCATCTCCTGTTGGAGCTTCTTCGCGGCAGCGGCCGCCGCCTCGGCGAAGTCCTCACCGTTGGAGGCATAGATGATACCGCGTGAAGAGTTCACCAGCAGACCACAGTCCTTGGTCATGCCGTATTGGCATACCTCCTGCAGACTGCCACCCTGGGCTCCGACGCCCGGCACGAGCAGGAAGTGGTTGGGCACCACCTTACGGATATCCTCGAACATCCTTCCCTGAGTAGCACCCACGACATACATCATATTCTCGTCGGTGCCCCATTGTTGCGACACCTTCAGCACTTTCTCGAACAGACGTTCCGACTCCTTGTCTTCCGTCAGTTGGAAGTCGTGCGATCCCTTGTTTGATGTCAGCGCCAGCAAGATCACCCACTTGCCTTCGTAACTCAGGAACGGCGATACGCTGTCCTCACCCATATAAGGAGCGACGGTCAGAGCGTCGACCTGCGACTCTCCCTCGAAGAACGTACGGGCATACATCGCTGAGGTGTTGCCGATATCTCCGCGCTTGGCATCGGCGATAATGAAGTGATGGGGGTAGTTCTCCTTGATATACTGGACGGTCAACTCGTAGGAGATGATGCCACTGGCGCCCAACGACTCGTAGAAGGCCAGGTTGGGCTTGTAAGCCACACAGTAAGGGGCTGTCGCATCGATGATGAGTTGGTTGAACACGTACAAAGCCACAGCCTCGTCGTAGTCCTCGCCCTCCTGAAGTTTCGCCTTACACTCCTCATGGATAAATGCCGGAATCTTCTTAATGTCCGGATCCAGTCCCACGCAGAGAAAACTCTGTTTCTCCCGTATCTGTTCTATCAGTTCTTGTCTGGTCATATATCTATAACTATGAATTCTCAACTCTGAACTACAACTCGTTCTCCTTCATGCGCTCCGCATTCTCGGCCACTGTCAGGGCATCGATCATTCCCTGAATGTCACCACCGAGGAATCCTTGCAGGTCGTGGGTGGTATAGCCGATGCGATGATCTGTCACACGACCCTGAGGGAAGTTGTACGTACGGATCTTAGCACTACGGTCACCCGTCGACACCAGACTCTTACGGCGCGATGCAATATCGTCCATGTATTTCTGATGCTCCTTGTCGTAGATGAAGGTGTACAGACGTGAGAGGGCGCGCTCCTTGTTCTTCGGCTGGTCACGCGTCTCCGTACACTCGATGAGTATCTCCTCTGTCTCGCCGGTGTTAGGGTTCTTCCACATATAGCGCAGACGCACACCCGATTCCACCTTGTTCACGTTCTGACCACCGGCACCCGAGCTACGGAAGGTATCCCATTTGATCTCACCCTCGTTCACGTGTACCTCGAACTTATCTGCTTCGGGCAGCACAGCCACCGTGGCAGCCGAGGTGTGCATACGTCCCTGTGTCTCGGTAGCAGGCACACGTTGTACACGGTGCACGCCTGACTCATATTTCAAGGTGCCATAGACGTCGGCACCTGAGACGGCAAAGTCAATCTCCTTGAAACCGCCGACAGCACCCTCCGACACACTGGTGATCGAGAGCTGCCACCCCTTCGAGTCGCAGTAGCTCTTGTACATCTTGAACAGGTCGCCGGCAAACAGGCAAGCCTCGTCGCCGCCCGTTCCTGCACGAATCTCCATCTGTACGTTCTTCGCGTCCTCAGGATCCTTTGGTATGAGGGCGATCTTGATCTCCTCCTCAAGCTTTGGCTGCAGTTCCTCGTTAGCGGCCAACTCCTCGCGTGCCATCTCCTTCATCTCCGGGTCGGTCTCGTTGGCCAGGATATCCTTGGCCTCCTTGATACCGTTCAGGCAGGCGATGTAACGCTTACGGGCATCCATGATGTCGCCCAGATCCTTGTATTCCTTGGTGAGCTTCACGAAACGGTTCTGATCGGCAATTACGTCGGGGTCGGTAATCAGGGTCGATACCTCCTCGAAGCGAGCCTCCAGTCCGTCGAGCTTCTGTAAAATGCTGTTATTCTCCATAATCGCGTGCAAAGGTACCACAAATTCTTGAAAATAAAGAAGAAAGCATGATTTTTCTTCCTCAGCCCGTCTCTGTGACACCCTTCACACTGCCCTTATTTGTCTTTCTGCGGTTCCGGGAATTTCGGGTGTACCTCATGGAACGAGTCCATCGCCACCACACGACCGTCGACGAACTCCACGATTACCACGTCAAAATCACCATATACGTCACGCGAGCGGTACTCCCATCGTTCTATATTGCCCTCGAAACTGCGATAGTCGGTCTTGCCGACGGCCAGACTGACCTCATCTATGGTCATGCCTGGTTCGATACGACTTGTATAGTTTGCCACACTCTTGTATGACCCACACGCGCTGAGTGTCAGCACTAAAGTGGCAACTGCCACGTTTCTCGTAATTCTGTTCATAATTCTTCGTTGTTTTAAGTTTGTTATGGCAAAGATAGACCATTGTATGCTCAAAACACAAGGAAATTCCCTAACAAAGAGTAGGGAATTCTCTATATAACGAAAAAATCCCTGAGAGGTGGTGCTCTCAGGGATCTCTGGTGTTTATAGTTGGCGTTTAATACTCAAATGTTCCGAACTCGCTCTGGATGGTGAGGCTCTTTTTGCCTTCCTCGATATGGCCCACAATCTGGGCGTCAATATTGAACGACTGTGAGATGGCGATGACCTTCTCGGCAACCTCGGCGGGTACGTAGATCTCCATGCGATGACCCATGTTGAACACCTGGTACATCTCGCGCCAGTCGGTGCCTGAACACTCGTGGATGGCACGGAACAGAGGCGGCACGGGGAACATGTTGTCCTTGACGACACGGCAGTTGTCGCTGACGAAATGCAGCACCTTGGTCTGGGCGCCACCGGTGCAGTGAACCATACCGTGGATCTGGGGGCGTAGCTCGTCGAGCAGCTTCTTGATAACTGGGGCATAGGTGCGGGTGGGTGAGAGGACGAGCTGTCCTGCATCCACTGGCGATCCCTCGACAGCGTCGGTGAGCTTATACTTACCGCTATATACGAGATCGTCGGGTACGGCGTGGTCGTAGCTCTCGGGGTAGTTCTCTGCCAGGTATTTGGCGAACACATCGTGACGGGCGGAGGTGAGGCCGTTGGAGCCCATACCACCGTTGTAGCGCTTCTCATAGGTGGCCTGTCCTGTAGATGACAGACCGACAATGACGTCGCCCGGACGGATGTTCGCATTGTCGATAACATCGCTGCGCTTCATGCGGCAGGTGACGGTGGAGTCGACGATGATGGTGCGCACGAGGTCGCCCACGTCGGCTGTCTCACCACCAGTGGGGTAGATGCCGATACCCATCTCACGCAACTCGGCCAGGAGTTCGTCGGTGCCGTTGATGATGGCAGAGATAACCTCGCCGGGGATGAGCATCTTGTTACGCCCGATAGTGGAGGAAACGAGGATGTTATCGACGGCACCCACACAGAGCAGGTCGTCGGTGTTCATCACGATGGCATCTTGTGCGATGCCCTTCCAGACGGAGAGGTCGCCCGTCTCCTTCCAGTACATGTAGGCAAGTGCCGATTTGGTGCCGGCACCATCGGCATGCATGATGTTACAGTACTCAGGGTCGCCGCCCAGGATGTCGGGAATAATCTTGCAGAAAGCCTGCGGGAAGATTCCCTTGTCAATGTTTTTGATGGCGTTGTGAACGTCTTCTTTGGCGGCACTCACACCGCGCATCATATATCGATTATCACTCATAAGTCTATCAACTATTTTTCTTTTCCATTCCAGAACTCCCACGAGGCGAAGGCCTGTAACAGGAGCATCTCAAGACCGTTCTTCACCTCGGCACCGTGCTCAGCACCACGGCGCATGAACAGGGTCATGTCGGGGTTGTAGATGAGGTCGTAGAGGATCGTGTGCTTGTCCATGGCCTCGTAGGGCAGTAACGGGCACTCCTCGGTATGGGGATACATGCCGACAGGGGTACAGTTGACGATGACGTTATAGTCTCTGATCACCTCGGGGGTGATGTTCTCGTACTGGATGGTGTCGGGGCGCTCATAGCGGCTGACGAAGACCGGCTCGATGTCGAGCGACCGCAGACCGAAGTTGATGGCCTTGGAGGCTCCGCCTGTGCCTAGGATGAGTGCCTTCTTGTGCCATTTCTTGTCGATCATGGGCTCGATGCTTTGGGTGAAGCCGATGACATCGGAGTTGTAGCCCTTGAGCAGGGTCTTGTTCCCCTCGTGGGTGACACGGATCACGTTGACAGCACCAATGGCCCTCGCCTCAGGACTGATGCTGTCGAGGAAGGGGATGACCTTCTCCTTGTAGGGGATTGTCACGTTCAGCCCTCGCAGGTTCGGATTCTTGTCCAGGATCTCGGGGAGATTGTCGATATTCGGGATCTCGAAGTTCTCGTAACGGGCATCGATGCCCTCATCGGCAAACTTCTGGTTGAAGTAGCTGATGGAGAAGGAGTGTCCCAAAGGATATCCGATTAAACCGTACTTGTCCATAGTCCTTATCTATTTTGTTGCGAAATACATGGTGCAGATACCGAAGGTGAGTCGTCGGAACGAGGCTTCTCGGAAGCCTGCTCCTCGGAGTATCTCTACCATCTGCTCTCCCTGTGGGAAGGCCTCGATGGTACGTGTCAGGTAGCTGTAGGCGCTCTGATCCCTGCTGACGAGCCGTCCGTAGACCGGTAGTATCGTGTGGGCGTAGATGTGGAACAGTTGCTTCATGGGGAACGACACCGGACTCGTCAGCTCGACGATGCTCAGGTGACCGCCCTCACGGAGGACACGCCCCATCTCACGGAGCCCCTGGTCGAGGTCGGCGAAGTTGCGTATGCCGAAGGCTGCGGTCACGGCGTCGAACGACGCGTCGGGGTAGGACAGCCGGGTGCAGTCTTCTTTCTCGAAGACGACGGTCTGGTCGAGTCCCGCGGCCTTTACCTTCTGACGACCGATCTCCATCATCCCCTCACTGATGTCGGCACCGACAATCTTGTCGGGCTGGAGCATGCGGGCGGCGAGGATGGCGAAGTCGCCCGTGCCGGTAGCGATGTCGAGCATCGTCTTGGGCGCAAAGGGGGCGAGCTGTCGGATGGCCTTACGGCGCCAGCGTTTGTCGATATCCCAGGAGAGACGGTGGTTCAGCTTGTCGTAAGTCGGGGCGATGTTGTCGAACATCTGCTCCACCTGTGCGGCCTTCTCACCATCGCCATACGGCTTGATTTTCTCCTGTCGGTATCCCATGGTTCTCTTCGCTTTTTATTTGCTCTTGAAAGCTTTCAACCAGCTGCTGACATTGTTCTCGATGCGGGTGGCGATATCCTCATCGCTTGTCTCGCGCTCGAAACGCTCGCCGACGATATGCTCATAGAGCTCGATGTAACGCTCAGACACGCTCTCGGCATACTCGTCCGTGATCTCAGGCATCACCTGTCCGGGCTCGTTCATGAAGTCGTGCTCGATGAGCCACTGACGAACGAACTCTTTCGAGAGTTGGCGCTGGGGCTCACCCTTGGCCAGTTTCTCCTCATAGCCTTCGGCATAGAAATAACGGCTGGAGTCGGGGGTGTGGATCTCGTCAATGAGGTACACCTTACCGTTGCGCTTACCGAACTCATACTTCGTGTCAACGAGAATCAGACCGCGCTTGGCGGCAATCTCCTGACCGCGCTTGAAGATCTTACGGGTGTAGTCTTCCATCACGGCATAGTCCTCGGCCGAGACGATACCTTGGGCGATGATTTCCTCCTTGGAAATGTTCATGTCGTGCCCCTCGTCGGCCTTGGTTGTCGGGGTGATGATGGGCTCGGGGAAGCGCTCGTTCTCCTTCATGCCGTCGGGCAGTTTCACGCCGCAGAGCTCACGGCAACCGTTCTTGTACTCACGCCAGGCTGAACCTGTGAGGATCGAGCGGATGATCATCTCCACACGGAAGCCCTCGCATTTCAGACCGATGGTTACCATCGGGTCGGGTGTGGCGAGCTTCCAGTTGGGACAGATGTCGGTCGTGGCGTCAAGGAACTTGGCTGCAATCTGGTTGAGCACCTGACCCTTGAAAGGGATGCCCTTCGGCAGTACGACGTCGAATGCCGAGATACGATCGGTGGCCACCATGACCATCAGGTCGTCGTTAATGTTGTACACATCACGAACCTTTCCGTGATAAACGCTCTTCTGTCCTTCAAAATTGAAGTCTGTTCTGGTTAATGCTTTCATCTTTATTCTTTATTTGCACAGAGGTACAAAGTCACAGTGCTTTTAGTCTTCTGCTTCCTTGTACCTCTGCGTTTCATTGTTGTTGTTCCTTTCCTTGTCGTACTCCTCGTAGGCGTTGACTATCTTCGTCACAAGCTTATGGCGAACAATGTCCCGGCGGTCGAGGTTCACCACTCCAATGCCTTCTACATTATTTAATATATGCAGGGCCTCGATGAGGCCGCTCTTCTGCGAGTGGGGCAGATCAATCTGTGTCATGTCGCCCGTGATAATCATCTTCGTGTTCCAACCCATACGGGTGAGGAACATACGGATCTGGGCTGGTGTCGTGTTCTGAGCCTCGTCGAGGATCACCACGGCGTCGCTTAGCGTACG
>Ga0265299_10001038_pt1 | contig 33314 bp, 27 predicted proteins | sample AusTroGonzalo_MG_4_FD_193485 | JGI IMG/M metagenome (GOLD analysis project Ga0265299, IMG submission 193485) | Bovine rumen microbial communities from tropical cattle in Woodstock, Queensland, Australia - Gonzalo_02 | ecosystem: Host-associated > Mammals > Digestive system > Stomach > Rumen ... | reverse complement strand
TAACCTATAGTTGAGAGATTATCCGCTTCATTATAGTTATAATCCCATACCCTGGCATGTACGCATTTGTACTCCTTTTCGTCTATAATGGTATCGCCTCCTACATAGAAAGCATATACAGATAAGTGAAGTGCGAAGGTTGCGTTTTCATTAATATATTCCTCATAATCGTATGGCACCAAGGCCTGTGCCCAAAAATCGCCATCTTGATAATAATGGGGATAATTGCGTAAGACCGCATCCTGTGCTTGTGAATGTATAGAGAAAAGGCATGAAAGCCAAAGCACTATGATTATTATCGTTGTTCTCATCATTCTGATGTTAATCTCCGTTTATTATTACCTTTGAATTCCTTATTATCGTCCCAAGAAAAAAGGCCAGGGTGCTTTGCGTTTATTCTGTAACAGACTTACAAGATCTTGGTGATTTGCATAAGGTTGCTGACTTGGTAGTCGGCTATACCTGGGGGTGGTGTCCATGTTTCGGGCGAATGGTTGAAGAAGATGGTTTGCAGGCCTGCTTCGTGAGCTCCGGTGATATCGGTAGTGAAGTTGTCGCCTACCATGATGGTCTCTTCGGGGTGGGCACCTGTTAACTGAAAGGCATACTGGAAGAATTGGGGGCTGGGCTTGTTGGCCCCGGCATCTTCGGAGAGAATGATATGCCGGAAGTAGGGGAGGCAATGGCTGGCACGCAGTTTGCTGTACTGCACCTCGTGGAATCCATTGCTGCAGATACTGAGAATGTAGCCGCGCTCCTGCAGATAGTCGAGCAACTGGTGAGCCCCTTTGATTACTCCGGGTTTTATGGCACAACGCGATAGGAAATAGTCACTGACCTGAAGACAGAATTCGACGGTGGGATTGAGACCTTTTCCCTCGGAAAGGGGACGGCGGAACCGCTCTACTATCAGGTAGTCGCGCGTTATCTGCCCCTTGGCATATTGATCCCACAGTTGTATGTTGGTCTGCCAATAAGGCACTGTGAAGGCTTCCTCGGAGGGGAAATACTGTTCTAAATGGAAATGCTGGAACAGCTCGGTAAGTGCCAGGCATGCATTCCCGTGCGTATCGTAGAGGGTATCGTCGAAATCGAGAAAGACGTGCTTGATGGGGGGCTTCATGATTATATTTTTCCAAGTATTCGGTCCATAACCCAGTTAACTCCTGTGGCACTGATGCAGTCGGCAGTACAAATATCGCCCTTCTGCAGATGCTCTACCACGTTCTTTATGAGCGGCAACTGTACGTGCTCGGGATTCTCGACGATTATCTCCTGTCTTCCTTGCTCGGTATGAAGGGCTATGGGCTCGTAGGTGAAGACGGAGAAGCAGATCTGCCCCTTGTCGCCGATAAGCTCGATGCGGTCGGTGCGTGCACTGTCGTGCGATACGAAGCACCACGAGCCGCTACCGGTCAGTCCGTCGGCAAACTGGAAGGCTGCACTTACGCTGTCCTCTGTCTCGTAGAGTCCGCCACGATTGGTGCTGAAACCGTTGGCACGCACAATAGGGCCGAAGAGTTCCTGCAGGAGGTCTATCTGGTGAGGGGCAAGGTCGTAGAAGTATCCGCCGCCTGCGATATCACGCTGCACACGCCAGGGAAGGGAGGTGGCATTGTAGTCGAGGTCGCGTGGCGGACAGGCAAACCTGACCTGGACGCTGATGACGTTGCCTATGGCTCCGCTCTTGAGCAATTCCTTTACCTTAAGAAAATAGGGCAGGTACCTGCGATAGTATGCCACAAAGCAGGGGACGTGTGTCTTCTCGCTCATGCGGTCGATACGCTGGCAGTCGTAATAGCTGCTGGCCAGGGGTTTCTCGACGTAGACGGGCTTGCCGCTCTTCATGGCCATAATGGCGTAGGTGGCATGTGAGGAGGGTGGGGTGGCAATGTATATGGCATTTACGTCGGGGTCGTTGATAAGTTGCTGGGCATCGGTGTACCAGCGGGGGATATTGTGCCGCTGGGCATAGGACTGTGCCTTCTCCTTGCTTCTGCTCATAACAGCATATACCGAAGAGCCGGGTATAAGGTTGAAGGCTGGCCCGCTTTTCTTTTCCGTTACCTCGCCGCAACCAATGAATCCCCATCTTATTTCCTTATATATTGCCATTTGCCTGATAATTTTCTCAATACGGTTGCAAAGATACGCAGAAAAAGTGTAATTTTGCAGTCTAAAAGGCAATTTATTTATGGAAACAACAGGAGAAAATCTTTTTCAGGTAAAGAAAGAACGTTCTTATATAAGCTGTCTGGTTAAGGGCTGCGGATGCGGATTCAAGAACTTGGGTGTGCTGCTGCGTTATATATGGCCCAGCCTTGTTCTGGCTGTCATTCTGCCCATTCCATTTGTCTTCTTCTTTGCTGCTCAGATGGATGCCATGTTACGCAAATGGACTCAGCTGGGCTACGTGCCGAATGTGAAGTTGAAGGCTATGAGACGTGATATAGAGAAATGCGCCAACCGCAGTGCCGTGAAGGTGCTGATATATATGTTATGGGTAGGTATTACTATAACATGCTTTTTGGTTCCCTTTATCTTGGGCCTGAAGATATGGTGGTGCCTTCTGATCTTATTTTTTGTCTGGCTACTGCTATTACCCCTTTCTGCTGTGATGATGCAGCTAAGCTATTCGGACATTCCTGTTAAGGAGTGCTTTAGCAGTGGGCTGAGGATAAGCTACAGAAACTATGGAAAGCTATTTGCCTTTGATTTCCTAAGCTGCTTGCTTGAGTTTATTATTATAATAATGGGTGCATTTCCCTTGATAGTACTGCAGACTGTGCGTACTCAGGCAAATAGTAGCATGATGATGGGCGATGCAGCGGATTTGCCCATGACTTTCTTCCTGTATGCGATTCTGGCCAGTGTCATTTATTGCACTGTAATGCTTGTTACACTACTTGTCTTCAGTTTCGGCCGCTGCCTGATGTGGGGCAGTTTAGTTTATGAAGTTCCAGCTGAGACCGAAGCAGATAGTTAAGGGATTCATACCATAATAGGGTGCATAGAAGGCATTGGTTCCGCCTGTTACGTGTTGTGCCATAAAGTAGAAGCGGAAATGCTTGAGGTGTGAATTGAGATAGACATTGACAATAGGCTGACCTCCCATCTTCTGACGTTCGAAATTAGCATCCTGGACAGCAAACTGCTGTATGCTGGGTGAATAATCCAAACCGTAGTATTTGGTAAAATAGCGCATGTCGCCACCTATCTGTATGCGCAGGAGTTTGGCTATACGGAATAGGAGGTACAAGTTGGTATATACGTTTACGGCAGGAAGGGGCAAGACATCCTCGTTGGAGGATTTCTGGAAGGCAAGTTCGTTCTCCCAGTGTAGCAGTCCCCACTTCATCTCCTGAGCTATGGATGCTCCAAGGACTTGTATGCTGCCATCGTATTGGTTGACGGTTACAGCATGTGACAGGTTGGTGGGCAGAAGAGGCTTGTTCTGATCGAGAATCGTGTTCTGCATCCCAAAGTAGGTGTAGTTGGTGATATTCTCGAATCCGAACTTAAGGCGTGTTCCGAAATTCTTCAGGCGCAGGATGCCCTCGAAACGCATCCGCACTTGGCGGGCCAGATCGTCGTTGTCCCACCAGGCATGCTGGGAATGATAGTGACGGAAGAAGAAGTCGGGCTTCTCGTTCTTTATCATGGCCTTTACGTCGAGGAGCAGGCTGTCTCGTTTGCCCAGACGGAATTCCCAGTTGGTGCTGCCGTCTACGGTTAGGTCGCCTACCTTCTGTCCTGTAAGGAAGAACTCTGAATTAACGTTGAAGTGCAGCAGCTTTCCCTGTGTGCGAGCCAGCTCGCCGCCAATGGACAGGTCGTTCTCGTTATAACGCTGCATCTCTTGGCCGTGCTCGTTGTCGATGAGCAGTTTGTAAGTCCTCATCTTATGGGTGGCAAAAAGGGTTATGCCCATTGCGGCCCATTTGTTGAAGCCTTCGCGCAATGAGAGACCAATGGTGTTGCGTATGCTCATGGCTCCCGTCATATCGCTGACATTATCCAGGTCTCCATAGTAGTTGTTGGTATAATAGTTACCGCTGGAGGCTTGGGCAATATAGGTATGGGTAAGGTCGCGCATATCAAACGTGTGAATGATACTGCTGACGGGGATGAATTCCTTGGGGGTTATCTGCTCGGAGAGCCATTTGTTAGTTAGCGAGTCGAGAGCTTGCCGACGTGCCAGTGTGTCGGTCTTGAATACCTGTTGTATGCTGTCTGACAGGTTGGAGAGGAGTTCGTTGTCTGAAGGTGGCTCGGGCTTTAGGGAATCGGGGACTTCTATTTCGCGATAGAAACCGAAATTGTATTTGTGGGTCAGATAGAAATTCCGCTCGTGGTTGCGGTTCCATGTGTCGTTGAGCAGAACAGGGATATCCGTGGTGTTAAAGTTCTGCTCGATCTTCTCTGGCTCGCGAATGTATTTGTCGTCCTCGATACCACCATTCTCGAACATCTTTAGATGGTTTACGTTGGCGTAGGCATGGATGTTGTATCGCTCGCCGCGATAGTAACCGTAGAAGGTGGTTCCGAACGAACTGGTGGCGGAGTTAACGAAATAGCCACGGCCGTAAAGGTAGTCGATCTTGAAGCCCAGGCCGGCATCCTTATTGATATTTGTTGCAAAATAGGCTCGGACACGGTCTTCGCCGTTGATTTTGCTACCCACGGAATGATAAGCCAGATTGGTCCAGGGGCTCAGTGTATTGGTGAAGCGGAACTCGCCCAATCCCCCCCTGAAGTAGCTGAGAGGGCGCAGGAAGAGAAACTCGTCGGAATCGTCAATTCGGTTCATGTAGATACGATTGTATCTGGGTGTACCTGTGTTGCCCAAATGACTGTATTCTCCTGTATAGCCATCCGTGAGGTTGAAATTCTGGAAATTATGTACCGCAGTGTCGTTGTTCTCAGCTTCGATAACGGTGCCCAGGCGTGGCTCCAGTACCCATTGGAACATGCCAATGGGTATCTTTTTCTGCTTTCCGTGCTTGGTACTGTCTCGTCCCCATGTGGTCCGGTTTCCTGCAGGGTCGGCATAGTCGCCCTGGTCGGAATATTCATTAAACCCTGATTGGTTATTCAGGGTTGATCCCTGGTTTTGTAATGGCAGACGTCGGGGTTCTTGTGCATAAGCCTGAAAACCTATGCACAGGAAAAGAATAGCTAAGAACAGGTTTCTCCTCATCTTCTTTTTTACAATACAAAGCGTATAAAGAATTCCACAATTTTCAGCAACATGCCCGCACCGATAACTATTAGGGCATAGGTGTGGTTGCTGTCGTTCCAGAAATACATTACCAGACCTATTGCTGCCAACAGCATGAATGCTGAATTCAGAATCAGGCGTATGCGTGTATGGTCGGCTGAGCGCTGACGTTTGCGTCGGATGCGTTCGACCTGCTCTTCGAGTGAGAGTTCTTCGGCTTTGCTCATTCTTTCTTCTGGTTTTAATCTTCTACAACACTACGGCGTACTTTCTTGGCAGTAGTCTCGTCAACATCGAAGGCATCCATACAGTCCTCGAAGATTTCTTCTACGCGGTCGATGGTCTTGACACGGAACTTTCCGCTGCGTGGATAGAGCTTTGTGCCTTTCTTGTTGATGGCTTCGGCATCGGAAATCCACTCTTCTGCTTTATAGGTTATGCCTTTTGTTCCGTCGCGATCCTCGTTGTAATAATAGCTAATTTGCGAGATGGCGAGTTTGACCTTGTTACCCTCTACCTGACCCTGTATCTGATAGATAAAGCGAGTGCGATCGAGGTTCAGGAAAACGTGGCTGAAGGTCATATATTCCTCTACCTTGGCTACGATGATGCCGTCTTCCTTTCCGTCGCTCAGGATGCGTGTACGTCTCTCCTGAATGGCTGGTGCCACAATCACATTGTTTATAAAGTTGGATAAAGTGGTGAATATCTTATCTGAAGTCATGTTGTTAACAGTAAATGACTTACGGAATACGATTACACCATCCTCTTCAGGTACACCACCCTTAAGATACTTGGAATCTACGGGGTTTGCTGCTACTGCCATAAGTGGCATCATGAGCAAGAGAGCTAAAAATAATTTCTTCATGTTTGTTGTATATTTTATGTGTGTTATATAATTTCGTGCTTAGAGATGTAAGAAAAGAATTCGTCGCGATAGCCATCGCTGATGGGGAGGTTGTTGCCAGCAATGGTTACAGAGCCCTTGTTGATATAATCAATTTTACTGGTTTGTATGATATATGAGCGATGAATGCGCATGAACTGAGGCTGGGGGAGACGGTCTTCGATGGCCTTCATGGTCATAAGTGTCATGACAGGGCGCATCCCTTCGGCATGCAATCGCATATAGTCCTTTACACACTCCACGTACAAGAGTTTATCGAGGTCTATTCTAACCAGACGATGTTCGCTCTTGACGAAGAAGAAATCCTCCAGAAGGATGCCCTTCTTCTGGGGTGTATTTTCTGTCTCTGATAGATTATTCATATCGTAGGGCTTCTATGGGGTCAAGACGTGCAGCCTTACGGGCAGGTATAATACCGAAAACAAGTCCGATGCATGCGCATACGCCAAAGCTAACTAATACACTCCATAAGGGCACTGTCGCCGGGAAACCTATGGATTTGGCTATCCACGTAAAGAGATAGCCGAGCCCGACACCAAGGAGACCGCCGCTCAGGCTTATCATCACACTCTCGATGAGGAACTGGCGGCTGATGTCCCTTCCGCGCGCTCCGACACTCATCCGAAGGCCAATCTCTCTGGTACGTTCTGTGACGCTCACCAGCATGATGTTCATAATGCCGATACCTGCCACCAGAAGTGAGAAGGCTGCGGCTACAACAAGAACTGTCTGCAATGTGCTCATGGTGCTGGACATTGTCTCCATCATCTCTTGCTGGCTGCGGATGTTGAAATCATCGTCACCTCCTTCCTTGATCTTGTGGTTTATCCTGAGTATCTTTGATACCTGTTCGATGGCATCGTTGCTGAGGTCCTCGGTCATTACGCTTAGATTAAAACTGTTGAAATGTGTCTGGGCAGCCAGACGCTTCATAACTGTTGTATAGGGAGCAATAATAACGTTGTCCTGGTCCATACCCCAGTTGTTATAGCCTTTCCCTTTCAGTATACCAATGATACGGAAAGGTATGCTCTTGAATCGGATGACTTTGCCTACACAATTGGTATTCTTGTCACCAAAGAGTTCCTGTACAACGGTCTTGCCGACAACGCAAACCTTTGCATTCTTGCGCACATCTTCTTCGGTAAAACATTGTCCTTCCTCGACATCCCACAACTTGATGGTCATATAGTCGGGACTCTCGCCGTAAATGGTCGAGTTGGTATTCTTGGCTCCGTAGATAACCTGTCCACTGGATGTAACCTCAGGACTGATATGTGTAATCAGGCTGGCGCCATCGCGTATGGCCTCGTAGTCGGCCTGCTTGAGGGTCTGCATGGCAGAGGGGTCGAGTCTGACACCGCCTCGCATCTCGCCGCCAGGTCTTACGGTAAGCAGATTGGTTCCCCATTTCTGCAAGTCTGCACGAATGCTGTCTTTTGAGCCCTGCCCAATAGCCATCATAGTTATAACGGCAGCCACGCCAATGATGATACCTAATGTAGAGAGGAATGTCCTCCATTTATTGCTCATGATAGCCGTAATGGCTACCTTAAGTAGGTTCTTCAGGTTCATAATTATTCCTTTGTTTTATTCGTCTTCTGGTTTTGGCAGATTAGCCAAGACCTCGGCTGCGTTCATAATGTTATTGTTGATGACGTCTTCGCAGATATGTCCGTCCCTGAGCACAATGTTACGACTGCTGTATTGTGCAATCTCAGGGTTGTGGGTTACGAAGATGATGGTTCTTCCCTGACGATGCAACTCCTGGAAGAGGACAAGAATCTCGTAGCTGGTCCGGGTATCCAGGTTACCGGTAGCCTCGTCGGCCAGTATAACGGCAGGATTGTTAACCAGTGCACGTGCTATGGCCACACGCTGCATCTGACCACCAGACATCTGGTTGCTCTTGTGTTCCAGACGATCACCAAGTCCTACAGCCTGTAATGCCTTAATGGCAGCTTCTTTGCGCATCTTGGCATTGTAGGAGTTGTTGTACATCAGCGGCAGTTCGACATTCTCGACAGCTGTCGTGCGTGCCAGCAGGTTGTAGTTCTGGAAGATGAATCCGATCTTTCTGTTGCGCAGGATGGCACGTTCACTTCGTTTCATCTTACGGACAGGTGTTCCGTCGAGAATATATTCGCCGCTTGTGGGAGTGTCCAGACAGCCCAACTGATTCAGCAACGTACTCTTTCCTGAACCTGACGTTCCCATAATGGTCACGAACTCGCCCTCATATATCTTGAAAGATACTCCTTTCAGAGCATGAACCGTTTCGCTTCCTACAATGAAGTCGCGTTTAACGTTCTGGAGTTCGATAACTACCTTTTTATCGTCCATCTTATATTCTTTCGGTTTGAGGAGTTATTTTTTCTGCTGCTGGTTGCGGTTCCTGTTTCTGGGTCTTGGCATGAAGGGGTTGCTGTTCTGCTGCCCATCAGCCTCGCCCAAATCCGGCATAGATGTCTCGACATCCGTAATAATCTTGGTTCCGGCCTTTACTCCGCTTACTATCTCGGTCAGGAATCCATTGGTGATACCTGTCTCGACGGCCAAGGCCTTAATATTGGGCCCTTCCTTGGTCCAGACTTTCTTGGGAGCATCGCAGTCTGTGATGGTCTCTCCGTCGTTCAGCATTGCTTCGCTGGGTTTGAAGTGAAGTGCCTTGCTGGGAATGGCCAGGACATCCTTGCGTTCCATCGTGTAGATGGTGACATTGGCTGTCAGGCCTGGTTTCAGCTTCAGGTCCTCATTAGGAGCCCCAATTACTACCTCGTAAGTAACAACATTACTCTCTGTGGTAGCTTGCTGACGTACCTGTGTGACTGTACCCGTAAAGGAGTCGTTGGGGAACGCATCTACATTGAACAATACACGCTGTCCCTCCTTGACTTCGCCTATGTCGGCCTCGTCGACCTTGGCAATTACACGCATATCAGTAAGATCCTTGGCAATCTTGAAGAGGGTAGGTGTGTTGAAGCTACTGGCAACTGTCTGTCCTTCCTCGACCTCCTTGCTCAGTACCACACCGTCGATGGGACTGGTGATGGTAGCGTAACCCAGATTGGTCTCGGCGCGCTTTACGTTGTTACGCTGCGTATTCACAGTCTGCTGAGCCTGAACATACGAAAGGCGGGCCTGCTCGTAGTCGTTAGCACTGATGAGGCCTTTGTCGTAGAGGTTCTTGAAACGCTCGTGATTAGCTTTCTGGTATGCCAGTGAACTCTCAGCACTGGTAAGGTTTGCCTTGGCACTGCTCAGGTCGCTAATCAGATTGGTACGGTCCAGCTCGGCAATAACCTGACCGGCCTTGACGGTACTGTTATAGTCGACGTACAATTTGCTTACGATACCACTCACCTGAGTACCGACGTCTACGCTGGTAACGGGTTCGATGGTTCCTGTGGCTGTAACGCTGGTTATAATATCCTGTTTCACCACTTCTTCCTCGTTGTACTTGAAGCTTGGTGCTTTCTTGCAACTGCTCATTAATAAGGCGCCTAAGGCGAGAACAGCTGCTGTCTGGATGAATCTTTGTCTTCTCATCTTTATCTTTGTGTTATGTTATTTCTTTTTCATTATAAGTCAATTCTCTCGCCTGTATAGAACTTCAGCAGTTGCATATTCAACAGTGTGTTATATTTGCTCTGCAGCATGCTTTGCTCTGCGTTTATCACGTTGTCTCTTCCCTGCAGGACGTCAACTGTATTCTTCAGTCCATTCAGGAACTGTTCGTTCAGTAGTTCGTAGCTTGCCTCCTGACTCTTTACACGTGCCTTGGCAGCCAGATAGCTCTGTTGGTTGTTGTTGGCGTTAATCCAATACTGTTCAATGGTATTGGAGAGAGATTTCTTTTTGTCTTGCAAGTCGAGTTGCGAGTTAAGCTGCTGCAGCTTGGCATTCCGTATGTTGCTGGCAATCTGTCTGTTGTCGAAAATAGGAACACTCAGGGTTATGCCGGCACCCATGTTCAGGTTGTTCTTCATCTGATCTCCCCAGTTGTTGGGGCTTCCTGAATAGTGGTTGCTTCCCAAGCTGGCGTTGGCACGCAGGGTGGGATAGTGACCACGCTTGGCAATGTCAACCTGCATTTTTGCAGATTCAATACCCAATTCTGCACTTTTTATCTCGGGGCGGCTTGTCAATGCCATGTTGTATGCATCCAGCTTGTTGGGGATTACGGCCAGCACTTTCTCGTCGGTAGGAATCTCTCCCTTAATGTCGAAGTTGCTGTTGATGTCCAGTTCCAATACGGACTTCAGTTGACGCTTATAGTTCTCCAGTTGGGCTTGGCTGTTTACAATATCATAATGGGCGCTACTCAGCTGAGCCTCTAACTGCACCACGTCTGCCTTGGCCATCTGTCCCTGCTTCTGCATCTCCACGCCACGATCGTACTGGGTCTGTGCTGTCTTCAGTAACTGCTCATTTACCTTCAGAGCCTCTTTTGTGTACATTATCTGAACATATAACTGGGCAATCTGTTCCTGTATGCTCAGCTCGCTCTGTTCTGTCTGCAGCTTGGTAATCTCATTCTGAAGTTTCTGCTCCTTAATGTTCTTGTAATCTATGCCGCCATTCCAGAGTGTAACGCTGGCATTCAGCCCATAACTGCCCTGGTAGGTGACATTATTGGCGGTATTGATGACTTGATCGCCCTGTACAGTGGACATTACCTGTGTAAAAGGACGATATCCCACATTCTGGTTTGAACTGAAACTGAGACTAGGGAACAAAACTCCTTTGTTCTTCCAAAGGGCAACATCGCCTTTTTTCTCGCTGATCTTGTTTTTCTGAATCTGTATGTTGTTCTTTAGGGCGTAGTCAATACAATCCTGCAACCCCCAGCTTTCCTGCGCAAAAAGGCAGGTGCTAAAGCCCAATAGCATACAAGCAATCTTGAATGTTCTGTTTGTCATCTTGAAAAGGTCTTTCTTATTATATATAATAATTTAGGTGCAAAGATAGATAAAAATATGTAGTCGGAGACATTTCTCTCTCTGCTTTTTATACTTCTTTACATAAATTAGGTTTATTTTCAGTATATTTTTCTATGTCATGCTTGTCAACTACCGTTTTTTGCCCTACCTTTGCCTTGTAAATCGATAACGTAAAATAAGAAAGGAATATATGTTCTCAGGAATTGTAGAATCAATGGCACGTGTGGTTGCTATCGAACACGACCAGGATAATGTGCATTTCACCCTTAGTTGCCCGTTTACGGCCGAATTAAGTATTGATCAAAGTGTGGCACATAACGGTGTATGTCTGACTGTCGTAAGTATCAAGGATGACACATATGTTGTAACAGCTATGCGTGAAACCCTGGAATGTAGCAATCTAGGACTGCTGAAGGTCGGTGACGAGGTGAATGTGGAGCGCAGTATGCAGATGAATGGCAGGCTGGATGGTCATATTGTTCAAGGACACGTAGACCAAACGGCAACTTGTCTGGCTGTTGAGGACCAGGAAGGCAGTCACCAGTATACTTTCCGCTATAAGAGTAGCCGTGAGATGATCTCACATGGTTATTTTACGGTCGACAAAGGCAGTGTTACTGTGAATGGCGTTAGTCTGACGGTATGCAGGCCTACGGAAGATACATTCCAGGTGTGTATCATACCTTATACTTTCGAGAACACTAACTTCCATAACATAAAGCCTGGTTCTGTGGTAAATATCGAGTTTGATATTATTGGCAAGTATCTGGCTCGTATGAATAATCTGTTATCTTGACATTATTGCTCTCCGATAAGCTTTAGAAACTCATCTTCATTCATAATTTGAATACCCAGTTTCTGCGCTTTTTCTAATTTGGATGGCCCCATATTATCGCCGGCAAGGATGAAGGAAGTCTTACCACTAATGCTTCCGACGTTCTTGCCGCCATGTTTCTCTATCATAGCCTTGTATTCGTCTCGACTGTGGTGTGCAAAGACGCCGCTTATTACTATACTCATGTCTTTAAGACGGTCGGATTTGGCCTCTTGTTGTTCCTGCGTTATCTGCATTTGCAGGCCATATTCTGCCAATCGTTTTACGAAGTTCCGGTTCCTTTCGTCTGCGAAATACCTTATCACGCTACTTGCTATAACATTCCCAATACCATTTACTTGCGTAAGTTCTTCGGAAGTTGCACTTGATATCCTTTCCATGCTTCCGAAATAGCGGGCCAGACTCTTGGCAGCCGTCTCTCCAACGAAACGGATTCCTATGGCAAAGAGTACACGCTCGAAGGGAACCGAAACGCTTTCCTTTATACCCGATAGTATGTTGTTCACACTAACTTCGTTGGTCTTGTCGGCGTTAATGAGTTGGTCTGCCCTGAGTGTATAAAGGTCGGCAGCGTCGTGGATGATGCCCTGCTTGAAATATGAGTCTACAATCTCTGGCCCCATTGACATGATGTTCATGGCCTTGCGTGAAATGAAGTGTTCAATTTTTCCGACAATCAGCGGTGGACATCCAGCCTCGTTGGGACAGTAATATGCTGCTTCGCCCTCGTATCTTATTAGCTTCGAACCACATGCCGGACAGTGTGTAATGAAATCAATTTTGGGGCTGCCAGGTTCGGTCGGACAGGCTTTGCCAACTACCTTGGGGATGATTTCACCTCCTTTCTCAACCAGGATGTGGTCACCCACATGAAGGTCCAACTGTTCCATAACATCGGCATTATGTAATGTGGCTCTGCGGACTTGTGTGCCTGATAATTGTACGGGATCCATGTTGGCTACGGGTGTAACAGCTCCTGTGCGTCCAATCTGGAAGACTACCTGCCTGAGAATCGTTTCTGCTTGTTCTGCCTGGAACTTGTAGGCAATAGCCCAACGTGGACTTTTGGCTGTCATTCCCAAACTTCGTTGTTGTGCCAGTGAGTTCACTTTTAGTACAATACCATCTGTGGCAACTGGCAGATTCTTGCGTTCCTTGTCCCAATATTCTATATAGTCGAATATGTCCTGTAGGTTGTTGGCCAGTTTCATTGCATTGCTGACCTGAAAGCCCCATTTCCTTGCAGCCTCCATATTCTGGTAATGCCCGTCGCCTGGGATTCCTTCACCTAATAGATAATAAAGGTATGCGTCCAGTCCGCGTTCGGCTACTGTGCTTGAATTCTTGCTTTTCAGCGTGCCTGATGCTGCGTTTCTGGGGTTTGCAAAGAGAGGCTCTTCGTTCTCTTCCCGTTGTTTGTTTAGCCGTTCAAAACTTGTCCAGGGCATGAGCACCTCACCACGGATCTCGAACTCTTCGGGGTAGCCGCCTCCTTGTGGAAGTTGCAATGGAATAGAGCGTATGGTTCTTATGTTTTGTGTCACGTCGTCTCCTTGAGTACCGTCACCTCTTGTTACGGCTCTTACAAGGCTTCCGTGTTCATAATGCAAACTTATGCTTAGACCGTCGAACTTCAGTTCGCAGCATATCTGAAATGGAGCTCCCTGCAAACCTTCTTTGACGCGCTCGTAGAAGTCGTTAACCTCTTGGCGGTTGTATGTGTTGGCAAGGCTTAGCATGGGACGCTTGTGCTGAATGGTAGCGAACTCGTTGTTAAGGTCGCTTCCTACGCGCTGTGTGGGGCTGTTGGGGTCGGCCATCTCTGGGTGAAGCTTTTCAAGATCCTGCAACTGGTGCATCATCATATCAAAGTCCTTGTCCGAGATGGTTGGCATATTCAACACATAGTAATTATAGTTGTGCTGGTGGAGCTCTTCTCTAAGTTTCAGTATCTGTTCTTGCTCGGTCATAGCATGAAAATCCTTATTGTTTCACAAAATTAATCATAAAATTCATTGTCGACAAGAATTTGCCTGCCTCATTTTTGGTAAAGTGTTTAAAAAGTGCTACTTTTGCAGCGCTATTAAGGTATTAAGGATAATAACCATATGACAAATAACAAATTCCGCGGCTTAGGCGTCGCTTTGATAACACCTTTCGCCAAAGATGGAAGTATTGATATACCTGCCCTCGACCGTCTTGTAGAGTACCAAATTAAGAGTGGTGCTGATTTCTTGTGTATCATGGGTACTACGGCAGAAACGCCGACATTGAGTGCCGATGAGAAAGCTATGCTGAAGTATCACCTTGTTGAACGTGTTGCCGGACGTGTTCCTTTGCTTATGGGTTGCGGTGGCAACAATACGGCAGCTGTTGTACATGAACTGGAGACGTCTAACTGGAAGGGTATTGACGGTGTTCTTAGTGTTTGTCCTTATTACAACAAGCCTTCGCAGGAAGGTTTATATCAGCATTACGCTGCCATAGCCAAGGCAAGTCCTGTGCCTGTTGTATTATATAATGTGCCGGGTCGTACAGGTGTGAACATGACAGCAGAAACCACATTGCGATTAGCCCGTGATTTTGAGAATATAGTAGCCATTAAGGAGGCAAGCGGAAATATTGCCCAGATGGATGATATCATAAAGAATAAGCCTGCCAACTTTGATGTGATAAGTGGTGATGATGGAATAACATTCCCCCTTATAACCCTTGGAGCTGTGGGCGTGATAAGCGTTATTGGTAACGCATTGCCATCAGAATTCAGTCGTATGGTTCGTTTGGCTTTAAAAGGCGAATATAACACTTCGCTTACTATTCATCACAAATTCACAGAACTTTTCAAACTACTTTTCGTAGATGGCAACCCAGCTGGTGTGAAGGCTATGCTACATGAGATGGGAATGATCGAGAATGTTCTTCGCCTTCCCCTGGTTCCGACTCGTCTTACAACTATGGAAAAGATAAGCTCTATAGTTCGTGAGTTGGGCTATTAGTCTATACTCGTTTAAAGATATCCTTTAATTACCGCATAGTTAGAGAATACTTTTTCTCTAGTTAGAAAACTGATTTTCTTTAACTATGCGGTATAAATAAAATATAATATGATGAAAAACTTCCTTGGGATTTTATTGTTATTTATCACGGTTTCAGTTCTGCCGGATGAAGTATACGGACAGCAACAGAGTGTTCAACCAATCCGATCGGGTGAAATATGGCCTGATGATACGGGGCAGCATATCAATGCGCACGGTGGCGGCGTGCTGAAATATAATGGCACTTTCTATTGGTTTGGTGAACACAAATCCGAGCATACCAGCAGTGCCCTGGTGGGTGTAACATGTTATGCTTCTGAGGACCTTCGTCATTGGCGTAATTGTGGTGTTGCACTTAGTGTTACTGATGAGCGTGGTCATGACATCGAACGAGGTTGTGTCCTGGAACGTCCTAAGGTTATATATAATAAGGTAACGGGTAAGTTCTGCATGTGGTTTCATCTGGAACTGAAAGGACAAGGGTATAATGCTGCCCGTTATGGCGTTGCTGTTGCTGATCGTCCAGAAGGACCCTACAGATTCCTTTACTCGCAACGAGCCAATGCCGGCACGTGGCCTATAGAGTTTGGACAGAAGGAAATGTCTGTCGTTGATACCTTGAATGCAGAAAACTACAAAGAAGGATGGACACCCGCCTGGCGAAAAGCTGTGGCACAGGGACTCTTCCTGAAGCGGGATTTCCGAAGTGGTCAGATGTCGCGAGATATGACGCTCTATGTCGATGATGATGGCAAGGCCTATCACATTTTCTCTTCAGAGGATAACCTGACCTTGCATATAGCAGAGCTTACTGCTGACTATCTGCATCATAGTGGGCGTTATACACGACTGGCACCTGCTGGGCATAACGAAGCGCCTGCTATCTTTAAGCATAATGGCACGTATTGGATGATTACTTCGGGATGTACAGGTTGGGATCCCAATGAAGCACGTATGTTTTCGGCTCCCAGTATCTGGGGACCGTGGACTCAGCATCCTAATCCCTGCCGTGGCCCCAAGGCTGAGATTACTTTTGGCGGACAAAGTACCTATGTGCTGACTTTAGATGATGGCCGATATATCTTTATGGCCGACATATGGCGGCCCAAACATCCTATTGATGCCCGTTATATATGGCTTCCTATAGAGTTTGAAGATGGAAAGCCTGTTGTTCGTTGGCTTGATCAATGGTGAGCCCACTGAAAGTGATAGCGGAACCGCCGATTAGGAGCCGTATCTCCTGTGGTGGAAACAGAAATGATGTCGGTGGGGTCGGTAGGATTATCTGCCCATTTAAAATCTAACATAAAGGACTTTCTGCTCAGGCAAAGACTTTTGCGGGGAATTGTTATAGTGAGGTGATTGCCCTCTGTTAGCTGTGTAACAGGCGTAATCGCTTTCCACTGGTGACTTGTTGAATCGTAACGGTGAAGATGTCCGTCTCGTATCAGATAATCGAAACCTTCCCAGCCTGAAGCGGATGTGTCAGCATCAATATACAAAAGCATCCAGTTCTTGTCTGTAACAGATGTTAATGTTTTTGCTGTCGTTACACGGAAGGAAATTTCCTTCTTATTTACGCAAACACTGGTCTCTACTATGTCATTTCGCCCTGTGGTATCCGTATAATGCAGACCGCCATAGCCATTGTGGTCGCGGTGTATTACATCACCTCGTGTGTCAAGATAGGTGGCTTGTGTATTGTAGCCCTTTGTTACCGGTTGCTCTCTTACACCTTTGTAGCGACGGATGTTCTGCACCATCTGCATATAGTAATTGTCTGTATATCCGCCCTTCATGGGTTGTATGCTACGATTGAACTCGGCGTTGTATTGGTCTACAAAGTAGAACGGGTTCGCTCTGCCTAAGAAAGTGGTCGGACCAGGTGTAGTATCGCTACCTGGTGCAAAGCCGGAACGGTACTTCCCTGCTGTCCATTCGTTCCAGTCGTTAATATAGATAAAGTCTGGATCTACGCTGAGCGCTTCGTCCCAACGGTCTTGGAAGTATATACCATAACCTTCGGGATTGGCAACAGTCTTTCCCAACCAAGGAACGTAGGCAGAGTCGGGTAGGTCGTATTGGTTGAGTGTAGGCTCTTTTGTTTCACGCCTCCAACTCTTTCCTGTTATGCTGATGGGATGCTGAGCAGGTGTTACAGCCATTTCCTCGAAACGTCCCTGATGACGTGAGGATAGGTCTTCTGGCTGCAAGTCAGCTACTCGCTTGTCGTTCATTTCATATCCAAAACTCCAGTTGTCTTCTGTACCTACATATCGGTGTCCGCCCCATTCGTAATATCCCCACCACATGTTTCTAAGGGTGAAGAAATCATAGATTTCCTGTGGGTATGCCTCGGTATTGTAGCCTCCGCCGTTTGCGTCGTGGTCGGGTTCTGCATTATAAAGAAGCAAAGGCTTGCCTTGCCATTGGAACCAGAAGTCACGTGCTATGTCTTTCTTGTAGATGCGTTCGTAAAGTTGTGTCACAACGCTGACTACTTTCCCGTTGAAGGCCCAGAAACAGAATTTGGGAACGGGATTACCAAGATCATACATCTTCTGCATCTCGTCAAACAGTACTGTCCATTCATCCCAATATAGGACGGCGTTGGTAACATCCAGAATGAGTACATCTACGCCAGCATCGGAAAGCATGGAGAGGTCACGACGGATGAGCCAGCGATCCTGACTGAGAAAATATCCTGCCTCAGGTTCTCCCCAATGCAGGCTCCATTCCTTCCATGCCGGATGATCTGCCTGAAGACGAGCCTCGGGTGCTTCTAAAAGCGTACGTGTAACATCACCTCCATAAGGAGCACGGAGGCCAAACTTACCCTCATCGTGCCAAGTGATATAGAAAATGCCTACGGTGCGAGGCTTGTCTGTTCGTAACGGTGCCTCGATAGCAGTAGGCATAATGCGCCCCAATGCATCAGATGCTACCCATGTATCGGCCTTCAGATCTGTGCTTTGTGCAAAAGACGGCAGAAACAAAGTGAGACAGAGTGATAATGTGGTGACCGTCCTATAGGTTATTGTTTTGACAATATGTCCCTTAAATAAAGACTTAGGTCCTTCAGATGAAAAAAAAATCAGTGTAGACATATAGATATCTTTTAATTAATAGTTATCTGTCAATATCAATCCATTTATTACATTGCAAATGTATGGAGAATTATGTCTACTTTGGCAAAAATTTGATTTTTTGATATAATAATTTGATATATCTTTTGGCTGATTATCTATTTTTTCTTCCTTTATCACCTAAGGCGGGTTTCTGCTATTTTTCGTTTATGTAAAAACGGGCAGAACCGTTAGCTTGGCCATACATAGAACTTGATGATGAGATAATACTTCCAGTTACACTACTGGAACTACCGTAATTGCTTCCGTCTGCTATCTGGATGCCATTACCGCTTAGAGAATAGGTCGCACTGAACTTAACGATAGCATTTCCCATAGCATTTTGGGGAATAGTAAACTCTATGGAGGGGTCTCCGTTGTCTGTACCATCATAATTGGTGTGATTGGATACTTTGTAAAGAACAGAATCCTCCTTCCATGTGATTCCGTCTTCTAGCAGAACGGGTGCTGTAACAGTCCAATTATAGGTGGTTCCGTTTATCAGTTTGCCTTTCTGGTCCTGCAAGGCAGTAATTTTAATCTTGTCTCCAGCATAGATGCCGGTTCTGTAATTTACCTCCTGACCATTGCATGTAAACTGAAAACCCTTCCAACTGGGAAGATAGGACGTGTAGTCATTCTTCTCGCAAGAGGTTAGGAATGCCAATAAACATGTAACAGCCAATAATAATGAATAATGTCTCATATCTTTATACTTAATTTTTTTAGTTCTGAATACAAACGTTGAACAGGCAGGCCCATCACATTAAAGTACGAGCCTTCCAGTCTGGTGACGCCGATGTAGCCTATCCATTCCTGAATGCCGTAGGCGCCTGCTTTGTCCAGCGGGTGATAAGTGTTTACGTAGTGATTTATCTCTTCTTCCGTTAGGCAGGCAAAAGTAACATCGCTGCTACAGGAGAAGGAATGTGTCCACTCTGTTGTGGTGAGCGTGACACCTGTTATAACCTGATGCGTTCTGCCAGAGAGTTTCCTGAGCATCTTGCATGCTTCGGCATTATCCTTTGGTTTACCCAATATTTCGTTGTCTATGCAGACGATGGTGTCAGCCGTTATGAGAAGCTCAGATGGGGCAAGCGTATAGGGCTGTGCTTTCCTCTGACTAATGAACAGCGGAACATCTGAAACGGTAAGGTCAGCGGGGTATGATTCGTCAATGCCGTCAATAACGCGAACCTCGTATGATAGTCCTAAACCAGCAAGCAACTCGCGCCGTCTGGGCGAGTTGCTTGCCAATATGATTTTATATTCTTTCGTAGGAATCTTCTTTTTAGTTGTTTACGGCTACTTTTAAGCCCTTGATGACATAAACGCCTTTAGGTAGGGTCTTCATAGCTTTATTGATGTTAACATTTGCCTTAACCATGGCACCCTGAGCGTTGTATATATCTACTACAGCATCCTGAGCCTGAAGTTCGTTGATGCATGTCTCTTGACCGGCAATGTCTGTGATATGTTTAATCTCGAGTGTCTGAGCTGTTATGCTCTTTGCGTCCCAAGTGAATCCACAACGTGTGGGCAGGAAAGTCTTATCGCCGCTTGTGCAGATAAGAATGCTCTGGAGTTCGTCGGTCTCCTGCATAGCTGGAATGCCATAACGGCCATCAACCTGAAGACTTTCCCAGCTGCTGCCGAAAGTTATCTGATTGCCCTCGGCGTCAGTCTTGGTTATGCATTTAAGATTGGTGCTAACACCCTTTGCATCAGTGCTGTTAGCGCGCAAAGTCTGTAGAGTAGGAGAGTAGATAAGGTAGGGAACGCCAGCCTCGATACCTTCATTGGTACAATCCATAAAATAAAGGTTCAGCGTGCTTCCTTCCTGACCAATAGAGATAAGGCGCTCAATCTGAACTCCCTTTGCCGCAGCCTGCAACTGCTCAGCAGAGAGACTCATTGGGAGACAAATACTGTTATAGCCCGCAAATAAGGTGCGGTTAATCTGTACGGGTTGTTCGTCGTTGGAAAGCAGACTTACGTTCAGGGTTGTACCTGATGTATATAAGTTCTTAACCCTATTCTGTGCAAAAGCCTGAGAACAGAAGGCAGCAACAGCTACCAAAGCGAGTGTAAAATGCTTCATATCTCTTTAATTTTATGGTTTACGACTGCAATATTACAAATTCTCTCTTGAATAACAAAATGTTATTCCTTCTTTTTTGCCGTATTTAACATCTTTAATAATTATTGTTTTTTCTTGAGCGCCTGAATACTGGCTACATGATGCAAGATGTACGAACGCATAATGTGGATGGCTTGTTTGTTGGTTCCGCCCAAAGGAATGATAAGGTCTGCATAACGTTTGGTAGGTTCAATGAACTCCTGGTGCATGGGTTTAAGGACTTCTCTGTAGCGGTCTATTACCATCTGTGCTGTGCGACCTCGTTCGATAATATCACGTTGAATGACGCGGATGAGACGTTCGTCGGAATCGGCATCGACAAAAATCTTAAGGTCCATCAGGTCACGTAGTTCTTTCTTCCACAAGGCCATAATGCCTTCTATGATTATCACTTCGCATGGCTCGATGTGTATGGTCTCCGGCAAACGGTTGCTGATTAGGTAGCTGTATGTGGGCTGCTCAATGCTTTTATGCTCGCGCAGTTCCTGAATCTGCTGAGTAAGTAGCTTCCAGTCGAAGGCGTTGGGATGGTCGAAATTGATTTTCTTACGTTCTTCCATGCTGAGATGGGAGGTGTCGTTGTAGTATGAATCCAATGGTATTACGGCTACCTTGTCTGTAGGTAGAGCTTCTATGATTTTCTTTACGACAGTGGTCTTTCCGGATCCTGTTCCTCCTGCAATTCCTATTATATACATTTTTATAAAGTTTAAAGGTTCAAAAGTTTAAAGGTTAAAGGGTTATTTCGATGTTATGGGTTGTTTTTTCTTTGTTTTCGTTTTTGTTTTTTGCTTTCTGAAGGCTTCCTTCCAGTTATTGAAGTCGCGCTTGAACTGAATACCTAAACCTTGGGTCGTGAGAGACGACTGGACGAAATACCTGTCATTTGTCTGGTTGTATGCCTTCAGCGAGAAATCTCCATTACGTGTGAGAATATACTGGATATCAAAATCACCAATAAAGTTGTTGGTGCTGTAATAGCTTTCGCGATATCCGAAGTTTCCGTTTATCAATAGCCTGTTGTTCAGCATTTTGCCGCTAAGCATTCCTTCGACATCCAGTTTGTCCCATCCAGTCTCTCCTGTTCGGAGGTTGGTGCCGAAGGTCCAGTTGTTAGAGCCTACGGCGTTGGAGAGTATCTGGTTGAACTGACTGGTCAAAGTGCTACTCAGGAATGAGTTAATGGCCATACTGCTTTGTCCTCCACTTCCTTTCTCCTGATACTGGGCTCCATAACTATAGAAACGTCCTATACCCAGCAGATATATAACCTGCATGTTGCGTTCTTCTTCTGTGTTGACCATTGAACGGACCATCTTTTTCTCGTCCTCGTTGGCATTCGGAAGGTCGAAGTCGAAGGTTACTTCTGGCTGTCCTGCGATGCCGCCGATATTCATAATACAATCAACCTTGGTGTTTGCAAGACCCAAACTGGAGGATGATAAATCGTCCAGAGAGACATTAGGTACTGTATAATTTGCCTTCAGGTTGAGGGATGCCTGCATGGGATCTCCTCCGAATGTGATGGTTCCGTCGCGCTGGAATTGGAAATCTTTTCGGATGACATCTTGTAAGGACATCTTATATATACCGTTATCTATACGATAGGTACCGTACATTTGGAATTTCCCCTTGTTATAGAAATTGGCTAATATGTGACCGCTTCCGGCAATGTTGATGTAGTCGCCTGATCGTTGGTCCATGATGAGTTTTAGTGTAGCCTTCGGGTTGACATCGAGATTGAAGTTGATGTGGATGTCTGTCTTTGGCTTTTCTGCTATAACATCCGTTGGCAGGGATGTAGAGGTGGAATCCTTATGTGAGACATAGGTAATAAAGCCAGCTTCGGTTAGTGTTTCAGGGGAAGCCACTTTGTATACAAGAGTTGTCTTTTCGCGAGGTGTGACATTTACATCAACATTCAGTATTCCTGGTTGTCCTGTTAGTTTCAACTGCCCGTCGGCAAATACACTCCCATAGAAATTTGCATCTCCGAAATCGCGGAAGTCGTATCCCAATATGTTGTTTGCTGTGGCATCAAACTCGTATCGCATATTGGTGAAGCGGTCGTAAATCAAATGCCCATCGACGATAGCTGAGTGCTCATTGTCAGCATTGTTGCTGTATGAGTCATGAATAGTGATGTTCTTCATCCATATGTTGCCGGGACGCATGATAACACTGTCTCCTGCCGTGTGATAGTCAACGCCCAATGGAATGATGTGCATTGAGGCTTCGTTCAGCTTTATATCTCCCTCCATGGCAAATATCTTAAATGGGCCATGCAGACGTGTCCAACCGCTAACATTACCTTGCAGATTACTGAAGATGTCTTTTGTCCACTTGTCCAGGAATGCGATATTGGTCCGATTGGCACGGATATAGAGGTCAAGACCGCTTCCTTCTTCCTTTCCTGGTGTTATGGTTCCACTGACACTTGTCTGCTGTTTGGTGGCGAGATCTCGCATGTGGGCATCCAAGGTGATAGTCTTGCCCTTGCTTCCCCAGTTGCAATAAGCATCAGCATCTCCCATGGCGGCACCATTCAGAGTAAAGTCCTGAATGTGCATATAGCCGTCGATATTCGGCTTCTTAAATACAGAGGTGGCATATACCAAACCTGTGGCTTTTCCGTCAAAATCTACAGAGTGGAAGTTTACCATATCAAAGATATAGGCAAGGTCGATTTGGTTGAGGTCGGCAGTAAGCGTGTCTGTATTTTCCTTAGACATTCTTCCGCTTATGGCAATGTGTCTGTTCTCACATTCCAATTTGACGTTTTCTACGTCAACGACATTATCATGGTAATTTATATGAGCAGGAAGCAGTGTCCATGTGGTATCATTAATGATGATATTGGACTTGTTGATAACGCCCTCTATGGCTTGCTTGCCAGAAAGGTCGCGATGAAAGTAGCCTATCAGATTGATATTCCCGCTCATGGCAGGACTCTTGTGGTTATCCCACTCCATGCGGGTTATGATTTTGTCTTGATTAGCGTATGTGTTAAGGTTCAGCTCTGTGGCTTTTCCTTTCATTATTCTGTCAGTCTTTAAACTGGTTTGGATAATATTCTTGTAACTTTCGAGGTGTACTTCTGTGTGTCTGAGATCGCTGCCTGCATAGTACAACTGCGGTATGTTGGCATTTAGAATAATCCTTTGTGTAAGATTATTCATTTCTCCCTGAATGATAGCTGTTTCGGGAATCTTTATTTCCTTTCCTGTCAGGGATCCTATCAACGTAGTGTCTTTTGCAGAAATGGCAAAGGTTATGTCATTCTCGAAAGAAGTCTTGTACTGAGGCTCAGGGAAGATGCTGGGGAGGGCCTGATGGGTTATGTTTAGGAATGCGGGTATTAGGTCTTTCCATTTGTAGTGTCCGACGGCTTTAGCCTTTATGATTGGACTGGATACGGAAAGAAGTTGCTCCTCATCGTTATACTGACTGCTGATGTGGATGCTGTCCAGTCGAGTAGTGCCTTTTTGGTCAGAAAAAACAATGAAATCTGTGATGTCTATATTTCCTGCTATATGATCAATGTCCTCGAAATCCAAGTCTGCATCAAGGTTGGCACTATAGGTTATTCCTTCTTGGGATTTGGCGAGGTTCAGTTGGTAGGGTGACAGGTTTGAGAACGTGCCAGAGCATTGTATGTTCTTTTTGTTTTCTTGCCAATCGGCGAAAGCTTCTAATTGTATTGATCCGTTTAAATCAGCAAAATCCAGATTTGCGCTATAAGTGTTTCCTTTTGTTGTTCCCCTTAAAGCGATGCCTTTGTATTCGTGATTTCGGAAAACGAGGCTATTTATCAGAGTTTCAAAAGAAAACTCAGGCTTGTTATTGATGCCGTGTAGACGTCCATTTGCTTTTGCAGTAAAAGATATATGGCCTAAATCGTTTGGCTTACCTGTAGTGAGTAAATGTCCCAGATTGAATTTGGCGGATGATACCTTGGCTAGAATCTTGTCATTATCGGTGAGCTTGCCTTCAAGTATAACTGCACCCAGTTGGGTTGTTGTGGTAAGATTGATATCTGCTGTTTTATTACAATATGTGATGTTGCCTTCGGTAAAGGTGTTTCCTATATTCGAGATAAAGGGACTCAATTCAATTTCTTCTCCGCGAATATTTCTGGACAGGAACTGCTGGATGCTTTGACCTGTTTTTAGCTGTAGGGCATTGATGTTTATAGATGGGGTAGAAGTGATGCCTTGCACTCTGGTATTTGCTTCAAGTTGAATGTTATGGCGACTATCATGTAATATAAGGTTAGGCAGGAATATGTCTTCTCCCTGGCTAATGCATTTGCCTTCTATGTTAATCTGGTCGTTGAAGTACTGCAATTTGTTTGTAAAGCACCTGAAATCGGAAGGTACAATATGTGCTTCCACCTTACCTTCTATATTTGTTTTTTTAAACCATGATTTGAAATCTTCCCCTGTTGGGAAACCTGGGTAGTTGGCAGAGAGGTGTGCAATTCTCAGATCTGTGTGGTCTGTCTTCAGTATAAAATCAGACAGGTTGGACTTCTTGTCATTGACCTCTAATATAAAGGAAAGTTGGTTGACAGTCAATCCGCTTTTTTCTGTAAAACTGAGTTTCTTCAGATCAATGCCGAGGGTGTCTGGTATATTAATAAGAACTTTAGCGTTTATGTCTATATCCTTGGCATATAAATGGTTAAGGTTGACGATTTGCGGTGTTTCCTGCGCAGCATACATATCGTATCGCACCGTGCTTCGCCTTGCCAGCAATGCACCTATTTGGATATTAGCTTTCGGTTTGGTTTCCTTATCTTTCTTGCTGAATTTATCTATAAGGAACTGACAATTCAGGGGCGACTTGTCATCATTTTTGTACAGAACTATATCTGCTCCGATTATCTGAGCATTGTCAATGTGAACTTTCTTGTTGAGTAGGGGGAGTATTCTGATTTTGGCGGCAATACGTGCAGCGTTCAGCATTAGCGAATCCTTTTGGTCGTAGACCTTGACATTATCAATGATGAGTCGGTTGAATAGGCCAGGGCTTACATCCTCAATAAGAACCCTTGTTTCGAAGAATTCTGATAATGATTGGGATAATACACCAGCTGCCCAACTTTGAACAGCAGGAATCTTGGAGAGGGAAAGCCCTGTAAGATAGATAATTAAGGCCAGTCCCACCAGACATCTTATTATGAATTTTAATGCTTTTATTCTACGCTACAATCTTGTTTATTTTATCTGCATGTCTAATTCGAGAACAAAAGTACAAATAATATTTGGGAAAAGTAATTCATTCACTTCATTTTTTGCAATTACTATAAATAAGTGTTTTATTACTTCGAATAAACAGATAACTGCCATAGAATAATGTTCAGTGTTCTGTGGCCTGTGTAAGTCCTTTAAGCATACTTAGGCAATTAAGATGCTGTATAACCTCACTCGTAAATAATCAATTGTATCCAGGGAAAGATAACCATGTTCTGTGATGATACTAAAGGATGAAGCAAGAATCGTGTGAACAAAAAAATATGCGTTTAATAGATTGGGTTGAAAAAAAATATTGTACATTTGCAATTAGATAAAAAAAACTCCGACTGTAAGCAGGGCAGCACCTGCTGACAAGGGAGGGGGACGTTTGTGACTGACATGGGAAAAAAGCCCTGTCTGTGATAATAACCGAAACTAAATAAGTGAAAACTGATGAGAAGAATTAATCTGTTGGCATCTGTTCTGATGCTTCTGCTGTTTAGGACATCTGTCTGTGCTCAGGAGAAGATGGTGTTTACACCCACATGGACGGCTCAGGCTCAGTTTGCAGGTTTCTATGTGGCCGATGCAAAGGGTTTCTATAAGCAGGCGGGGCTAAACGTGGAATTCAAACACCCGACGCCTTCCAGCACAAACATGAATCGCCTGGAGAGCGGTGAGAGCCAGCTGATGCTGCTCCAGTTGGTTTCGGCCATGGAGTTGATAGACAAGGGGAGCCAACTGGTGAATGTGCTGCAGTATTTCCAGCAGAGCGGTCTGATGATTATATCGCACGAGCCGTTGAAGGATATCAAGGGCCTGGACGGCAAGCGGGTGGGGCACTTCAGGACGGGAGCCTCTATGCTGCCCATCGCAATAGGAAGGAAAGCTAACCTGGATATCGACTGGGTGCCCTTTATATCGCATACCAATCTCTATATCTCGGGTGCCATAGATGCTACGCTGGCCATGAGCTATAATGAGTACTATCAGTTGAAGACTGCAGGTCAGCGGATCAGGAAAGATCAGATGCTGTATCTGCGCGACATAGGTTATAATGTACCCGAGGATGGACTTTATGTGACGAAGGATTACTTCAGGAAACATCGGACGGAAGTCCTGAAATTTGCCGAGGCCTCGCGGAAGGGGTGGGAGTGGGCTGCCGACCATCCCGAGGAGACGCTGGAGATAGTGATGCAGTATATACGCCAGTGTAATATACCCTCTAATATCTTTGCCCAGCGATGGATGCTGGAGGAGTGCATCAGGTTGCTTGCCGACCCGAAGACGGGTAAGCGTACTTACCGCCTGGATCCTCAGATGTTCGACCATACCAGCCGCATCCTTTACGAGGGTAGTGTAATAAAGAAACCGATTTCTTATCAACAAATCACACAGCCATGAGTTCATTCCGTCTATCTTTACCTACATCTAATTCCCTGTACGCGAGGCTTACCCTTGGGGTGATGCTCACTGTGATGACGGTTACGGTCATCATCACGCTGATTGTGACGTACATCAGTTCGTCGGCCGTTCTGAAGGGTACGAAAGAGAATGTGCAGAGCCGCATGGAGATTGCCAACCAGCACATCAACAGTGTCCTAGTGGGTGTGGAAGTGGCTGTGGCAAGTACCATACCGGAGGTGGAAAAAACACTCTCGGAACCGGATGAGATGTATAACGTTGTCCGCCGCCTGCTGGAGCTGAACCCTAACATCATCGGCTCTACGGTGGCCTTCGAACCCGACTACTATCCCGAGAAGGGTAAGCAGTTCTCGCCGTATGCCTATCGTGATGCCGACTCGACGATTCGTACCAAGCAGCTCGGTACCTACAACTATGAGTATCATTACATGGACTGGTACCTCATCCCCAAACTGCTGAAGCGTAATGTCTGGAGCGAGCCCTATTATGATCAGGGAGGTGGCGAGCAGATGATGACCACCTATTCGCATCCGCTATATGATGCTGAGGGCAACTTCTATGCCATCATCACTGCCGACGTGTCGCTGGAGTGGCTGACGGAACTGGTGACGAAGAGTGACATCGACTTCAACAACCGGGTGCTGCATACCAAGGATCATGGCAAGGAGAGCCTGCGGGCTATCATAGAGGGCGACAGCACCTACTTCTATAACCATGCCTATACCTATATCATAGGAAAGGGCGGTACCTATATTGCACATCCTATGCGTGCCCGTATCCTGAACGAGACGTACTTTATCTATACGCAGGAGACTAACGATACGATAGATGACGAGATTGGCTATGAGATGATAGAGGGCAAATCGGGTATGAAAACCATCGACCGCGATGGCACAAAGTTCTATATCAACTATGCTCCGATAGAGCGTACGGGGTGGTCTATGGCTACCGTTATCCCTGCGAAGCTAATCTTCTACCGTTCGAGGATCTTTGGCGGAATAGTGGTGACTGTCATGCTGATAGGACTGGTGATTCTGTTCTTTATATGCCGACATATCCTGAAACGTGTTACCAAACCGCTGACGCTCTTTGCGCAGTCGGCCGATGAGATAGCCCAGGGCAACCTGAATGCCCTGCTACCCCAGATAACATCGAACGACGAGATGAGGCAACTGCACGACTCGTTTGCACTGATGCAGACTTCGCTGACACAGCAGATGGAGGAACTGAAGCATGTGAACGAGCAGAAGGGCCGCATAGAGGGTGAACTGAAGGTGGCAAGTACCATTCAGCGCTCTATGCTGCCGAAGACATTCCCGCCATACCCCGACCGTGACGATATTGATATCTACGGACAGCAGACACCGGCCAAGGCGGTGGGCGGTGATATCTTCGACTTCTATATCCGCGACGAGAAGCTCTTCTTCTGCATCGGTGATGTCTCGGGCAAGGGTGTGCCTGCCTCGCTGTTGATGGCGGTGGCACGTTCGCTCTTCCGCACCCTCTCCATGCACGAGCCTCACCCCGAACGTATCATCTCGCAGATGAATGACCGTATGGCCGAGGATAACGAGCAGAATATGTTTGTGACGTTCTTCCTGGGCGTGCTTGACCTGCCTACAGGAAGGCTGCGCTACTGCAATGCGGGACACAATGCTCCGCTCCTCCTCATTGAGAAAAACAATGTGAAGCAAAAGGCCTTCCTCCCCTGCGACAGTAACCTGCCTATCGGCACTATGGGTGGCTGGAAATTCACGCAGCAGGAGACAACAATCGAGGCGGGCACTACGCTCTTCCTATACACAGACGGACTGACAGAAGCTGAGGATATGAATCAGCAGTTGTTCGGAGAGGAGCGGATGGTTGATGCCATTCCGTTCTCTGCCAACTCGCAGGAAATCATCAGCAAGATGACTGAGGCTGTGTTTGCCTTTGCCGGCGATGCTGAACAGAGCGATGACCTGACGATGCTTGTCATCCGATACAACCGGCTTCAGCCGCTTGTCCGATTCCAGAAGGAGATAACCCTCGTCAACGAGATAGAACAACTGCCTCAGATGACCGAGTTTGTGGAATCTGTGTGCGAGGCAATAGAGTTGGATGCTGCCACCACGATGCAGATGAATCTGGCCGTCGAGGAGGCCGTGGTGAATGTGATAAACTATGCCTACCCCAAGGGTATACAGGGCGAGATACAAATACAGGCACAAGCCAACGACCAGTGCCTTGAGTTCGTCATCAGTGACAGTGGCACGGCCTTCGACCCTACCACACATCAGGAAGTGGATACCACCCTGTCGGTAGCGGAACGACCCATCGGCGGACTGGGCATCCACCTTATCACTCAGATCATGGACAGTATTAACTACGAGCGCAAGGACAATAAGAATATTCTAACCTTGCGAAAGAATCTGCCCACGACTCCGCTACCAACAGATGAATAATTGATAACTACATCGATAAGTAAAATATACAAGATAATGACTACAACAATCAAAGAAGAAAACAATTGTAAAGTCGTCTATTTCGACGGACGTTTCGACACGGCTGCGTCCATGCAGGTGCAGAAGGACATTCAGCCGCTCATCAATGATATAAACTGCGATGTCATCCTGGATTGCGAGAACTTGCAGTATATATCTTCCAGCGGCCTACGCATCTTTCTCAGCATTCTGAAGAGTGCCACCCCCACTGGTTACCATGTCTATATCCGTAAGTTGAAGGACGATCTGCGCCAGGTCTTCACCGTCACAGGATTTATCAGCCTTTTCGAGTTCCTGGACTGATAAGAAACTATTTTCCCACGAGGAAGGTCATCAGGAGGTACCCCACGCCAATACTGACAAAGGTCGTTATGAAGCCTGCTAACTGGAACGAGTGGTTCAGCACATATTTTCCGATGCGCGTCGTACCAGTGCGGTCAAAGCCGATGGCAGCCACTGAGGTAGGATAGTTGGGTAGGAAGAAATAGCCGTTGACAGCAGGGAAAAGTACCAGCAAGACCATTGGCGGAACGCCCATTGCCAGTCCTACTGGATAAAGCGTCTTGGCCGTTGCTGCCTGTGAGAAGAGCATGATGCTGAAGAGGAACAGCGGAATGGCGAAGAGCAAAGGATAGGTCGTGAAGACACCCTCTACACTGCCGAGAATCGCCTCCTGATGACCTTCGAAGAAAGTGCTACCCATCCAGGCAACGCCAAAGATTGATACCATGGCATTCATGCCCGATGCAAACACGTTACCCTTCATGGCTTCGCGGACATCGGCCTTGCCCACCAACAGTATGAGGGCGGCAATACTCATCATTACCATCTCGATGGTGGTACTCATGTTCAACGGATCGCCGTCAAAGGTGGGACGCAATGATGGGAAAATGCCAAATAGCACAATCATCACCACGCCCAGCAGGAATGCCAGTACTGCTCATTTGGCTCGTGGGTTTACTGCTTGCTCCTCACTACTGGTTTTTGTCTCGCCTTCCAAGAGTCCCTCGCGCAGCCGTCGTAGGTATTCGGGGTCTTTCTCCAAAGGCTTACCCACGTAGTTCTGTACCAGCGAGGCCACCAGAATACCGATGAAGGAGGCCGGTATGGTAATCACCATAATCTCTGTCATGCCGATGCCTCTGACACCCAACAACTCCTCTGAGAGGATGGCTGCTGTTGCTGCTGATACGGGCGATCCCGTACAGCCTAGCGATGCTGCTACAGTAGCCACGCTGAGTGGACGCTCAGGGCGCACTTTTCCTTACGGGCTATCTCTGAGATGATGGGCAGCAGCGCATAACAGGTGTGTGCCGTGCCTGCAAAAATGGTGAAGAGCCATGTAGTGAGAGGCGCGAAGAAAGTGATGCGACTGGGGTGCTTCTTCGGAAATCGTGCTGCCACGTTCACCATATAGTCCAATCCGCCTGCCGCCTGCAATGCAGCCGAGGCGGTGATGATGCTCACGATGATGAGCATCACGTCGATGGGTATGGCTCCCGGTTTCAGTCCGAAAACGAACACGAGGAAGAAGACACCCACCATACCATAGATACCCAGTCCGATGCCACCCACTTTGGCACCAATGTATATCATTGCCAAGACAATGACCAGTTGAAGTAATAGGAGGAATGTTGCCATAGACCCTTGTTTAATTACTAGAAATTATTAACAATCGATCACTTGCCGATACAGAAATTGCGGAAGATGTTCTGTAGGACTTCGTCGGAGGTGATTTCTCCACCAGTGATTTCACCGAGGTAGTGGAGGCATTCGCGGAGGTCCTGAGCAATAAGGTCGTTGGGAACCTCTTCGTTAATAGATTTTATGGTCCGCGATAAAGCGAGGTGGGACTTGGTCAGCGCCTCGTAATGGCGCAAATTGGTGACGATGGTGTCGTTCTCGTTAATCTCGGGAATGGCCGCAGCGCGGATGAGGCCCTCGGTAAGGATGCTCATGCCGTCGCCCTTGAAGGAGGAGATGTGATAGACGTTGTCCGTTGGCATCTTGTGATACAGGAACGAGGCACTGGGAAGGGTCATGTCGCATTTGTTGATAACCTTCAGGACGGGTTTGTCCTCGGGAATTCTAATATCAGGGAATTGGTTGTCCTGGTCGGTGAGTAGGATTATGATATTGGCCCGTTCGGCTGCCTGAAGACTGCGTTCGATACCCATCCTCTCGATTTTGTCTTTGGTCTTTCGGATTCCGGCAGTATCAATAAAGCGGAATGTGGTTCCTTTTATCTGTATAACGTCTTCTATCGTATCTCGTGTGGTACCCTGGATATTCGAAACGATGGCTTTCTCCTCGTGTAGAAAGGCGTTGAGCAGGGTGCTCTTACCTACATTGGGCGCTCCGATGATGGCTACAGAGACGCCATTCTTGATGGCGTTGCCCACCTTGAAGGACTGACGCAGGGTGTTTATGTGATTCTGGATGTTCTGTGCCGTCTGTAGCAGTTGTTCGCGGTCGGTAAAGGTAACATCCTGATCGGAGAAGTCAAGTTCCAACTCCATGAGCGATGTCAGTTTGAGCAGTTGCTGTCGCAAGTCCTCCAAGTCCTTACGGAAGTTGCCACGCAACTGGCTCATGGCCATGTTGTGCGTTGCTTTGTTGGTAGCTGCAATCAAGTCTGCCACGGATTCAGCCTGCGAGAGGTCCATCTTGCCGTTCATGAAGGAACGCTGTGTAAACTCACCAGGTAGGGCCTGACGGGCACCCTGTTCGATAAGCATACTCAGGATTTGCTGGGTGATGTAATATCCACCATGGCAACTAATCTCCGTGGTATCTTCGCCAGTATAGGAGTGGGGCGCCCTGAAAATAGAAACCAGCGCATAGTCCACATGGTCTTTCAACTCTGTGTAGTGCAGGGTAGCAGTTTTAGCCTTCAGGATATCTTTGATAACGATAGCATTCATTATCTCAATAGCCTTGGGGCCGCTGACTCTTATTACAGCTATGGCTCCGCCTGGAGCTGTGGCCAATGCGCAAATGGTATCTTTTGTATTCATTTCTTCTTTGCCCATGTGTTAGCGAGGATTAAAAGAATGATAACAACAATAATAAAGATGAAGATGACAGCTTTTAGTATGTCATCGTTTTTGATGAATGGAATTACGAGAAGGAAAACTATGGCCATTAACATTGTGGTAGTTGTAAGCAGCCTGAGCCGACGTATATCAACTTTCTTCCGTTTCTCTTCTGAAGCCGTATTATAACCCGCTATAAGCCCGTCTCCCTGGCCAAAATAAATAATAATAGCAAGGAAGAGAAAAAAGCCAGCAAGGATAAAGTTTACGATCATCATATTCTGTCGAGAACTATCTTGATGAGTGTATCAATGGAATTCTTGTAGTTGGGATTGGCCTCCTTAATCAGACGGTTGGCAATAACCATGCAGCAGGTAGTTGCCTTGTGCCCCAGCAGACGGCTCAGTCCAGCCAAGGCAGAGGATTCCATCTCGAAGTTGGTAATCTTCCATCCTTCGTACTCGAAGTTTTCTACTTTCTGGTTTTGTGTGGGGTCTGCCAAGGGGATTCTTAGCTCGCGTCCCTGAGGGCCATAGAAACCGCCGCAAGCGATAGTTACACCACGCACCATGTCGGAGCCGGCAATGCGCTGTGTTAGCTCGGGGTCGGCATCTATGACGTAGGGTGCACAGAGCTGCGGGTTCCAGTTCATGTGCTGGGTAAAGGCTTTCTCGAATGCCAGATCGCATACTTCGTTACGGCCTGCATAGAAGTTGAGCAAACCGTCGAAGCCTATGCTCTTGGCGCTGGAGATGAAGGTGCCAACGGGCGTGTTGGGTTGCAAGCCGCCGCAGGTGCCGATGCGCACGATGTCGAGTGAACGTAGCGGACTCTTCTCCGTGCGGGTGTTAAAATCTATGTTGGTAAGGGCATCCAACTCGTTTACCACAATATCAATGTTGTCGCAACCGATGCCGGTGCTCAGGAC
>Ga0265299_10001036_pt1 | contig 33404 bp, 24 predicted proteins | sample AusTroGonzalo_MG_4_FD_193485 | JGI IMG/M metagenome (GOLD analysis project Ga0265299, IMG submission 193485) | Bovine rumen microbial communities from tropical cattle in Woodstock, Queensland, Australia - Gonzalo_02 | ecosystem: Host-associated > Mammals > Digestive system > Stomach > Rumen ... | reverse complement strand
GAAATTCTCCAGTTTCTGATCCGCTTTGAAGTGTACGGAATTGATGTTGATTTTCATAAAAACCTCCTTTTTGTTTATGAATTATGCTCTTGGATGAGCTTGATTGTAGATTGATTTAAGTTGCTCGATGGAATTGTGCGTATATACCTGGGTGGAAGCCAGACTGCTGTGGCCCAATATGGTCTTGATCGCGTTCAGGTCTGCCCCGTTGTTGAGCATGTGCGTGGCGAACGTGTGACGAATCACGTGTGGACTGCGTTTGTCGATTGTGGTTACCATATCCAAGTATTTTCGTACTATTCGATAGACTGCTTTCGGATAAAGTTGTTCTCCTTTTGCGGTGACAAAGATATAATTATTTTTTATTCCCTCAACAAATTTTTTTTCCAAGTATCCCAAGTACATTGTCAATAACTCCGAGAGCTTATTTCCGAACGGAACAAGCCGTTCTTTATTGCGTTTGCCCAATACTTTGATTGTATTGTCTTGCAAATGAACGTCTTGCGTTTTGATATTCAACAGTTCCGACAGTCGCATACCCGTGGCGTAGAAGAGTTCGAGGATGGTGCGGTCGCGCATACCCTCGAAAGAATCCTCGAACGGAATGTCGGAGAAAAGCTGCTCCATGTCCTTGACATCCACATACTGGGGCAGCTTTTTGGGTATCTTCGGAGCATGGATGGAGAGGGTCGGATTGGTTGTTAATTCCTTGATTTTTAGCTTGTAACGATAGAACGCCCGCACTGCACTGATCTTCCGGTTCACCGACTTTGCCTGCAACGATTCGTCCTCCAAAAGGGAGATAATCCAGGCGCGGATATCCTCTGTATGAACATCCGACAGTTGATTAATCTCCAATTTTTCCTCTAAGAAGCTGAAAAACTGAGACAAATCCCGCTCGTAAGCGGTCACCGTGTGGGGCGAGACGCGCTTCTCGTATCGGAGGTGGTCGATGAAATCCTGGTAGTTCAATGGTTTAAGGTTTATGGTTTAAGGTTTAAGGTTTAAGGGTAGAAGGTTAAGGGTAGAAGTTAGGGGTAAAAAAAAACAGGGATGCGTCCCTGTTTCTTGTGATTGGCAAAACCGTTGATTATTCGTTTTCAGCGGCGCGAAGCTGCTGAACATAGATGGCCTTGCGCAATTGCTCCCGTCTGATGACGCTCTTCTTGGTGAATTCTTGTCTAGCGCGGATTTCTTTCTTCACGCCGATTTTGTCGAATTTCTTTTTCAATTTCTTGAGCGCTTTGTCGATGGACTCGCCTTCTTTAATGGGAACAATAATCATAAAAAATACCTCTTTCTTTAAATTGTTAATAAAAAATTTTAGCGCGGCAAAAATACAATTTTTTCGATATACTGGGTATGGTTGCGAAAACTTTTATATCTTTGCCGTTTCATATCAAAACCTAATGTGGATTCTATGGTGAAATTATCGGTCGTTATACTGAACTGGAACGGAAGAAGATATTTGGAGCAGTTTCTGCCCAGGTTGTTGGAAACGCTTCCCGATTATGCGGAAGCCGTGGTGTGTGACAATGCCTCCACGGATGATTCCGTGGCATTCATGCGGGAGCATTTTCCTCAGGTCCGTCTTTTGCTGAACGACCGAAATGAAGGTTTTGCCAAAGGATATAACCTTGCCTTACAGCGTGTTGAGGCTAGATATTACTGTCTGCTCAATTCCGATATAGAAGTTGCAGACGGTTGGATCGAGCCGGTAATCGAACAGATGGACGCCAACGAGAAGATTGCCGCCGTACAGCCCAAATTGCTCTCGTACTCTTGTCGTGACGAGTTCGAATATGCCGGTGCCAGCGGCGGTTTTATCGACAAATACGGTTATCCTTTCTGTCGCGGGCGCGTGTTCAGCAACGTGGAGAAGGACCACGGACAGTATGACACCGTAGAGGATGTCTTTTGGGCTACTGGTGCCGCGATGTTCGTGCGCAGTGAGGTTTATCACACTATGGGCGGTCTCGACGACGACTTTTTCGCCCATATGGAAGAAATTGACTTCTGTTGGCGCATCAAGAATATCGGTTATAAAATCAAAGTGAATCCTGCATCAGTGGTTTATCACATCGGCGGTGGCACGCTGCCCAAGAACAATCCCATGAAGACGTTCCTCAACTTCCGCAACAGTCTATATCTGCTTATCAAGAATTTGCCGGAAGAACGTCTTAAGAAAACCATGATTATCAGATTCTTCCTCGATCAAGTGGCGGCGTTCTCATTTCTGGCGCAGGGCCATTTCAAGGATTTCACCGCAGTATATAAAGCTCTTATCACGGTTTCGCGTACCTATAAGCAGTTCATGGCGAAGCGCAGTACCCTGCCTAAACTCGCCTTCCAGGATTGTTATCCCGAATCCGTGGTGAAATTGCATTATCTGAAACGTAAGAAATATTTTGACGGAAAGTCGTTCTCCTAATATCATTCAGCTATGGAGTGTTTTGCCCAATTTTATCATTATCTTTTGCCAGTGATGGCCATTTTGGGAGGCCTGGTTTTCATCGGCTTGCAGTTCATCACGCCCGCTTACGGCATGACTTTCAACAATCGATGGGGTTTTTCCGTGCGTAGCAATCTGGGCTGGTTCATCATGGAATGTCCAGTCTTTTTCACGATGCTGGTGCTCTATTTTATATCGTTGGCTAATGGCATAAAGCCTTTTAACATAGTCACTTGTACCATGTTCATCTTTTTCGAGTTCCACTATTTCCAGCGGTCGTTCATCTTTCCGCTGTTGATGAGGGGACAGAGTAAGATGCCCATTTCGCTTATCCTTATCGGAATGATTTTCAACACATTCAACGCAATCATGCAGGGCGGCTGGCTCTTTTTCTTTGCGCCGGAGGATGCCTATCCGATATCCTGGTTCTGGTCGCCGCAGTTCATCTTCGGAACCTTGTTGTTCCTGTTCGGTATGGTGGTGAACCTTTACTCCGACCGCGTGATTCGCAATTTGCGCAGCGATGTGATGGACAATAATTACTACATTCCACATGGTTGGATGTTCACAAAAATCAGCTCCGCCAACTACTTCGGAGAGATTCTCGAGTGGGCAGGATTCGCCATCCTTACATGGTCGGTGCCCGGCGCGGTCTTCCTCCTTTGGAGCTTCGCCAACATCGTGCCCCGTTCCAAAGCCGTCTACGCCCGCTACACGCAGTTCTTCGGGGAAGAATTCACCTCGTTGAAACGATATAAGATTTTCCCGTATATATATTGACGTGTGACGTGCGATGTGTGATGTAAAACACATTGAATTCTTCGCTTTTATATTAAAAACAGACTGTTTATAAGTAATTTTTACCACAATAAAAGACAACTTTGAAAGTTGTATCTTTGTTCGTTTGTAAAATAGGTTTATAATCAGTTGATATATGAAAATATTCAAGGTTAGTCTGTTGTTATTAATAACAGGTGTTTTTTCTTTCCAGTGGGCTTTTTCGCAGCGCACGGAGAACTTTAAATCACCGCTGTATGAGTACCAGACGGCGGTGGATTTGTTTAACAAGGAGAAGTATGGATCGGCGCAACAATATTTTAAATATGTATATGAGAGCACCGAGGACAAGCAGCATGACCTGAAGACCAATTCGCTTTTCTATCAAGGAGTGTGTGCGGCCAAGCTCGACAATCAGGACGCCGGCTACCTGCTTCAGACCTTTATCGACCGCTATCCGGTGCACACTTCCGTGCCCGAGGCGCGTTTCTATCTCGGTCGCTTCTACTTTGCCCGCAAGAACTACAAGAAAGCCATCGCCCAGTTCGAGGAGATCTATGAGTCGGAAATTCAACCGGAAAATGTGCAGGAATATCACTTCAAGAAGGGCTATTCCTATTTCATGACGGAGGATTTCGACAATGCCAAGATGATGTTCCGGAAAGCTCAAGCCGAGGAAGGACCCTATAAGGACCGCAGCACGTACTACATCGCCTATATGGCTTATCAGGCGGAACAATACGACGTGGCATTGGAGGATTTTCTCACGCTGAGAAACAACCCTGACTTCAAAAACGAGGTTCCTTATTTCCTGACCCAGATCTATTTCAAGGACGGGGATTACGAGAAAGTGCTGCAAGTGGCACCTGAGGTTGACGTGGTGAAAGACAAAAACCAGGCGCAGGTGGTCCGCTGCAAGGCTCTTTCCTATTATAATCTCAACCAATATGAAGAGGCGGCTGAACAATTCGCTAAATTACAGGATAATAATTTGATTAGTCTCGACCGCAACGACTGGTTCGCCATGGGATTCACCGACTATCGGGTGCAACGCTACAACGAGGCGATTACGGATTTCTCGCATGCCGCCAACGACAAGGAGGCTGACCAGATGACCCAGCAGTGCTATTTCCTTATCGCTGATTGTTATATGAAGACCGGTCAGCGCACCCTTGCGGCGCAGAGCTTCAAAGAGGCCTCCAAATACGATTTCGATTCCAACATAAAGGAAGAGTCCCTCTTCAACTATGCAAAACTGCAGTGCGAAACATCGACCAGCCCGTTCAACAACGGCATTGAGGCGTTGCAGGATTATCTGAACAGGTATCCTCATGCCAAACATAGCGAAGAGGCCGCTGACTACTTGTCCCGGATTTACCTCTCCACCAAGAACTATCAAGCGGCCATCAACTCTATCGAAAAGTTGAAAACAAAGAGTCCGGCCATTTTGAAAGCTTATCAGCGTTGCACGTTCAACCGCGCTTTGGAGCTGATTAACAATCGAAACAATAAAGACGCCATTGCTTTGCTGAACAAGACGTTGGCTTCTCCTTCCGATAAGAAAACACATTTGGATGCCATGTATTGGAAAGGAGAGGCTCAATATCGGAACGAGCAGTATAAAGATGCCTATTATTCCTTGCAATCCTACCAAAATGCCGACAAGGCTTCTTCCAATGAGTATTATATAAATTCTTATTACTCATTAGGTTATGCTGCTTTGAAACTGAACCGTTATAGAGACGCCGCAAATCATTTCAAAACCTATCTGAACAAGTCAAAAAATTCAGAGGATATTGAAATTCAGGCAGATGCATCTGCAAGACTGGCAGATTGCTATTTCATGCAACTCGATCTCTCCAACGCCATCAAATATTACGACCAATGTGAGCGCTTGGGTCAGTCGAATGCCGACTATGCCGTCTATCAGTTAGCTAAATGTTATGGCTATCAGAAAAATAACAACAAGAAAATTCAGACTTTGGAAAGATTGTTGACGACATATCCCAATACCAGTTATAAAGATGATGCGGAATATGATTTGGCAGTGACTTATCATACGCAAAATGATTATGTAAGTGCCATTTCTGCCTACAAATCGTTTATCAAGAAACATCCGAAGAGTCCTTACATCCGTCAGGCGCACACCCGTTTGGCGCAGGCTTATCTGAACAGCGACAACCCGCAGATGGCCATTTCGACATACAAGTATGTGGTGGAAACCTATCCGGGATCCCAGGAAGCCAAGGATGCATTGGCAAATCTGGAGACTATCTACACCGAAAACGGCAACACCAGCGAATTCTTCGATTATGTGCGTTCCAAGAATATGAACATCTCCGCCGATCGTCAGGATTCCATTGCCTTTAAGGCTGCCGAGACGAAGTATAACCGTGGAGACTGCGAGGCCTCCATCAATGCATGTCAGGACTATATCCGTCAATTCCCGAATGGATCGTTTGTGGCGAGAGCGCATTTCTACAAGGGCGAATGCGAGTATGGCATGCGACGCTATGACGATGCACTGGCTGATTATGAGGTTATTATCAAGAGATATAAGACCGAATATAATGTGACTGCACTCCATAAAGCAGCTTCTATATTATATAATGACAAAAAGTACTCCAAAGCGTTGACCTATTTCAACAAGCTGATGGAGAATACGACCAACGAGGACGAGCTCATCTACGCCAACAATGGCGCTATGCGTTGTGCCTACAACTTGAAAGAGTATCGTTCTGCATTGACCAGTGCCGAGAATATCATCAAGTCGGGTCAGCCTGACCAGGATCTGCTGTCGGAAGCGTTGCTGATTGCCGGCAATTCTGCATTGGCACTCAACGAGATGACTACGGCCAAGAACTACTACAGTCAATTGATGCCGAAAGGCAGTAACGACCTCTGTGCAGAAGCGGCCTATCATTTGGCTGACATTGCACTTACGTATGATAAGGATCTGAACGATTGTGAAGCCCGAATCAAAGCTATCCTCGGCAGTGACTACTCATCCGAATATTGGTACGCCCGCACGTTTATCCTGTATGGTGACCTTTACAGAGCCAAAGGCAATAATTTCCAAGCGCGTCACACCTACCAAAGCATTGTGGATAACTATGCTGGCGAGGATTTGGTGAAACTTGCGAAGGAGAAAATTGCGGAAATAGATGCATTGGAAAAGTAAGAGGTTAGAAGGTAAAAGGTAAATAGAATATTGATAATATGAAAAAGATAACGATATTTATATTGATGTTGTTTGTAGCCGGCGGTTTGCAGGCGCAGGTGGTGGATACGGCGCAGTTGTTGATCAAATATGTGCCGAAATTGACCAATTCCAATAAAATCAACCAGCAGGCAGTTTTGAAAGACACAGTGGTGAGCGAAAAGGTAGAGTTCAACTACGTGATTGCCCCGAACAAGCCCGTGTTGGAGTTCACGCCCGGCGAAATGCAGGTGGGTAAGCTCAATCCCGAGGTCAAGGAGCGGTATTACCGCAACTATATCAAGCTGGGTTTCGGTTATCCAATCACGCCGCTTGCTGAACTGTCGATGCATAACTGTCAGAACCCGAAATATTCCTATGGGTTGAACTTCCATCATTTCTCTTCGTGGGCCGACCAAATTGGCAAGGCGCAAAAGAAATATGCCTACGCACCCACCAGTGACACACGCTTACACCTCTTCTTCAATCGCATTTTCAAGAACTACACGCTCTATTCGTCTATAGATTACAACCACGAGCTGGCCAATCTGTATGGTTATTCCATAGATTGGGTGCGTCCGGAACTTTATGTAAATCCAGATCAATACTACAAAAAGGATTACTACGATAGTATAAAGAACAATTTCAATCATGTGCGTGCGGAGGTCGGATTCCGTTCCAATTACACCGCCGAAGATAAACGGTTGAAAGAAGATGTGCGGGTGAACTACGATTTCCTTCGCACATATTGGCGGAATATGGAGCACAGCATTGGTCTGCACGGAATGTTAGCTTATGATGCGAAGTTTTTGAAAATATCAGGATATCAGCATTATCAGGTTGATCTCGGATTGGACTATTACAACAACATTTGGAGTGACAGCATTCCGATGGGTACGGACGGTAGCTTGCTCAAACTCCGTACTGGCAATAGTTTCAAGTTTGAGATCAAGCCGACCATGAGATTCACCATCCGCGAATATCATTTGATGGTCGGAGTTGGGGTGCCGCTCCTGAACCAATACAATAAAACCTACTGTCCGATATATCCAGTGGCTGAGTTGCAGATGGGACTCATCCGTGGAATCCTGAATCTCTATGTGGGTGTTGACGGCAAGAGCGAATATACCGCGATGAAGGATATGCTCTATGAGAACCCTTACCTGAAACCGAATATCGATACGTTGCGTTTCACCAAGTGCCAAATTAGCATTTATGGCGGAGTGAAGGGCAAAATCACCCAAAAGTTGAACTATCATATTGCGGCTCGTTATTCCTACCGTCGCGACTTGCCGTTCTACATGCTTGACACTGCCAGCTTGTTGAAGAACCAGTTCGATGTGGTGTATGCCAAAAAAGGTACAGAATTGGACGTGACCGCTAACCTGAGTTGGGAAGCCATCAATCATCTTTACTTGACTTTGAACGCCCGCTATCACGATTTCTACTTCCTTGAAGGCTATGACTGGTTTGGTTCAGACATTATAACTAGTGGAAAACCGCTCTATGTTCCGCGTTGGGAGATTGGTTTCGAGGGCAAATATATCTTCAAAAACCGTTTCATCTTTACTGCGAATGCCAAAGTAGGCTTTGACCGTTGGGCAGCGGTGCCGACTTTCAAGAATTATGACGATCAAGGTTTCCCCATTCCTCCAACCATCGAATACGTTCTTGAGAACGACATCAGGAAAACGGAGAAATCTACAGGTGTCGTGAAGCCGGTGCTGAACTTCGGCATTGGTTTTGAATATCTGATTACCAAACAGTTCACGGCTTTTGCTAACATCAATAACATCGGCTGTCAGTACGCTACGAATTATTTTGCCTTTAACAACTTCGGTATCAATGCGTTAGTGGGTGTCACCTATTCTTTCGGCAACGAAGCCATCAAGCCGCTGAAGAACAAGGCAAGCAAGACGTCCACACCAGCTAACTAACCCAATGAAACGAATCTTTTTTGTCATATTGTTCTTGTCTGCGATTCTTTTCTCGTGTGACAACCCTTACCACCAGACCATTCCCTATAAGAAGGTGGATTTCACCATATATCCAAACGATGTAATGTATTATAAATTAAATACATATGGAGGATATGAGTATTTTACAGGAGGGGTAAGCGGTATTGTGGTTTTCCGAGTTGATGAATGGAATTTTGTGGCGTATGATCGTTCTTGTTCTTTCGATTGGGAGCTGGATGATTCCTGGCTACAGATGGATCAGAGTGGTATCATGTTAGTGGACCCGTTGTGTGGATCTTTGTATAATATATTGGATGGCAGTGTGATTTCCGGTCCAGCGCGGTGGCCGCTCCGTCTGTATAAGACGCGATACGATGGCGTGCGCCTGCGCGTGTACAGTTAGTCTGATATTCCGTGCATTTGGATAGATATATTGTAGAGACGTGATTTATCACGTCTCTTTTAATTTTATTGTATATATATATTATAATGTATGATACTATAAATGTTGTTGTTTTTTTTTGAACAAATAGAGAATAAAACCAAGAGCGTATTGAAAAATTTTATATTTTTGCAGGCTTATTATAAAGTGGATAAAAGTTTAATGTTTAATATAAATTAATGGCTATGATTAAAAAATTACTCGCAACGTTAGGAGTAATCATCCTTTTTGCCACAGCGGCATTTTCACAGAGCCAGATTAAAGGTAAAGTGTATGACCAGACGAAGGCGCCATTGGCTTACACAAGGGTGCTTTTGAAATCTGGCGACCGTACTGTAGGTATGGGTACCGCTGATCAGAATGGTGATTACGCAATTTTCAACATCGAAGCTGGAACGTATGATTTGGTGGCTGATGCTATGATGGTCAACAAGACCATGACAAAGTCCAGCGTCAATGTGCCATCCAATCAGGTCATTTTCATTGACTTTGAAATTGACCTCACCAATGATGTGGATGAAATTATCATCACCTACGAACCGCCTGTGTTCTCGCAAGATAACACTTCTTCGGCGAACCGTTTGTCTGGTGATAACGTACGTACCACACCTGGTCGTTCTGTGACGAGTGCATTGGCTAACTTGGAGGGTGTCTCTTCAGTCGATGGTGCCATGACCAGTGTCCGTGGTAACCGTTCCGATGGTCAGCAGACCATCGTCGATGGTGTGCGTGTTCGCGGTAGCAGCGGTGTCTCCATGTCATCCATCGAGGAGGTGCAGTTGATCCAAGGTGGTGTGCCTGCTGAATACGGTGACGGTACATCCTTCACGGTCATCACAACCAAACAAGCCCCGAAGGAATTTCACGGTTCTTTGGAATTGCGCGGTTCCATCGATGGTTACAACAATTTCTTGGCAGCAGCTTCTGTTACCGGTCCCCTGTTGAAAGGCAAGCATCGTAACGATCCTACTCGTATCGGCTTCCTCTTCAGTGGTGAGGTTGGTTACACTCACGACGGTTCTCCGTTGCGTGGTGGCTATTGGGTCTCTAACGATGACGTGTTGCAATCATTGATTGATAATCCTCTTCGTTACAGCCCCAGCGAATTCGGTGTCTCCTATCAGGAAGCTTGCTTCTTGACCAGCGAGTCTTTCCACAAAGAGCGTGTCAAAAAGAATGCTGGCTCTTGGGATTATCTCGGTCAGTTGAAACTCGATTTCATCATGGGTCAACGTCATAATATGAAGTTATCCTTGAGCGGTTCTTACGAATATGGTAAAGGTAAATCTTGGAGCACCAGCAACGCAATGTTCAATGGCGCTAACAACCCGATTTCCACCTCTTCCAACGCACGTGTGAGCGCCCGCTTTAACCACCGCGTGGTGACCGATACCACTGGTTCGGCCGTCCTCAAGAACTTGATGTATGACATCAACGCTTCTTACACACATTCCGGTAGCACATATTACGATCCTAATCACAAAGATCATTTGTTCGAATATGGTTATGTTGGCCAATTCACCACTTATAAGGCAAAAGTCAACCCCTCTTTCCATAGCGAACTTACTATGCCGGACTCTCTGACTCTCTATAATGTGTATGAATATAGTGGTTGGTATGACTCTCTTGTGACATTCCGCATTAATCCCGATTTCAATGTCAACCCCATCTTGTCTCAATACACATTGAACTTCTTGGAGCAATATCCTGTTGAGACCATCACCGATTATCTGGGTCTGCCTTATGACCTTGATATTTATCAAAGCTTCGGTGCTTTGAGAAATGGTGATAGCCCGAGTGCCATTTACGGCATGTACTATTCACCTGGTACCGTGACCACCGGTTATGGCAAGTCCACCATGGATCAGATTGGTTTGAAGGCCAGCATCTCCATGAACTTGAAAAACCACGAGTTGAAGTTCGGTTATGACTTTGAAAAACTGACCTACCGTGGATACAGTGTGGCTCCTTATACTTTGTGGAATTTGATGCGCAATGAAGCCAACTCCCACATCAACGAGTTGGATAAAGAAAATTACATCTTGACGGATGATGGTACATATTTCTATGTGGATTACAATCGTTTGATCAGCTTGGATGACCAGAGCGTGTTCGACAGAAACTTGCGTACGAAACTCGGTCTCAATCCTAATGGTGACGATTGGATTGATATCGACAATCTTTCACCCAACACTTTTGATATCGGCATGTTCTCTGCTGAAGAACTCTTGATGGGTACCTCTGCAGGTAACAACCAGTTGGTTAGCTATTATGGTTATGATTACACCGGTAAGAAAATCAATAAGAAAACTACTATTGACGACTTCTTCAACAATGTTGACGGCAATGGTCAGAAGACTTATCACATCGGTGCATACGAACCCATTTACATGGCATTCTACCTTCAGGATAAATTCTCCATCAACACTTTGTTGTTCAACGTCGGTTTGCGTGTTGACCGTTTCGATGCAAACCAATCTGTATTGAAAGACCCGTATTTGTTCCGTGAGGCTTATACGGTGGGTGATTTGAAACGAATCAACGACAATATTAAATTTGTGGGCAACGCCAACAATGATTGGGTGGTTTACTACTCTGGTAATGATAATTACATGAGCGAAGCTGCTATCGAAGGTGGTGAGTTCGCTTCTCAATCCATCGTGGGTTACCGTTACGGTGATACTTGGTATGATGCTGCAGGTAATGAGGTGACCGACCCTGAGACTGCCCTCTCTTTGAATGTCAACGGTCCTATCTTGAAGAACCCGTTGTATGACGAAGACAACAATCTGATTTCCGGTATCACAAAGGTTGAGTCTGGTGCATTCACCGATTACAAAGCTCAATGGACTGTGATGCCTCGTATTTCTTTCTCTTTCCCGGTGAACGACAACTCTTTGTTCTATGCTCACTATAACATCATTACTTCTCGTCCTACCAACTTGCAAATTTCTCCTGTTGATTATTTGTTCATCGCTCAACGCAATACGGATGTCATCAACAACCCGAACTTGAAACCGCAACAGAGTATCGACTATGAAATCGGTTTCCGTCAGAAGATCGGTGCTAAATCCGCTATCAGCTTGAGTGCTTACTATTCTGAGAAACGTAACCAAATCCAAGCTTTCCGCTTCTCAGGTGCATATCCGAACACATATTATTCTTATCAAAACATCGACTTCGGTACAGTTCAAGGTTTCACGTTCTCTTACAAGATGAACAGAACCAAGAACGTTACTTTGTCAGCTAACTACACCTTGCAGTTTGCAAAAGGTACTGGTTCCAGCACGACTTCTCAGCTCTCTATTCTGGCCTCCGGTCAGCCTAACTTGAGAACTCTGACGAACCTTTCCTTCGACCAACGTCACAGAATCGGTATTAACTTTGACTATCGTTTCGAGAATGGTTTGAACTATGACGGTCCTAAATCGGAGAAGGTGGTTATCGTGGATGGCAAGGAGACGGTCAAGACCATCGAATGGTTGGCTAACACTGGTTTTGCATTGTTGTTCTCTGCAGCATCCGGTACTCCTTACACACGTTCCAGCACTCCTTACTCCGGTATTGGTCAAGGTGGTGTGAAGAGAATCTCTGGTACTATCAACGGTTCCAACCTGCCTTGGCAGTATCAATGTGACTTACGTATCGACAAGACCTTCATGTTCAACTTCAACAAGAACAAGAAGGATGAGAACGGCAAAGCCAAAGCTGCTAAGTTCGGTTATATCAATGTTTATGTTGATATCCAGAACCTCTTCAACTTCAAGAATATTATTTCTGTGTATGACTACACAGGCAACCCCGATGACGATGGTTATCTGTCAGCCGCTGCTTACCAACAGCAGATCAATTCTCAAATCTATGTTCCTTCATACATTTGGTACTATCAGATGACTGTTCAGAGCCCGTATAACTACAGCCGCCCGTTCCGCGCAAGTTTAGGTGTTCAATTCGGCTTTTAATCATTAGAAAAAAAAATAGGATATATGAAAAATATTAAACAAATTCTCTGCTTGACACTTCTGATGGTGTTAGTGACGACTGGGTCATTACGCGCCGAAAAAGTTAAAGGAGTGGTTAGAAGATCTTCCTCACCGAAAGCGGAATCTGCAACCTGCTTGCCAGCCAGTAGTTCCAATGAGCTGACGGTGAACAATGTACGCGCCTATCTTGAAACAGGTGGTACGATGTGGTTCAAAGAGCTTGCCGAATATGAAGTTCCAAAAGGTTCTGGTAAGACTTCCATGTTCTGTGCAGCTTTGTGGATTGGTGGTCGTGACGCTGCCGGTCAGCTGAAAGTGGCTGCTGTGCGTTTCAGACAAGTTGGTGACGACTACTGGACGGGTCCCTTGAAAATCACGGGAGCCAGCACAACCCAAACTATGTGTATCAAATTCGATAAGCACTTCAAAATCACCCGTGCGGAAGTTGACGAGCACATCTCCAGCTACAAAACTTCCGGTTATGTGATGCCTTCAAGCATCGCTAACTGGCCCGCACACGGCGAAGAGGGTTATTCCTATTATCTCGCTCCCTTCAAGGATGTGAATGATAACGGTGAATACGATCCTGAAAACGGTGACTATCCTTACTATGATATCAATAATGATCTTTGCCCGTGGACGGAAGACAATATCGCCCGCGCTGCAAATCACACTCTTCCCAGAACTCCTGAAGATATTTATTACTATGGTGATGACTGGCACAATTCCAATGGTATGATTTATGCCGACCACGTCCTCAAAGGTGATGAAACTTTGTTCTGGATTTTCAATGATAATGGTGGTGCGCACACTGAGTCTCAAGGTCAGAACATCGGTCTTGAAATCCGTGGCCAGGCTTTCGGTTTCTCCACCAACGATGAACTCAACAACATGACGTTCTACTCTTACGAAATTATCAACCGTTCTACTTATACGTTGACGAATACCTATTTCTCACAGTGGGTTGACCCTGATTTGGGTTATGCAAACGATGACTATGTGGGTTGTGATGTGAACCGTGGTCTGGGTTATTGCTACAACGGTTCTAACGTTGACGGTTTCGGTCAAAGCTGGGCTTATGGCGACCAACCGCCTGCCGTAGGTGTTGACTTCTTCCAAGGACCTTATATGGATCCTGATGGTCGTGACAATCCGAAATTCTATGCTGACAGCGCAATATATTCCGGTTATTGTGACAGATTCCTCAAGAGTGATTTCGAACTCGACCAAATGGCTATCAATGGTGTGAACTTCGGTGATAGCATCGTCGATAACGAACGTTTCGGTATGAGACGTTTCGTCTATCACAACAACAATAACTCTGTGACGGGTGACCCGAGTGTTGCAAGTGAGTATTATAACATGTTGCAAGGTAAGTGGAAAGACAACTCCAACATGAAATACGGTGCCAACGCTCACACCATCAACGGTGCTAATGGCCCTGACTGCGACTTCATGTTCCCTGCCATGACCGATGTCTGTAACTGGGGTACCAGAGGTGCTGATCCCAACCCGTTGCAATATGGTGCCGACGGTTGGACCGAGGCTAATGTGGGTAATGCTCCTGAAGACCGTCGTTTCATGCAGTCTGCTGGACCTTTCACATTGAAACCGGGTTCAGTCAACTACATTACTGTTGGTATTCCGTGGGCACGTGCTTCACAAGGTGGTGCACAAGCTTCTGTGGAATTGCTGAAACGTGCTGATGATAAATGTCAATCTTTGTTCGAGAACTGTTTTAAGACCCTTGATGGTCCTGACGCTCCCGATGTGACCATCCGTGAGTTGGAAAACGAACTTGTGATCTACCTCTCTAACAACAATCCTCAAGCAAATAACTATCACGAAACTTATTCTGAAATCGATCCTCAAATTCCGAGAACTCTGGAAACTACCAAGTTGGTTGAAACGGTTACAGTTGATACTTTCCACTTGGCTGATGGAACAGATACCATCATTGAAAATCACATTTACACCAATGTAACAACGATTGATACGCTTACCTCAGAACAACGTTCTTATAAATTTGAAGGTTATCAGATTTATCAATTGAAGAGCGCTTCTGTCAGTGTGACAGACTTGGATGACGCTAACAAAGCTCTCCTTGTGGCACAATGTGATATTCAAAACGGTGTCGGCCAACTGGTCAACTGGATTTACAATGATGCTATTGGTGCTTCTGTGGCTACTGAGATGGTCAATGGTACAGACAATGGTATTTTCCACTCCTTAAGAATTACCGAAGATAAATTCGCTACCGGTACGAGCAAAAAGCTTGTCAACCACAAAGAATACTACTTCCTTGTGTTGGCTTATGGTTATAATGACTATAAACACTTCAGCATGACTGCTGATGGTTTGGACGGTCAACAAACCACTTATTTGGCTGGTCGTAGAAACATTAAACCTATCGTTGGTATTCCTCACAAACCCGTTGAACAACTTCTCAACTCCAAGTATGGCGATGTGCCTATGATCACTCGTATCGAGGGTCAGGGTAACGGCGGTTTCTTCTTGGATATGACGGACGAGTCTCGTGATTTGGTTTTAGCTAATAATGTTTACAACAATATTCAATACAAGAACAATTACGGTCCTCTGAATATTCAGGTCGTTGACCCGTTGAAGGTGAAACCGTATGACTATACCATCAAATTCATTGAAAACAGCATTAGCAATGATGTAAATGACAGCACGATGTGGCAGTTGGTCATCTCTGACGAGGTGAGCGATGAAGAACTCGTTGAAGCAGGTGTTCTCAATGCCGACGGTACCCCTGCACGTGTTACCACAGCTGCTATGCCGATTTCCATGCGTAATGAACAACTCTTCCTTGACTTGGGTATTGCAATCTCCATCCAGAATGCTAACTTCAAGGTTTATCAGAAAGACTTGGATGAATACATTCAAGAAAATGGCGGTTACACCTATCACAATATTTCTATGTATGCTCAACCTGACATGGTTGGTTCCGAAATTACCTTCAGTGGAGATAATCAGTGGTTGAGTGGTCTTACTGATGGCGAGGGTGAGTATCCTGACAACTGGATTCGTGCAGGTCAACAGACTGCCGTCAGCAAGTGGGATACTTGGAAAGATAAAGATGGTAACGTTATTCAACAAGGTGCTGATGAAGATTACATGTTGTGGAGAAGTGAAGACTTTTTCACGCTGTATGAGTTCCAGAAAGAAAGCAGTAGCAACCCTGAAAATGTTCGTGGATTCATGGATCCTAATCAACAGTTTGAAGATATGATTAATGGTACATGGGCTCCTTACGTGCTTTCTTCCCCGTATGATGGCGGTCCTAAGGCTTGTTTCCTTGTAAAGGATATCGTATCTAGTACGCTGCCTCCGACACCTCGATTCTTCGATTTCTCATCTGTGAAATCTGTCCCGAATTACGCTGGTTATAACCAGACTCTTACGAATCTGTATTCAGTGGATATTGTCATTACACCTGATAAGAGCAAATGGACTCGTGCCGTTGTCTTGGAATCTGGTTCTGCTGATGTGGGTGGTAACGATCAGGTTGATCAGGAATTCAATGGTACGATCTATCACAATGTTCGTCATGAGCCCAAGACTTGTCCGTCTGTTGACAAGGAAGGTAATCCTGATAACAGTGGTACCACTGGTTTGGGTTGGTTCCCTGGATATGCTATCAATGTTGAAACAGGTGAGCGTTTGAACATCATGTTCGCAGAGAACTCTGCTGATACGCTGAACAATGGTAATGATATGTTGTTCAATCCTACAAACGTTTATGCATATTATCGCGATGTTCAAGCCGACACCCTTATTAAGGATGAAAATGGTGATTATGTTCCTTTGAGTGTTAATCAGTACAACTCTCTCAAGGATGACTATTTGAGAATCTTTGGCGACAATTTGATAATTGGAGAGCCTTTGTATGGTGGTCGTCACTATGTGTATGTCATGGGTAGTTCCGGTAATACAGCCAATGTGTACTATCGCCGTTCTTCAAAAGTGCGTAACTTCAATAATGGCAATACTGTTGAAAACATCTTAGGTGTTAAGCACGGTGGTGTCATTGAGGGTACCGATCTCCCATATTATGAGTGCGGTCCGTACGATGAATGTAATTGGGTCATGAAGAAATTCGGTTCTTTCGATGATGATAGTTACAAGCTTCGTAAGATGGAAATCTTCAACAATGTGATGTGGACGAGCATTCCTATGCCTGCTTACATGCAAGAGGATAACTGGTTGTCATCTGATGCAACCATCAAGTTGCGTGTCTCTCGTCCTTATATGAGATACTCTTCTCGTTGGTATGATGATAATGCTTCTGACCGTCAACATTGCGACCAGAACAATGGTTATCCTATGTATTCATTCACCACGAAGAACATTGCTCCTGAAAAGGTTGAATATGTGAGTGACAAGGAAACGATCTTACAAGAGATCAACATTGTTCCTAATCCTTATTATGGATATTCCACATATGAGCATACCGCTCTTGAGAATTATGTCCGTATTGTGAACGTACCTGCTAATTGTACTATTTCCATCTACACGGTGAATGGTACTCTGATCAGAACAATGACTCACGGTTCTGATGCCGATTCCTATGTACAATGGGATCTCAAGAACCACGCCAACATTCCGATCGCCAGCGGTGTTTACATTATCCATGTCGATGCTCCTGGCATTGGTGAACGTACTCTGAAATTCTTCTGTAATATGCGTCCTACTGACTTGAATGGTTTCTAAAATTATTAATCTAAAAAAACAGAGAATATGAAAAATCTATATAAATCATTAATAATTTGTGCAATTATCGCTCTCGTATCTGCAAGTACCTCTATGGTATTTGCAGGTAACAGAGACCGTTCCGGTCAAGCGGGTGCATCCCATCTGTTAATTGATCCCTGGGCCCGTACAAGTGGTTTGGCCGGTGCCGGCGTTGCCGAAATCCGCGGTTTGGAATCTGTTTTCACCAATGTCGCTGGTTTGACAAGTGTCCGCAAAACTGAGATTGCTTTCAACAGAACTCAATACCTTGTGGGTTCTGGTGCAGGTGTCAGCCTCAATAGTATGGCTATCGCACAGCATCTGGGTAAAAACAAGGATTTCGGTACCATTGCCGTATCTTTCTTCTCCCAAGGTTTTGGTGATATTCAAATCACTACAACTGATCAGCCTGAAGGCGGTGTGGGTACTTTCAGCCCTACACTGACATACATTGGCTTGCACTATGCGAAGTCTTTCAACAACTTCATCAAGGGTGGTGTTTCCATCAAGATTATTAACGAGCGTATTTCCGACTCCAAAGCAACGGGCTTCGCTATCGATGCAGGTGTCCAATATGTGACTGGTAAGTATGAAAACTTCAAAATTGGTGTGACCTTGAAGAACATCGGTCTTCCGATGAGCTACAAGGGTGACGGTCTTTCCGTTCGTGCCAATATCCCCAGCCTTGACTATGAGCAAACTCTTGAGATGCGTTCTGCTGAATTTGAAATGCCCTCTCTGCTCTCTATCGGTATTTCCTACGACCTCCTGTTCTTCGGTGGTGAGTATGCTGAAATGACCAAGGACGAGCTTGCTGAAGAAGGTCTTACACGTGACGATGCTGAACACAGAATCACGTTCGCTGGTGCTTTCACCGCAAATTCTTATACCCGTGACATTTTCTCCCTTGGTTTGGAATATGGTTTCAGAAACATCTTCATGGTTCGTGCCGGTTATGGTTTGGAGAACATTGGCCGTGGTGTTAAATCCACTCCCAATGAAACAGCTGCTATCCTTCTTAACAGCGACTCCTTCTTTGCTGGTCCCTCTGTCGGTGCAACGGCTGTTATTCCGCTTACCAAAGAACGCGTAAAACATACGATTGGCCCGAGAATCTACATTGACTATGGTTACAGATTCACCAATAGATGGAGAGGTAATCACTATATTGGCGTAAAGGTCACTTTATAACAGACTATTAGTATTTATTGTATAAAAATAATAGAAGAGACTTTCATAGTCTCTTCTATTTGTGTAATTTAAGAAGATACATTATGGAAGATGTTAAGTATTATACCCAAGAAGGGTTAGATGCACTTAAACAAGAATTGAATCAACTTGAATCCGTCGAACGCCCGAAAATCTCCCAGGCCATTGCTGAAGCGCGCGACAAAGGCGACCTTTCTGAGAATGCCGAATATGATGCCGCCAAAGAGGCACAGGGATTGTTGGAGCTCAAAATAGCCAATCTCAAAAATCTGATTTCTAAGGCACGTGTGCTCGATGAATCCAAGATTGATGTCTCCAAGGTTCTGATTTATTCTATCGTCAAAATCAAGAATATGAAGAACAATGCTGAGATGACTTATACCATTGTTCCAGAGTCTGAAGCTGACTTGAAAGCTGGTAAAATTTCGGTTTCCAGCCCTATCGCCAAAGCGCTCATCGGCAACGGAAAGGGTGATGTCGTGACGGTGCAGGCTCCTGCTGGCGTCATGGATTTCCAAATTTTAGAAGTTTCCCGTTAATTTTTTCATTATGGAAGAGACTATTTTTACAAAGATTGTCAAGGGTGAAATCCCTTGTTATAAGATTGCGGAGGACGACCGTTTCTTTGCTTTCCTTGACATTTCCCCGCTGGCAAAAGGTCATACCTTGGTTATTACTAAGTTGCAAAACGACTACATCTTCGACCTGGATGATCAGATGTTGGGCGATATGATGGTGTTTGCCAAGAAAGTGGCAACGGCCATGAAGAAAGTGCTGCCTTGCCAACGTATCGGCGTTGCGGTGATTGGCATTGACGTGCCGCATAATCACATTCATTTAGTACCCATCAATGGAGTGGGGGATCTTGATTTCAAAGCACCACGTGTGCAGTTGAGTCAGGAAGAATTTGCCGAGATTGCAGCTAAAATCTCCGCCGCCATTTAATCATGTATCATACGGTGGCGCAGTAATCTGTGCCACCTTTTTTGTCTTTGTTAAACAATTATGAAAATCATCGGAATCACAGGTACTTTAGGTGCCGGAAAAGGCACAATCGTGGATTATTTGCGCGATCATTACGGCTATAAGCATTATTCGGTCAGACAATATTTGATTGAGGAGGCGACGCGTCGTGGCATGGAGCTTAACCGCGACACGTTTGTGGTGGTGGCTAATGATCTTCGTGCCAAACATTCACCATCTTATATTATCGATCAGCTCTATCTCCAAGCTGCCGAAAATGGCGAGAATGCCATTATCGAGAGTGTGCGTACACCGGGCGAGGTGGAATCGCTGCGTCAGCAGGAGCATTTTCTGTTGTTCGGGGTGGATGCTGATCCTGAAATCCGCTATCAACGTATTGTCAGCCGTGCCTCTGAAACCGACCAAGTCTCCTATGAGACATTTATTGCTAACGAACAGCGCGAAATGTCATCCACCGACCCCAATCATCAAAATATAGGACGGTGTATGCAGATGGCCGATCATGTGTTTATGAACAACGGGGATTTCGATGACCTTTATCAACAAGTGGAGGATTATTTAGGGAATTTGCCGGAAATTCGCGGCTGAGACTGCGTATATCCGATTGAATGAAAAAAGGTGACCGGATTTTTATGAGTAATTGCCAAATAGTTGAGGAGGGAAAATTTAATAAAAATGTGTAAATAATAGGTGGGACTTACCGGTCACCCTTTTTGATTGCTTTCGACGCGCAAAGATAATAATTTTTTCATTCGAAAATTATATTTAGAATAAATTATTTCTAAGAATAAATTTACAATTAACTCTTAAAATCGTACTTATTACTCTAAATCAGTCAATATGACGCCTGAGGAAAGAATTTTAGCAGAACTCAATGAGCAACAACAGGTCGCAGTGACCCAAACCGATGGTCCTGTGATGGTTTTAGCTGGTGCGGGCTCAGGAAAAACTCGTGTACTGACCTATCGTATCGCGTACATGCTAGCAGTGCATAACATCAGTCCGTATCGGATTTTGGCATTGACTTTCACCAACAAGGCAGCAGCGGAGATGCGCGAGCGAATTGTGCAGTTGGTGGGAGGAGAAATGGCCAAATCAGTCACCATGGGCACTTTCCATTCCGTCTTCTATCGTATCTTACGTGCGGAAGCCGAGCGCATAGGTTACAGCAACAACATCACGATTTATGACACGGACGATTCCAAGTCTTTGATAAAAAGCATTATCAAAGAGATGGGGTTGGATCCGAAACAATACACTCCGGGCTTTGTCTTGAACCGCATTTCCATGGCCAAATCCAGCCTTATTTCGGACCGGGAGTATGCAGACAACCCCGATATCCAAGCGGCGGACAGAATGTCCGGAAAACCGCTTATTTCGCAGATTTTCGCCAAATACAACGATCGCCTGCACAAGTCCAATGCCATGGATTTCGACGATCTGTTATACTATATGAATGTCCTTTTGCGTGATTCGCCTGAGGCACTTTTCAAATATCAGAACCGATTCACCTACATTTTGGTGGACGAGTATCAGGACACTAACTATGCGCAATACTTGATTATCAAGAGATTATCGGCGTTAAGCCACAATATTTGCGTGGTGGGGGACGATGCGCAGAGTATTTATGGCTTCCGTGGCGCCGACATTCAGAACATCCTGAACTTCAAGCGCGATTATCCTGACACGCGTATCTTCAAGTTGGAACAGAATTATCGTTCCACGCAGAATATCGTCAATGCCGCCAATGCGGTCATCAAGCACAACAAAGACCGGATGCCGAAGGAGGTATGGACGGAGAATGCGGAGGGTCCAAAAATCGAGGTGATCCGTGCGGCATCGGATTTGGAAGAGGCCAACGAGATTGCCAACAAGATTTTTGAAATGCAGATGCGTGAGCATGTCGAGAACCGTCAGTTCGCCATTTTGTACCGTACGAACACACAATCGCGCGCGATCGAGGAAGCAATGGTGAAACGCCATATTCCGTATAAGATTTTTGGCAGTATATCTTTCTATAACCGTAAGGAAATCAAGACAGTTTTGGCTTATTTCCGGCTGGTTATCAACCACTACGACGAGGAGTCATTGCGGCGTGTGATCAATTTCCCCATGCGGGGTATCGGTGACACCACCGTGGCTCGGATTGCCACTACCGCGCAAGCCGCTGGCGTGCCGATGTGGGAGGTCATAGCGCACCCGGAAAACTTTGATTCCGGTTTGAATTCCGGCGTTACGGCACGTATGAAAGAGTTTGCCGACCTGATATGTGGTTTTTCGGCTCAACTTACCACAAAGGATGCCTACGAGTTGGGTATGCAAATTGTGACTAAATCCGGCGTGGCTCAGGCCTTGAACGAAAATATCGAGGAAAAGGAGCGTGTGGACCATGTGAATGAGTTGCTCAACGCCATGAAGAGTTTCACGGAACGTGAACCGGAAAATATCCTCAACGAGGAGACAGGCGAGATGTTGGAGACCTATTTCCCTTCGTTGGACCAATATATGCAGTCGGTTTCTTTGTTAGACGACAAGGATTTGAACAAGAAAGACGAGGAGGGGGATATGGATGTGGTGAAGTTGATGACCATACATTCTGCCAAGGGATTGGAGTTCGACTACGTCTTCGTGTCTGGTATGGAGGAGAATCTCTTCCCGTCATCGTTGAGTCTGGATTCCCGGCAGGAGATGGAGGAGGAGCGTCGTTTGTTTTACGTGGCGCTCACCCGTGCGCGCAAGCAGGTGTTCCTGACCATGGCGATGTCGCGGTTCCAGTATGGGCAGCGACGCCCGTGCGAGAGCAGCCGCTTCTTGGAGGAGATCCCGACCCGTTTCTTGAAAGTCACGCAAAAGGCATCGGAAGGTTTTGGAATGTTCGGGCGTTCCTCTTCAGAATCTTCCGAAAGAGGTTTCCGCTTTAGCTCAGGAACGTATTCATCGTCAGGTGGTTATAGTCGTGAGGTGCGCAAATCTTCGCCCACGTCCACCTCTGCGCCAAAGCCGGTGGTGAAAACGAAGACCGAAGTGCAGCTGGATCAAATCGGCAGGTTGGCGGAAGTTCCGGAAATCCAGCCAGGCGTGCGCGTATATCACAGCAAGTTCGGTTTTGGCGTCATCGATTCCGTTTCCGGTGAAGGCCCCGACACCCGCGCCGTAGTCATTTTCGAGACAGTCGGCAGTAAAACCTTAGTTTTAAAATTTGCTAAATTACTGATACCTAAATAGAAAGCTATGCAATTCAGAACGATAATCCCTGCTCCGCAATATCCTTTCCACATCGAAAACGAGGATACGGTGATGTTGGTGGGCTCCTGTTTTTCCGACAATATGGGGCACTATTTCGACACGCACCGTTTTGATGTTTGTTCCAATCCTTTCGGTGTGCTTTTCAACCCTATTTCCATTGACCGAGCGTTGCGTTTCATGCTTCAGCCTGATCTTTTTGACAAGAATCGCTATTTTTACAAATACCGCGATTTATGGGTGAGTTTTGCGCATCATGGTCGTTTTTCAAAAGAAAGTTTTGAAGAATTCGAGGCAAATATCGATGAAAATTTGGAACAGAGTGCTGAATTCTTACGCAAGACACGCTATTTGTTCGTCACTTTCGGAACAGCATTTTGCTATAAGTTCATTCCACGCGACCTCATTGTTTCCAACTGCCATAAGATTCCCAATCATCAGTTTGACCGGATGCGATTGGATGTGAAAAAGATTGTCTCACAATGGAATAGCACACTTGCTTTGTTGAAAGAGCAATGTCCTGACATGAAAGTGATATTCACGGTTAGTCCGGTGAGGCATCTTGGTGACGGTGCGCACGAGAATGCATTGAGCAAATCCACTTTGCTGTTGGCCGTGGAGAAATTGGTGGACAATGAGACCACATTCTATTTTCCGGCTTACGAATATTTGATGGACGACCTGCGCGATTATCGCTTCTATGCCAAGGATTTATGTCATCCTAATGATATGGCTGTCAGTTATTTAGAAGAAAAACTCGCTGAGTCCTTCTTTACAGAGGAAACGATTGCCCGTATGTTGGAGATAGAGAAGGAGAATCGCTTCCTCAATCATAGGAAGTTTAGGTAAGGGTCAAGGGTCAAGAGGTATAGGAATATAGGGACGTCATATTATGGCGTCATGTTTTCTTTTTCTTCCTTCTCTTGTTCCCGCGTTTCTTTCCATTCCAGTATGTGCGACATCACAGGCGAGAGGTGTTTGTAGGCGACAGAGGCCTCTTTCACTTCGTGTTTAATGAATATTTCCTTTTTATCCACGCTGTCAATAAAATAGAACAGCACACCGGCCACCAGAACCACTTTCAGGATGCCGAAGAGTACTCCGAGTCCCTTGTCAAGGAATTCGGATAGTACGGGCTTGAGCGCACGTTTCAGAATTTTTCCCAACAGGTTGACTAACACAATGGTCAGTATGAAACACAATGAGAAAGAGATGGGTTTCGCCAAGGTGGTGCCGGTAATCCACAAGGCAATCAGGTCGGAGAATTTATAGGAGATAAAAAGTCCCAAGAATAGAGCGGCTAAGGAAACGATTTCCATTAGAAATCCGTTCTTCAGGCCTCTGTAGGCGTACCAGCAGAGGGGAATTAATACGAGGATATCGATCCAGTTCATTGTTTGGTTTAAGGTTGATGGTTTGATGGGGTAAGGAGGTTAGAGGGTCAAGGGTCAAGAGGTCTAGGAATGTAGGGACGTCATATTATGGCGTCCTTGGGAGGGTTAAACGCTTAAAGGGTCTTTCGTAGTCGTTGGGTCAGCGGCTGTGCGTAGATGAAATCGTTGAGGGTTTGGTTGTCGGAGGTGAGGATGTTGTCGCTGCTGCCTCGCCAAGCCAAATGCCCCTGATAGATGAAAGAGATGGTCTCTCCGATGGTGATGATGGAGTTGAGGTCGTGGGTGTTGACTACTGTCGTGGTGTTGAAATCATGGGTGATTTTGGTGATGAGTTCATCGATGAGCAGGGAAGTCTTAGGGTCAAGACCAGAGTTGGGTTCATCGAAGAAGAGGTATTTGGGGTTACAGGCAAGAGCACGTGCAATAGCGGCACGTTTCTTCATACCACCGCTCAGTTCAGCGGGATAAAGTTTGTTCACATTTTCTAAATCAACACATTTCAAACAGAAGTTGGCGCGGTCGCGTTTCTCTGAATCGCTTTGTTCAGTGAACATATCCAGAGGAAAGGTGATGTTCTCTTCAATGGTCATGGAATCAAACAGGGCAGAACCTTGAAACACCATGCCCATTTCTTTGCGAAGCTTCAGTTTGTCGTTTTCCGGCAGATGGTGAAATTCCCGTCCGCCGTAAAGAACATTGCCCTCTTCGGGAGTGAACAATCCAACCAGACATTTCATCAGCACCGTTTTGCCCGACCCGGAACGTCCAATAATCAGGTTCACCTTGCCTTCATCAAATTGCGTGTTGATGTCGTGCAAGATTTGCTTCTCGCCGAAATATTTGGATACGTTGTTGACTTCGATCATAATTACAGCATAATATTCGTAATCACCACATTCAGCACCAAAATAATGAAGCTGGACACCACGATGCCTTGCGTGCTGGCCTTACCGAGTTCCAGGGCGCCGCCTTCGATGCGATATCCGTAGAAAGAGGCTACTGAGGACATGATAAAGGCGAATATGCAAGTTTTTGTCAAGGCATATACCACGTCATATACACGGAAGCAGTAGGTGAGGCCGTCAAGAAAGTCATAGAGAGAGATGCAGTTCGTGAGCCAGACCGTCAGGAAGCCGCCGAAAAGGGCGAAGAAAATACTGAAGACGCACAGGACAGGATTCACGATGATGGAGGCCAGCACTTTCGGCAGCACCAAGTGGGAGGCGGGATTGATACCCATAACTTCCAAAGCATCAATCTGCTCTGTAACACGCATACTGCCGATTTCGGCAGTGATGCGTGATCCGAGGTTGCCCACCAACAGCAGACTGATGATGGTGGGGCACAATTCCATGACGATGGAGGTACGGGCTACAAACCCCACTGTCCAAGAAGGAATCCAACCGCTTTCAATTTGTAACGCCGTCTGCATCGTGATCACACTTCCCATGGCGAGCGACACGATGCTGACAATCAGCATGGAGCCAATGCCCATAGCATCCATCTCAAAGAGCCATTTTTTCAAGAATATGGACCATTTGGCCGGTTTGGAAAAAACCTGCCGCATGAAAATGAGATATTCGCCGAGTGTGGCCAGCAGCTGACGGAGCATTTATTTCAACTTGATATTCAATTCGTCTAATTGTTTAGAATCGATGGGCGTGGGGGCGGGCAGCATGGTGTCACGACCGGCGTTGTTCTTCGGGAACGCGATGAAGTCGCGGATGCTGTCGCAGTCGCTTAGCACAGCACACAGACGGTCGAAGCCGAAAGCGATACCACCGTGAGGCGGTGCACCGTACTTGAAGGCGTTGATCAGGAATCCGAACTGGTTCTGTGCTTGTTCTTCTGTGAAGTTCAAGGCCTTGAACATACGTTTTTGCAGTTCCGGACGGTGGATACGGATGGAGCCGCCGCCGATTTCAGAACCGTTGATAACCAAGTCGTAAGCGTTGGCCAACACTTCGCCGGGACGGCTTTCGAGCCAATCCTCATGCTCGGGTTTCGGTGCGGTGAACGGGTGGTGCATAGCGTAGTAGCGTTGCGTCTCCTCGTCCCACTCCAACAACGGGAAGTCGATCACCCACATGGCCTTGTATTCGCCAGCCTTGCGCAAACCAAGACGGGTACCCATTTCCAAACGCAGCTCGCACATCTGTTTGCGGGTCTTCATTGCCTTGCCCGACAGGATGAGGATGAGGTCGCCGGCGTGCGCGTCGCAACGTTCCGCCACCGCCTTCAGGTCATCTTGGGTGTAGAATTTATCAACGGAAGATTTATACGTACCATCTTGATTGCAAAGGATATAGACCAAGCCAGCGGCGCCCACGCGCGGGCTCTTCACAAACTCGGTGAGGTTGTCGAGTTGTTTGCGGGAATAGTTGCCGCAACCCTCAGCCTTGATACCGATGATAAGCTCGGCCTCGTTGAAAACTTTGAAGTCCTTGTGTTGCAGCACATCGTTGAGTTCCACGAAACGCATACCGAAACGGGCATCGGGTTTGTCGGAACCGTAATATTTCATTGCATCGTTCCAAGTCATGCGTTCCAGTTTTCCGATTTCCATTCCCTTGAAAGTACGGAAGATATGTTGCACGAGACCTTCGAACAGATTGAGGATGTCCTCTTGTTGGATGAATGACATTTCGCAGTCCACCTGGGTGAATTCAGGTTGGCGGTCGGCGCGGAGGTCTTCATCGCGGAAGCAGCGCACAATTTGGAAATAACGATCCATGCCGGCCATCATCAGCAGCTGTTTCAGCGTCTGCGGGGATTGCGGCAGGGCATAGAACTCGCCCGGATTCATACGAGATGGTACAAGGAAGTCACGTGCTCCCTCGGGAGTGCTGTTCACCAAGAACGGAGTTTCAATCTCCAAAAATCCTTGGTCGCTCAGGTATTTACGGATTTCCAGGCCGAGTTTATGACGGAAAATGAGATTGTTCTTCACGGGGTTGCGACGGATGTCGAGGTAGCGGTATTTCATGCGTAACTCGTCGCCGCCGTCCGATTCGTCCTCAATGGTGAAAGGCGGCACGATGGCCTCGTTCAAGACCTCCAGTTCGTGTACCTCAATCTCGATATCGCCCGTCGGGATGTTTTTATTTTTGCTGTAACGTTCTATTACCTTGCCTGTTACGCGGATCACCCACTCGCGGCCCATCTGTTCGGCGCGCTCGCAGAGTTCGGGGCGCTCTTCGTGGTTGAATGCCAATTGAGTGATGCCGTAACGGTCGCGTAAGTCAATGAAAATCATGCCGCCAAGATGACGGATTTTCTGAATCCAACCGCTCAATGTAACGGTTTGCTGAATGTTGTCAAGCGTCAGCTCGCCACAAGTATGTGTTCTTAACATATTAAGAGTAATTTGAAACCAAAAATAACGGCCGCAAAGGTACAATTTTTTCTCTGATAGCCAACGGATAATGTTGATGGCTAAACAGTCAGCTGGGCGGCGGCCATATAGGGCGAAATCTGTTTGGACTGAATCTTTGGAATCAGTTCCTCGATTTTCACTTGCGTGGCTTCATTATTGTAGAAGCGATTTTGTAACGTAAAATCAATCCAATGGTAGAAAATATTGATTAACTGATCGTTACGAGTTTTTTCAAAACTACCGTTGTTGCGTGTAAGCGTGACGAAATCTTGGATGATTTGCCACACTTTGTCCAATGCGAACCCTTCCCGTGCAGAGCAGACTTCCACGGGTACGTCCCAACCGTTGTCGTTCTTGGGGAAGAGTTTCAGGGCGGCGCGATACTGTGATGCGGCGCCCTTGGCCTTAGGCAGATTGTCGCCATCAGCTTTGTTAATCACCAATGCGTCAGCCATTTCCATGATGCCACGTTTGATGCCTTGCAGTTCGTCGCCAGCGCCGGCCAACATCAACAACAAGAAGAAATCGACCATGGACTTGACCACGGTTTCCGATTGTCCCACGCCCACGGTCTCCACGATGATGGTGTCGAATCCAGCGGCTTCGCAGAGGATGATGGACTCGCGGGTCTTGCGGGCCACGCCGCCTAATGCGGAACCGGAGGGCGAAGGGCGGATGAAAGCATTCGGATCGGTGGAGAGCGTCTCCATGCGGGTTTTGTCACCCAAAATACTGCCTTTCGTGCGTTCGCTCGACGGGTCGATGGCTAATACAGCCAACTTGTGCCCTTGCGAGGTCAGCATTCCGCCAAACGATTCGATGAAGGTGCTCTTGCCTACACCTGGCACACCTGTAATGCCGATGCGCAACGAGTTGCCAGAATGAGGAAGACATTGTTCAATAATGTTCTGCGCCATCTCAATGTGAGCGGGATTCTCGCTCTCAATCATGGTGATTGCCCGGCTGAGAATGGTGCGATTGCCGTCTAAAATCCCTTTAACGTAGTCATCAACAGTGAGTTCCGCCTTTTTATGGCGTTTGAAATTCGGGTTCACCTGCATGGGCTGTTCCACGCCTGCACGCTCTGTCAATGCCGATTCGTAATAGGGATTTGCCATGATTATTGTTGATTAAAGTTGAACTTGACGGCATCTTTCATCTCTTCGAAGTAGTGGAAATGCATTCCTTCGATGAAATTCTCCTTGATGTCGTCGATATCTTTTTTGTTCTCCTTGGACATGACAATGTCGAAGATACCGCAGCGTTTGGCTGCCAAAATCTTCTCTTTGATTCCACCCACGGGGAGTAATTTTCCACGCAGGGTAATTTCGCCCGTCATGGCAACTTTCTCACGCACAGGTTTTTTCGTGAATGCCGAAACCAAAGCGGTGAGAATAGTGATACCTGCGGAGGGACCGTCTTTCGGGGTAGCGCCTTCGGGCACGTGGATGTGCACTTTTGTCGTATTGAAAACCTCGGGGTTGATGCCGTACTCTTCGGCGTGAGCCTTCAGGAATTCGTAGGCGATAGTGGCCGATTCCTTCATCACATCGCCGAGGTTGCCGGTGAGCGTCATTTCGCCTTTTCCAGCACTCGTAAGAGCTTCTACGAAAAGGATTTCGCCGCCCACAGCCGTCCAAGCCAATCCGGTGGCCACGCCAAAGACCTCTTTGTCTAAAGCCTTTTCCATCTGGAAGATAGGAGAACCTAAAATCTCTTTCAGATCTTCGGGTTTCACATCGGGTTGCATGGTGCCGTCTTGCACAAATTGCGCTGCGCGCTTGCGGATGATTTTCGCGATGGTGCGTTCCAGTCCGCGCACGCCCGATTCGCGGGTGTAGTCGCTGATGACGGCTTTGACAGTATCTTCCGGTATGGTCAGCTGTTCGGCTGTCAAACCGTTGTCTTTCAGTTGCTTCGGAATAAGATGTTTTGTGGCAATTGCTAGTTTCTCCTCAGCCAAATAGCCCGGAATGTCGATGATTTCCATACGGTCGAGCAGGGCGGAGTGGATGCTGTTGAGGTTGTTGGCAGTGGCAATGAAGAGCACCTTCGACAGGTCGAACGGCGTTTCAAGGTAATTGTCGTTAAAGGAGCTGTTCTGCTCGGGATCCATCACTTCGAGCAGTGCCGCCGACGGGTCGCCGTTGACGGTCATGCCGGAAACCTTGTCGATTTCATCAAGCACGAACACAGGGTTGGCGTAGCCCACCTTGCGCATATTTTGGATGATGCGGCCGGGCATAGCGCCAATGTAGGTCTTGCGGTGGCCGCGGATTTCGGATTCGTCGTGCACACCACCGAGGGAGATGCGGACATATTTGCGTCCGATGGCCTCTGCGATGGAGCGACCCAAGGAGGTCTTACCGACACCCGGAGGGCCTGCCAAGCAGAGAATAGGAGACTTCATGTCACCCTTCAGCTTCAGCACAGCCAGATATTCGAGGATGCGTTCTTTCACCTTTTCCAATCCGTAGTGGTCCTTGTCAAGAATCTCGCGGGTCTTCTTCAGGTCGAAGTTGTCCTCGCTGTATTCGTTCCACGGCAGATCGACCAGCAACTCCAAGTAATTGAGCTGTACGGAGTAATCGGGAGACATGTAGTTGGTGCGTTGCAGCTTTTTGAATTCCTTTTCGAAGAGGTCGGCGGTCTCCTGATTCCATTTTTTCTTGGCGGCGCGCTCGCGCAGTTCGTCGAAATCCTTTTCCGTGGAGGGTCCGCCAAGTTCCTCTTGGATGGTCTTCATCTGTTGGTTCAGGATGTATTCGCGCTGCTGCTTCTCCATCTCCTGACTTGATTTGGTGTGGATTTGGTGTTTGATTTCCACTACCTGCAGCTCGTGGGTCAGCAGGGCGAGTACCTTGTCGGCACGTGCCATAATATCCTGAGTTTCAAGAATCTCTTGTTTCTCTTCCACGGCGATGGAGAGGTTGGAGACGATGAAATTGAGCAGGAAAGTATTGCTTTCGATATTGTTGACAGCGGTGATGGCGTCGCGGGGCGTTCCAGGGGTCAGTTGCAGAATATTGCCCATGGTCTCGCGAATCATAATCATTTTCGCCTTGAACTCCTCTGTATCGGTTGTCTCTGTATCCAGATCGTTGGTAGGATAGGGATGCACCTCGCAGCGGTAGTAAGGGCGCGATTGCAGGACACGGCCAATCTCGAACACCTTCACACCTTGCACCACCATCATGATGTTGCCGTCAGGGATGTTGAGCGTTTTGAGAATGCGGGCGATGGTGCCCACGCGGTACATGTCCTTGATGGTCGGGTCTTCCACGTTGTTGTCGCGTTGTGCCACGACCCCGATAGGGAAGTCGTTGTTGGAACAGTCACGGGCCAGTTTCAGCGATTTTTCCCGTCCGATGGTGATGGGGATGACCATGCCAGGGAACAGCACGGTATTGCGCAAAGGCAAAAGCGGCACCTCATCGGGCAGATTCTCTTCGCTCAACTTGATTTCATCCTCCACAGAAAGAATGGGGATGACGTTGGACTCGCCACTCAGAAAACCGCCTGCTGCAAAGATATCTTTAATCATTTCACGAAGTTACCATAAAAAAACTGACCTTTTTCGGGTTACAAAAAAGGTCAGCAAAAGTACAAAATATATGGATTATTTCGATTTGCCAGCTTCAAAATGGCGGGCATATTTGTTGCGGAATTTATCCACACGACCAGCGGTGTCAACCAACTTCATCTTACCGGTGAAGAAGGGGTGAGAGGTGCTGGAAATTTCTAATTTTACGAGCGGATATTCATTTCCGTCTTCCCAAACGATAGTGTCTTTCGTATTAACCGTTGATTTGGTCAGGAATGCATAATCATTTGACATGTCCTTGAAAACCACGGTTCTATACTCCTTAGGATGGATGTCTTTTTTCATAATATCTTATATTTTTTTATTCGTCAAAATTGGACGGCAAAAATACACTTTTTTTAATATCAACAAGTTCCGTTTGAAAATTTTTTTTCATGGCCTAAATGATGCCTGCTCAACACTTTGTATTCGGGACCTTCTTTATGCAGAAAACTTTGATACAGAATAAGTTCTGAAATATCAATGGTTTGATTGAAAGTGGAGGGCACCGCTTCGATGCTTTCCCAAAATTTGTGTTTATCATGCAAATTCTTGATGCGACCGAGGGTGATGTGCGGCACAAAATTACCATAATTGGGTTCAAATCCGAGATCTAACAACTTGGGTTCCAATTCTTCAAACAGTTGTTTAAAAGGCTCAAAGTGGTCGAATCCCATCCAAATCACTTCTGGATGATAATGGCTCCCGAAAACGCCTATTTTATTGATTTCCAGTGTGAATGGTTTGCTTTGCGCACATGCCTCTGCCAACGCACTGCGGATGGCGGGCACTTGTTGCGGCGGGGTAGCGCCCAAGAATCGCAAGGTCAAGTGCCGAACCTCGTCTTTCACCCAAACAATGTCGTCGTGGCGCAAACGGAAACGCAAATCGGCAGAGATCTTTTGGACCTCCGCCGATAAGGATATTACGGGTGTGGCGACGAACAACCGTTTCATTCGCCCTTGGTGTTCTGGTTGTGGAAACGCAACAATTTGTTGTAGAGGTGTCTGCGCTCAGGTCCGATCACGTTGTGGTCGTGAACAGTATAGACGAAGTACTCCAACTCAATGTCGTCGCTGACAGCTTGACGGAGCAACTCCAACGTATGTTGTTGAACGACAGTGTGATCTTGCGCACCGTGCATTACCAACAGCGGGCATTTCACATTTTTGATTTTCGGAATGATGTTGGCATTGGCATAGCCGGAAGGGTTCTCTTGCGGGGTGTCCATATAACGCTCGCCGTACATCACCTCGTACCATTCCCAGTTGACCACTGGACCACCGCAGGAGGCCGCTTTGAAGACTTCGGGGTGCGCAGTAATCAGCGACAACACCATGAAACCGCCGTAGCTCCAGCCGTCCAAACCGATGCGGTCGGCATCCACGTAAGGCAGTGATTTCAAGTACTCTACACCGCACATCTGGTCTTCCACCTCGCGCACACCCAAGTTGCGGTGGATGCACTTCTCGAAGTCTGCACCACGATTATCCGTACCGCGGTTATCCAATGTGAAGACGATATATCCTTGTTGCGCCATAAATTCGAGGAAGAGGCCGCCGGAGAGGTATTGGTTGGTCACCAATTGTGAGTGCGGACCTCCGTAAACGTACAAGAAGACAGGGTATTTCTTGCTCTTGTCCATGTTCGGCGGGGTAATCATGCGACACCAGAGTGAGTCGCCCTCCTTGTTCACGATGGGGAAAATCTGGGTGTCACCCAATTTCATCACACCAAACGGACTTTTTGCAGTAAGCAATGTCTTGATTGTCTTACCTTTGTTATCCACTAATGAAATGACGCGAGGCGTGGTCGGGTTGCTGAAATAGTCGATGAAATAGTTCTTTGATTCACTGAAGACGGGACGATGAACGCCATCGGCATGAGCCAAGCAGGTGAGTGTGCCTTTATCCAAACTCACCTTGCAAACATATTGGTTCACAGGTTTTTCCAAAGATGCAGTAAAATAGATATTCTTTTCATCCTTGTCCATGCCGCAGTACTCGCTAATGTCAAAATTGCCATCAACCACCTTCTTGAAAAATT
>Ga0265299_10001035_pt1 | contig 33412 bp, 33 predicted proteins | sample AusTroGonzalo_MG_4_FD_193485 | JGI IMG/M metagenome (GOLD analysis project Ga0265299, IMG submission 193485) | Bovine rumen microbial communities from tropical cattle in Woodstock, Queensland, Australia - Gonzalo_02 | ecosystem: Host-associated > Mammals > Digestive system > Stomach > Rumen ... | reverse complement strand
CGGCCTTGGCTCCGTCAGCATCTGCAACATCTTGGCTGCCAAGAAGACCACAAAGAAAACCGTCACCATGATGGCCACTCCGCCCTTAGGCAAGTTCCACGTAAATAGGATTTTAGCGGCATATACATAGAGTACTACGGTGTAAATCAGCAACGCGGGAGTGAGCACCCAGTTCAGCATCACCGCCCAAAATCGACGGATCTCAATCGTCTCAGGATGGTCCTCCATCGCGAAAAACAGCACGGGAGCCAACCCACAGAATAACAACAGCGCCATCTGACCATACCAGCCGTCCCATGTTTTGTAATCGATGTCGAAAAGGGAGGTAATCGTGTATTCGATGGCCGCATACAGCAGATAGAAGATCCCCGCGACGAGCAACGCCCGCGCCAACGACCATGCCATCTGCACATTGCGCTGCACGAAAGGTTTGTTTCTTGTCTGCCAATGTCGCACGCACATCCACAATGGGAGCGCCACAAGCACCGCAATCCAATAGGAGGTTACATCTGGCCAATCGATGAGGAACGGCATGGCGCACGCCGCCACCATCACCGCAAGTGGCAGCAGATAGAGCAACAGCCACACGATGCCGCGCTTACGAAACGGTTGCAGCGAATAGGCCGCCACCACCGTGAACGGTGCCAGCACCAACGGCCGGAACAACCATGGCACCTCTCCATTTTTAACATCAAATATGTCGGGATCGGATATTCCGTAACATCCAACCACACAGGTGTATAACAGGATGGCAATCTCCACGGGATGCGCCATCACCGCCCGCCACAGGGCTTCCGCCGCGTTGCGGATTTTCTCTTTTATTTCTTCTTTTTTCATCGTTTCAAATTTTTGCAAAAATAATATTTACGTTGACATACAACAATTCGTAATGTTAGGAGGTCTTTGTTGTCGATTCGAATGTATCCCTACCCCAGCCTTTGGCCACCCCTTCCCAAAGGAAGGGGAATTGGGCTACGGTCGCTGTGGTCTTTTCCGGCGAGTGCTCGACAATAGTTTCTCTAGCACGGGCAACATCCGGTTGAGCTCGCCATGGTGAATCATAAAATTCCAGAATGGCTCGAACTTTTTCCATCCACCCATGTAAAAGAGGTGCGCCAATTGCTGTTTCAGGTTGTCATGACCGAAACTTGCCTTGAAAATGTTGCGCCACGAATAAAATTCACGATAGGCCCAGTCGTAACCTTGTTTCAGCTCTTCGGCAGACAGACCGATGGTCTTGTAAACGACGGTGCGGGTGTCGTATTTACTCCAATCGTACGATAGAATACGCCCCTCCCGCTCCATCTGCTGGAAAAGACGGGTGCCTGGGTAGGGTGTCAGGATGTGGAACGTTGCCGTGGTGATACTATGCTCAACGCCCCAATCCACCGTTCTGCGGAACACGTCCCTGTCATCGTGGTCAAGACCGAAAACAAAACTGCCGTTAATCATGATGCCAAGACCTTGCAACCGTTTCACCGCCGCCGCATAATCCTTTGAGAGATTCTGTATTTTGTTGCTGGAGCGAAGGTTTTCCGGCGAAAATGTCTCGAAGCCCAAAAACAGACTGCGCAAACCCGCTTCGGCCGCCTTCTCTATCAGGTCACCATTTAGTACCGAGGCGACGGTTGCGGCACTTTGAAACACCCGCCCCATCCCCCGCATGCCTTCGAAAAGCTCGGAGGCAAAGCGGGGGTTCCCTAACAAATGGTCATCTAAGAAATAGAGATGTCGGCCCGGAAGTCTCTCTATTTCAGCCAAGGCGTCATCCACCTTCTGGGTGTAGAAGGACTTCCCTTCGCCATAATGGGCATCTTTATAACAAAAGTCACAATGATGAGGACAACCCCGCGAGACCACAAGGGAGTTGGGGACAAAATACTTTTCCCTCTTGATAAGATCACGTCGGACAGGCGGAACATCCTCCAAACTTCTCCAATTGGCCACGTAACGTTTTTTAGGATTACCATTACGAAAGTCTTTGATGAAGCGTGGAAAAGCTTCTTCTCCCGGTCCTAAGAACAGCGTGTCGGCATGTTGGGCCGCTTCGTCGGGCAGCGTTGTCACATGCAGACCGCCCATGGCCACATATACCCCTCTTTGACGATAATCGTCGGCTATCTGATAGGCTCGAAACGCATTGGTGACATACACCTGGATGCACACAAGATCGGGCGTGTCATCTAACGTCAACTCCTCCACATGCTGGTCTTGAATCTCCACCTCGTCCTCGTCGGAGAAATAAGCGGCAAGGGTCGCGAGCCCCAAAGGGGGAAACAACGAATATTTTATGGGCCGCCAATAGGGGCTTTCCGCCTCCTGCAAAGCAGGAAGTATCATTTTGACTTTCATCACTTTCTGTATTACTCGCGGTACCACTTCACTTTCAACGACACATACATCAACACCGCCAGAATGACGAAGATGCCGAGGCTTCCGAACAGCAGGGCGTAGGTCTCCATCTGAAGCAGTACGTACAGGAAGATGTAGAGTGTCAGCAGTAGCGCACCCACCATCAGCGCAGTTTTGCGGATCTTTAAGATGCCTGCGAGATAGCCCGTTATCAGCACAACCGTCATCAGCATGGCGATGACATAGGACCAGAGGAACGGGATGTGCTCGCTGAAGGAGAGCAAGAGGGCGTAGAAAACCAGCAACGCAACGCCGATGAGCAGGTACTGCACTGGATGGATGGGCGTCTGTCGGCGATACTCCACGAAGAAAACCGTAGCGAAGGTGAGGAAGATGAAAAGGTAGGCGTACTTCACCGTGCGCGTGGTCTGCTGATACTGCAGCACCGGAACCTTCATCATCACCCCGAACTCGTTTTTGTGCATGCTCACACTGTGCGATATCTCATCGCCGTACTCGCACCAGCGGGTCACCGATTGCCCAAAGTCGCGGTTGATGGACAGCACCTTCCACGTGGCCGCGAATCCGCTGTCTGTTACTGTCCGCTCATCAGGCAGGAAATTGCCCTGGAAACTCGGTGTGGCGCAATTGGAAGTCAGTTCCACCGAGGTGCTGTTGCCGATTGGCAGGAACATCAGCGATTCCGAACCCTTCAGCGGCAGTCGCACCGAGTAGGGGACTGACACTGTGTCGCGCAGATTCTCTATCGGTACACTGCAGCAGAGCACCGATCCCAGTTCTTCGTCTTTGTCGGACTTCATCGTATATTCGTGCCCGTTTAGGTGCAGTACGATATTTTCCGACAGCCCTCGGAAGTCGCTCAGCGAAATCAGGACCTCCGCCCTGGAAAGGTCATAGACGGAATCGACATAATCCGAGAGATTCGGCAGTTGTAGGCTTCCTTCAAGTATCAGGTCTGCTGTATAGACGGTTACGTCGAAGTTGCCGCGGTGGCGGTTTTCAGTCCGCACGTCGCCTTTCACCCGCAGTTCTTCGGGCAGGAGATAGACATTGGCGGCGTTGTTCTTTTTGCTGGGGATGCGCACCACGGGCCCGATTACCCGTTGCGAGGCACTCCACATCTGCTCCACCTCCTCTTCGGCCTCTTTCGAGGTTGCATTCCGCTCGTTCACCACGTGCAGGATGATCTGCTGCGGGATGAGAAGGATTACACTCAGCAATCCTATCAGGATGATTTTCAGCAGCATACGGTCGCTGCGTTTCATTCCAGGTCTGGCCTGCATGACAGGTTTCGTTTGTTCCACTTGCGGTGCCGTCACCGCGTTTGATGTTTCTGTTGTCATATCTATTGAATTTTGGATGTTTCTATATCCCCCACATTGCGCTCCTTCGTCGCTTGCGCCAGCCCCACACTGCGGCTTCGCCTTATGTGGGGTTACTAAGATGTTGTCCCTTCGGGACTGCTTAAGGAATTATGTTTCATATTTATTGGGGCTTTCCGTTATAAACTGCTAACTACTAACTGCTAACTAAATAAAAGTACTTTGTACTACAAAGTTTTACACCAAAAAAAATTAGCTTTTGCATTCCTGGAGAAAGCGCTCCAGGGCGGAGATGTGTGCGGCGAAGGCTTCGCGGCCGGCTTCCGTGACTACGTAAGTGGTGTTCGGTTTGCGGCCGACGAACTTCTTCTCGCAGCGGATGTAGCCTACCTCCTCCAAGTTGCGGGTATGGCTTGCGAGGTTGCCGTCGGTGAGATCCAGCAACGACTTGAGTGTGGCAAAATCCGCCGAGCTGTTGGCCACCAGCACCGACATGATGCCCAAGCGGATTTTGCTTTCGAAAACTTTGTTCAAACCGTCGATGATGCCCATGACTACGCAGTTTTACGATCGAACATAATGACATAGAGGATGCCGAAGAGGATGTGCATCACGCTGAAACCGAGGAACCAGAACAGCAAAGCATGAGACATGGTAAAGCAGTCAATGATGCCGAGGATTAGCTCTGCGTAGCCGAGGTAGCGCAGGATAGAGTAGGAGTAGTGGCTGCAGTTGACGAGCGCGAGGCCGTAGAAGAGGAGCATAATGGATGAGGTGAGTCCGTAGTGCCCTTGCATCACTAACGCCATGCTGAGCAGTCCGCCTGCAGCGAGCGGGATGAAGAAGTCGAGGAGCATCTGCATCATCCGTTTGTCGAACTCGAAGCGCAGGTTGCGCCGTTTCGACTTCACGATGGCGAAGACGAAGACGGTGAGCAGCGAAAGCGCGAACAGTCCGATGGCAATCAGGGCGGCGATGCGGATGCGCGAAGGTGTGTTGAGGACGGCGAACCGTTGCAGGTTTTCGCAGCAGGGGAGCCAATCCCCTACACCGATGACGGCTGCCGCCATCGCGGACGCAACCGCCGCATACAGCCCGACGATAATGATGGACCATCCGCTAACTGCCTGGAAACGTGATGATTTACTCATCATTTCGCGGATGTCGTTCAGTGTCTGTCTTACCTCTTTTTCTTCCATAATCTTAAAAGTACTTTGCGCTGCAAAGATACACTTTTTTTGAAATGCGACACTTTTTCTGAAAAAAAATCATTGCTGCTCCGACAAAAAGTCATCATGATTCCCGAAATCTGTGCACGGCATGAACTGCTCAATCTCTTTCTCGATCGACTTCCACCTGAAGAACTGCTGAAGACAAACCGTGAAGATTTCGGCATTTTTGGTAAAGATAATCATATAAAACGGACCTGTTTTGGGAAACGAGGTACAACCGATTTTCTCAATGTCCGTCCAGGCAAAAGTTCTGTACTCGCAGTCTGTACAGGAATTCACATCGGTGGATTCCAAAGTCTTCACGCCATTTGAGGACACGCCAGATCGGTCGATTGTGATAAAGAAGGCCCGCTGAGGCCAAACCATCACAAAAAACAAACGAATAAAATAGACAGAGATGAAGATACCGAATAAAAGTAAGAAACCGCACAATGCCGCTTCTAATGAATTTTCAAATGGCTCCGATAATAGTCTCCACCCACAAATACCGACTAAAACCAGCCCGAAAACAATAAAAACGGATAGGATAACACTCACGAACCAAAAGCCCGCGGCTGTATAAAAGGTCTTGCCCTTTGGCTGAAACAATTCTTCATCCATACTCAACTAATAAAGGAAATACTACCTAAATGGCTGCACCTCAACCTTGTCGGCATTGAAGTAGTCCAACTCGACACACCTCAAATGCCGCTTATCGTCAAAACTGAAAGTAATGTGTGTGCGCCTGCCTTCGTCCGTCCAGAACCACAAACTAGTGAATTGCTTGTGTCCACAAATACGAGGTTTACCATACTTATAATAATTCCATGGGGCCATTAAGGCAGGTCCAAACAAAATTGTATCCGTAATATTATACGCCTTAATGAAGTCGTCTAATGTAGTTTTACTTGTGAGATACAACCCTACATCCCCTAAGGCCATGAAAACACCACGATGAGACTTAAAATCTAAATAACGGAGTCTAATATTCCCATCTTTATCTGAAGCGTATGATGTTCTCGTCTTTTTATCATAAATCTCATTCACCCGATAAACATATACAGCAGTATCGTGAATGTTCCACGGATAATATTTTAGTTCATAATTATATAGATTACAACACCATTCCCCTTTTCCTCCAAAAACAAAAGGGAGATCAGCGAGTTTGCCCATAACTGGAACAGAAGACCAGATTTGTCCGATATGAATGGTGTCCACCTGTGCACGGGCAAAAAAACCGGACATCAGCAAGATAGCTAAGACGAAGACTCTTTTCATTTTTTTGTCCAATACTTCTATATATTACGTCAGTTTCTCGATTTCCTTGTAAATCAAGTCGATTGCGTCGGGTTGGGCGAAGCGTTTGATGTTAGTACCGAGGGTTGTCATGCGGTCGGGATCGGCGGCGAGCTGCAGCAGTGTGGGCATCAGCTTCTCCGGAGCCTCCTTGTCGGTGACGAGCAGGGCGGCGTCCTTGGAGGAGAGGGCTTTTGCATTGAAGGTCTGGTGGTCTTCGGCGGCGTAGGGGAACGGTACGAGGATGGTGGGGGCGCCCACGAGGGTGAGCTCCGCCAGCGCCAGCGCGCCCGCCCGCGACACGATGATGTCGGCGATGCTGTAGGCGTCGTTCATGTTCTTGATGAACGGCACGATGCGGATGTGTTCGTCCTGCTGTTCAAGCAGTTTGGGGTCAATGTTCTTGTAGAAGTTCTCTCCAGTCTGCCACAGGAGTTGCAGGTCTGCCTTGCGGAACTCGTCGAGGTGGGCGGCCATGGTCTGGTTGAAGGTGCGGGCGCCGAGGCTGCCGCCGACCACCAGCACGGTGCGTTTGTCGGGCGAGAAGTTGAAATATTGGTAGGCTTCGGGCTTTTTGCGCTCCAGTTCCAGAATTTCCTTGCGGATGGGGTTGCCGGTCATGACGATTTTTTCGGCGGGGAAGAAACGGTCGAGGCCGTCGTAGGCCACGCAGATGGCCTTGGCGTTCTTGGCCAGCATCTTGTTGGTGACGCCCGGGTAGGAGTTCTGCTCCTGCAGCAGGGTGGGGACGCCGAGCTGGGCGGCGGCTTTCAGTGCGGGACCGCTGGCGAAGCCGCCCACGCCGATGGCCAGGTCGGGTTTGAACTCGCGGATGATTTTCTTGGCCTTGTGCATGGCCTTCAGCATCACCACGGGGAGGCGCAGGTTGAGGAGGAGCCCGCCACCCGACAGGTCACGGTGTATGCCGTAGATTTCCAGACCTTCGATGGGGTAGCCGGCTTCGGGCACGCGCCGCATTTCCATCTTGTCGCTCGCCCCGATGAAGAGGATTTTCGCGTCGGGGTTCTCTGCTTTGATTTTGTTGGCGATGGCTAAGGCCGGGAAGATGTGGCCGCCGGTGCCGCCGCCGCTGATGAGGTATCGTTTTTCCATAGTAGGGTTAATGGTTAGTGGTTTATGGTTAATGGTTGAAAAAAGTTAAAAGTCGTTCTATAGTTCGCGTTTTACGATGTTGGAGAGCCAGTGCACGCGCCAGCGTTCGGGGAGAATGACAGTGAGCAGGTAGCTGAGCGGGTTGAGGATGATCTGGCGTTTGCCGCGGAGCATCCCGTCCACGTATTTACGGGCGATGTCGGGAGTGGATTTGAGGGTGGCGCGCCCGAAGAATCCCTGTTTCTCAATACGTTGCGTGATTTCGGGGCTGGTGGCCATCGCGCCCGGGGCGGCGAGCGTCACCGTCACGCCCGTGCCGCGCAGCTCCTCCCGCAGTCCTTTCGTGAATGCGTGGACAAACGATTTCGAGGCAGGATAGACGGTCTTGTATGCGGTGGGCGTGAACCCCGCCATGCTGCCGATGTTGAGGATGTGTGCCGGCGTGTGCGCTTGCAGGTTCGGCAGCAATGTTTTTGTCAAGATGGTAGTACACAGTACGTTGAGGTGTAAAATGCGGAGCAGATAGTCTAAGTCAGCGGTTTCGAAAGCGCGGCTGCCGCCAGTGCCCACGTTGTTGATGAGGATGTTGACGGGATATTCTCTGGCGATTTTCTCCGCCCATTGTCGGGTTTCGATTTCATCGGCCAAGTTTACCATAAAAGAATGGCATTCAACATGGTAGAGGTCGGTAATCTCATCTCGCACAGCGTGAATAGCCTCTGTCGAGCTAACCAACAGGGTAGGGTAGCCTCTCCGGGCAAGTTCCAGTGCCAGTTCTCGGCCCAAGCCCTTGCTCGCCCCCGTGATGACTGCGTATTTCAATTCACTAATCAAGGTTCAAGGTTCAAAGTTCAAGGTTCAAAAATACAAATCATAAGTTACAGTCTTTTTTTGTAGCAACGGCGGCGGGCGATGACCTCTGAGTCGTATTTCTCCCAGATGCGGGCGGCGATGTTGTTCTCCAGCTGCTGCGAGGTGTAGGCGTATTCGTAGCCTCGGCGCAGGAAAGTTTCATGGAGCTGTTTGTGGTAGATGGCGTGGATGCCCGTGTGTGCATATTCGGGCAGCACGCCTGTGAGCAGTAAGTCAACATTTTTGTTGTGGCGTAGCGCATGCAAAATATGGAAAGCCCCGAAGGGCCACATCTTGCCGTTGGCCTTCTGGAACGCCCGATTCAGGGAGGGGATGCTCATGGCGATGCCGACCAACCGTCCGTTTTCGTCTTCCAGGAACGACATCAAGTCGAGGATGCCGGCATTGAGATTTGTGTCAATCACCCAGGTCATCTCTTCGCGGGTGAGCGGGATGAAGTTGAAGATTTCGTGGTAGCTTTCGTTCAGCACTTCGAGGAAGGCGTAGCCATCTTGGCGGAGTTGCTTCTTGTCTTTTATTTCGCGCAGCCGTACGTGATACTTTTTCGCCAGCAGGTCGGCCATGCGGGTAATGCGCTCTGACACGGGCGTGACCTTCACCCTGTATTGCAGGTAGTCCACCTCTTTCTCGAAGCCCATAGCCTCCAGATATTCAGGGTAGTACGGGTAGTTGTAATCGGCGCCGAAGGTGGTGATGAGGTCGAAACCTTCCACCAGCATGGCCTGTTTCTCCATGTTGGAGAACCGAGAGGGACCGCATATTTCGTCAAGTCCTAACGATCTGCCCCATTCTTCCACGGTCTGGAACAGTTTTCGGGCCACTTCGGGGTCCTCCACGGTGTCGAACCAGGCGAAACGGATGCGTTTCTGGTCCTTGAGTTCGTTGCAGCGGTGGTTGACGAGTCCTGCGATGCGTCCCACCAACTCTCCGTCGCGCCAAGCTGTCCACAGCCGTAAGTCACAGAACGCCAGCGCGGGGTGTTCTGTCAGCTGTTGCTCCTCGGCTTTGTCAAGTGCAGGCACGTAATACGGACAGTCTTTGTACAGTTTGCGGGGGAACTTGATGAATCTCCGCAAATCCTGTTTGTTCTTAACTTCTTTAATCTCAATCATTTATATATTGTTTGAAATAAGAAATTCGCAGGCAAATATAATATTTTTTAGTTATGGGATTTTGTGTAATTTTGCGCCCTCTAATTTGCAAGTTATGAACGGAGATCCGAGATTGTATCAATTGCTGGATGAGTTGCACATCCCGTATCAGTATATTGAGCATCCGCCCGCCCCGACCATCGAGATTGCGAAGCAGTATTGGGCCGGTCATGATGCGAAGCATTGCAAGAACCTCTTCTTCCGAAACCACAAAGGCAACCAGCATTATTTGGTCTGTCTTGACTGTGACCAGGAGATGAATATCCACGACATCGAGAAACAGTTGCACCAGGGGAAGTTGAGTTTCGCCTCGGAGCAGCGGCTAATGAAGTATTTGGGAGTGAAACCCGGCTCGGTGACGCCATTCGGGCTTATCAACGACACGGAACATCATGTGCATCTGTTCTTGGACAGACAGTTGCAGAAGGCCGAGCGCGTGAGCTTCCACCCGTGTGAGAACACCGCGTCGTTGATAGTCGCACGACCGGATTTCGAACGGTTCTTGGCTTATATGGGAAACCCATACGAGTGGATTGACCTGTATTGAGGAAACTTTTTCATTAAAAACATGAAATTTAGGCGTAGGTCATACGACAAGCGAATAGTATTATGACAAAACGGTCAAAATCAGCAAAAGGCAAAAAGTTTTGGAGGATATTTGGAAAAACCATCCTCATCTTGTTCGTTATCAGCATATTGTTGCCGATACTTTATCGTTGGGTGAATCCGCCCGTGACAACGTTCCAGTGTGTCCAGGCGATCAAGAACGGTACGGGTATACACAAAAAGTGGGTGCCCATCGAGAATATTTCCCCCTACATGTACCGCGCCGCCATTGCTTCGGAGGACAACTACTTCCTCGGACACCGCGGCTTCGATGTGATTGCGCTTAACACGGTGATGGAGGAGCGCAAGAGCGGGCGTAGGAAACGCGGCGGCAGCACCATCTCGCAGCAGACGGCCAAAAACGTTTTCTGCTGGCCGAAAAGTTCCTGGGTGCGCAAAGGCGTAGAGACCTATTTTACCTTTCTGATTGAGACTTTCTGGTCGAAGGAACGTATCATGGAGGTCTATCTGAACGTCATTGAAATGGGACCGGGCATCTACGGTGCGGAGCAGGCGGCGCAGACGTATTTCCACCGACCCGCCTCGAAGCTTACGGCGCATCAGGCGGCACTCATCACGGCTTGCTATCCGAACCCGCAGAAACGAAATCCCGCGCATCCAACCTCCTATCTTAACAGCCGGGCTGCCAATATTGAGGGTAAGATGGCCCGATACGGCACCCCGAAATTCACCAAGGAGTACATCGCTCAGGTTCGGAAACGTTATCTGGAGTCGGTAAAGAAAATGGAGCAGCGCAAGAAAAAACAGCAGGGAAAGAAGAAAAAAAAGTAGAGACGCACGGTCGTACGTCTCTACAAGTGTTTTTGCTTCTCTATATGAGGATTATTTCCGTTTGAACAGGGAAATAATAAAGAGCAGCACGCATGCGCCGATGACGGCGGTGATGAATTGCCAAATTTGACTGCCTCCCTCGAGGCCGACGAGGCTCATGAGCCATCCGCCGAGGAAACCGCCGATGATACCAACGATGATGTTGACAATCAGGCCGTTGCCGCCGCCTTTCATCAGTTTGCCAGCCAACCAGCCGGCCAATGCACCGATGAGTAAATAAATGATAATGCTTACAACGCTGTTCATAACATTTGATTTTGGTGAAACATTTTTTGATGGGGCAAAAATAGGAAATTTGTCGGTTGGTTGTTCCGTGATTTATGATTCGTGATTTGTAGAGACGCAGAATTTTGCGACTCTACAACACCCTATTTTGTTTTTTGAATCACCATTACCGCATTGGAAACCCCGCGTTCTCCCTCATGGTCGAACTTGCCGTTGTCGGACGGGCAATTGGCAACCCCTTGGTAGTCACCGAGATTCAGGAACAGGGTGGTGGAACCCCCGCCGTCGAGGTTGAGGGCGTCGCGGCAGCCGAGCCAGCGCAAAATCTGCTGTAACTCCGTGAGGGACAGTCCTTCCGCCTCCTTGAACCGGCCGTCGGCCACGAGCAGCAACACCGTGCCGTCTTCGCGAACCCCGACAGCTGTGCGATTATGCCGCTGCGTCACGAAAGTGCGGTCGTCGCGCAGGTACTGCAGCGTGTCGTGCCAGATCAACAGAGGACCGGCGGTCATGATGTTGGGGTAGGGGAGCGCCTCTTCCCATCTACGGGACGAGTCTGTCTTGAGGATGACGATGCTGTCGCCGCCCAGACAGAGCGTGCCGTATTGGTAGTATTTGCGGTTGACGGTGTCCTTGCCGGGAGTGTTTTCCCCGAGATTCACGCTGTCGATGCGGAGGTAGCAGATCGGGAAGTGCTTGTCCATGTCGAAAAAGGAGCCGTTGACGGCCGCCACCGCGCCACACTTGCGTGCCATCTCAGAGGTTTTCGTGCGCCTAGGCTCGTGTGCAAGTGCCAGCGTATAGTTCGCCGTATCAGGGATTTCCAGTACGAAGATTTGCTGATTCGAGGCGAACAGGCTCTTTCCGTCGAATTGGCACTGCCGTAGCATCATGCCGTCGAGCGTATCGGTTCGCCAGCTGCCGTTCACGAAGGCCAACGAGTCGCGCTGCGCGTGGAGGCACAACGTAAAAGCAACTGCAATCAGGAATAAAAAAACACGTCTAATCATACAACGAAGAAATTACGGCCTCAATGTCCTCGTCCGTAGTGTCCCACGAGGTGACGAGCCGGATCTCGTCTTCGGCCTCGTTCCAATAGTAGAAGAAGGTGGTTTGGGCGAGGCGGTCGGCGACAGGACGCGGAAGCTTGAGCAACAGGATGTTACAGTCGGTGGATTGGGTGAAGATGTCGCCACGCAGTTCCGTGATGCGCTGACGCAACTTCTGGGCCTGTGCGTTAGCATGGGCGGCGTTCTTTTTCCACAAATCGTTTTCGAAGTAGGCGATGAACTGGGCGCTGAGGTAGCGCATTTTCGAGCTGAGCTGGGCGCACTGCTTGCGGTGGTACTTGAGTTCGGGCACCAGCGCGGGGTTCAGCACCACGACCGATTCGCCCATCAACATTCCGTTTTTGGTGCCTCCGAAGCTGACGATGTCAACGCCGCAGTCGGTGGTCATCTCCTTGAAACTCTTGCCTAACTTCACCGCCGCGTTGGCGATGCGGGCGCCATCGAGATGCAGGTACATGCCGAACGGATGGATAAAGTCGGCGATGGCCTTGATTTCTTCGCAGGTATAGACCGTGCCGAGTTCCGAGCACTGGGAAATGTAGACGGATTTAGGTTGCGAGTGGTGTTCGAAGCCCCAATTGGTAAGATGTGGGCGGATGAGGTCCGGTGTCAACTTACCGTCGGGCGTGGGGATGGTCACCAAAGAGGCGCCGGTCATGAAGGCGGGCGCGCCGCACTCATCGACGGCTATGTGGGCGGTTTCGGCACAGAGGATGCTGTTGAACGACCGCACGCATGCACGCTGGGCCACCACGTTGGCGCCGGTGCCGTTGAAAACGGGGAACACCTCGGCGGCTTCTCCGAACTGCTCTTTGAAAATCTCCCGCACACGGGCGGTGTAGGTGTCGTCGCCGTAGGCAATCTCATGGTCTGCGTTGCACGCGGCAATTGCCTCTAATATAGCGGGATGCACTCCCGAATGGTTGTCGCTTCCGAATGATCTCATCGTTTTGGGGTTTAGTCGGCAAAGGTAGGATTTTTTCAAAAACGTAAGACGTTAGAAGCTGTTGAAGACCATCTGAAAATTTTTTTTTCATCCGTTGTAGTAATTCGCACTTTTCTTACGTTATATCTTTTGTGAGACCACAGGATCCTTTTGAAGCCATGTTGCACCGCCACAGGGGTTTGCTCTTCTCCCTTTGCCGACATTACAGCCGTAGGGGACTGGAGATTGACGACCTGTTGCAGGAGGCTACCGTGGCGTTGTGGCGCGACCGTGAGCGGCTGCTCTCCCTGCCTGCCATACAACAGGCGGCGTTGACTTGGAAGATTGGGCGCAATGCGGTGATCGACTGTCTGAGGCGTGTGAAAGAGACCGAGGCACTGCCGGAGGGCTATGAGGTGGTTGACGAAGACCGCAGTCTGTTACGCGAACTCCACGATCGGATTGCACTTCTGGACGAACCCGACCGTTCGATAGTGAGGCTTCAACTGGAAGGCTACAATTATGTGGAGATTGGCGAGCAGGTCGGAATGACGGAGAAGAACGTGAGTGTGAGACTGGTGAGAATCAAAGAGAAATTAAGAAAATCAATGGATATATGACAGAGAACGAATTTGACGTATTATGGCAACGGGCTGAGGCCGAGGGCTATAGCCAACGGCTGGCCGCGGAATACCCTGTCTGGAGACAGAAGCAACGCCGCACGCTCAGCGTGGTAGCAGCCCTTTTGATTGTGGCGACGTTGGCCGTGTCGTTGTACACCATGCAGGCCCGCCAGCCTCAGGACTACGAGAAAGTGTATTGTAACCGCGTCGGCACCACCGACGCGCAATGGGCCGCCTTGGCCGCAGAAATGCTGATGGAATGATGAAACGACTATTAATTATATTGATGCTGCTGCTTCCGATTGTGGCAATGGCACAGAGCAGCCTGTACAAGAGCTACGCCTCGCGTCAAGACCTCACCGTGGCACAAGTGAGCGGTTTCAAGCTCGACGAACGCGAGCGGGTGGATGTGGTCATCGTGGTAGCCGACAACGACGCGGCATGGCAGCAATTAGCCAAAGAATTGAATATCAGAGGAGAAGAAGGTACGGTGAGCTGGCTTGGAGACCTTCAGAAACCAGCACAGCGTGTAAAGTGGACGAAAGCACCCGTCTTACGTGTGGTGGCCTCACCCGCACGCCGCACCATTGCATTCTACCACCTCAACACGGAGGCACAGTACGATGCCCTTCTGGATTACCAACTGAATAATATGAAACAAGAAAAATAATACAGGTATATGAACAAGATACTGAAATTCACCGCTTTATTAGCGGTAGTGACGCTTGCCTTTTCGGCATGTGAAAAGCCTGAGAACAACAATCAAGGCGGCAACGAGGCCAACAACAATCCTAAAGAACGCATCATCGTTTACACGGTGGGCAACAGCGAAAGCCGCCAGACGTTGGCGACAGAAGGCGAATGGGACGCCCTGCTGGATGTGCTTTGCGAACAAGCGAAGATCGGCCAAACGGTGACTTTCTACAACATGGATCAGACGACGTATCTCACGGGCAAAAAAGACGGGGGTGCGAAAGCGGCCAAGACCTTCAGCACCACCAACCGGGACGAGATGAAAGCCTGGATGAAAAAAATGGAGGAAGAAGGACGCACAGTGGTCGTCACCTACAGCAACGGAACGTGGAACGGAACGGCATACGCCAGTGCGCCGCCATCAACGACCTCCAGCACGATTGTCGGCACCTGGCATTTCATCTGCTCGGTGGTGAACCACATAGACCAAGACGGATCCTTGGCTGGCAGCGACCTTTACGTCCCCGAGGAGGGCGGCGGCTCCATGTACTACACTTTCTATGACAACGGCACCATGACGTTGACCATCAACGGGGTGGGCGGCACCACAGCCACGGACAATTCCACCTGGACACTTTCAGGGGAAGGCGAGCTTTGCAGTGATCTCCTTCCGAATGGTGCTTGTTGGAATGTCAACTGGATCACCGACAACACCTTGATCATGTCCCGTTCTGACCTCGGCACTGAGGAGGGTAACCTGCTCTATCAGCTGCAATTCGACAGAGAATAAATTTTTTTTTGAAGACTGTAGTTTTTCGTTCTCTTATTACGTTCTTACAGTTGAAAGTTTCAGGATTAATAATTCAAGATCACAAATAACAAATCAAATTAATAATCAAAATTAAAAATCAAAACAGTATGAAAAAAAACATCTTAGTTATCGCATTTGCCGCTTTCGCACTCTGCATGGCCGCTTGTCAGAAAGAAGAAACCAACAACAATGAAAACGGTGGAAACAACGGAAGCAAACCCAAAGTGACGGTCACCTCCGACCTCATCGGCACCGACTGGACGGCCACTCTCTCCCTCGGCGACCTTGTTTACGCTATGACGGGTATGAGCCTCAACGACTACGGTTGCCAATTCCCCGATGGTTTTGACACCACGATGGTTTACCATCTCAGCTTCGATGGCGAGTACGCTCACATCACCTTCTCCGACAATATCAGCATGATCAACGTGGCTGAAATGGCCGGTGGCTATACGAATGAGGAAATCCAAAACATGGACCTCGCCTACGTTTATAACGGCGCCACCCACACGGGCACTCTGACTGCAGTAGGTAACGACGAGAACGGCAACCCCATCAACTATCAGATTACGTTCACCTACGATGACGATGATGACACCATCACCATCAACCTGCAGTTCGCTAATGCCGAGGACGAAGACACCACCATCAACTTCCCGTTGGTGTTCCACCGCGACGCAGCAAACGCTTAATATATGTCCATCAAGAGAAGGTCTTTTATCGACCTTTTCTTGGTTTTGATGAACCAAGGGCTGGTACAATTTGTGCCAGCCCTTGGTTTTTTTTAAGATGAAGGCCTATCGCTACGTCTTGTGGCATCATGAGGCGTTTGGGATTTAGGCGGTCGCACGAAGGGATGTTTTTGTTTTGTAATTCGAACACAGATTACACAGATTTACACAGATGGTGGAATGCGTAACACATTAATCTTGAACAGACCGCTGGGTTGTCAAGCCAAAATATTTTTTTCAAAATGTCATGTGGTATTAAAATTTTTGTATTTTTGCCGCCGAATCCCCCTTAGGTGGAATATACTAAGGCCCGCCCACTCTAAATAAGTGGGCTTATTTTTTGAAAGCAATTTGAAACCTATGAATAAACAGAAAGTTATCGTTTATGTAGATGGATTTAACCTCTATTATGGTTTAAAAAAGAACCTCAGATGGAGGCGTTATTATTGGCTTGATGTAGTGAAATTCTTCGAAATGTTCATGAAGCCAAATCAGGAATTGCTATGTGTGAAGTATTTCTCTGCAAAGCCTGACAACCTTGACAAAGCATTGCGACGCGACGGCAAGGTCTCCATTCATGCCCGTGGCGAAAAACATAACTGCATGTTTCTTGGATGTGACAATCCTGAGGAAGAGGCCAAAGAGGATTTTTTCGAATGTCGGGACGAGATGATCGAGCTGGATCAAGAATCTGGGAAGGCACTCCCCGAATTTGAATTTGAGTTCGCCTACGATACCGATTGATCCTTCAATGCACCTCAATCTCAATTCCGTCAATCTTCGCATTCCCTTCTTTGAAAACACGAAAGCCAGATGTGACATAGTTTGTTTGAGCTTCTTTGTGAATGGGAATCACGCCTATTGATGGATTTACAGTCTTGCAAACTTCCTGAAGGGTTTGGATATCTGCGTGACCGCTGGTATGAAAGCCTTTTTTTACTCCATCAAAAATGCGATTTCCGAAAAGGCGTCGAATGGCAACAACATTTTCAAGCGTGTTTTTCCCATTCTCTTCGGCATAGCCATCCCACATGGAATAGATAAGCCATGGGGCTTCGTCGGTGAACACCTGCATCATATCTTCGATAAACCAAGAACTGTTCATCCTCACAGGCATCAGAAAACCTTTGTCTCTGAGATAATTGCTTATCTTTTCAATCCGATAGGCTTTATGTCCTCGCAACTCGAAACTGTGGTCAAAGTTATATAGCGGACTCTTTTTGCCGCAATATTCAGAAAAAACATCCAGCACTTTGTGTTGGAAGCCATCCACGAGGAAAACCCTTCCTGTAGCTTTGCAGGCAGCATGGAAAGAGGCAAGACGGTCAATGTCTGTTGAGGAGCAGAGAGCGAAGACATATTTATGCTGACGAAGGGCTTGGACCGTGTGTTGTTGAATGTGTTGCTCCGTGATGACTGTTTCCTGTTGCCGTCCGAGCATAGTTCCTTCGGTTATAAGCAAATCAACCTTCCCGACGTACTTCTCCAGTGTGGGAAAGAGTCCTTTGCCAAGATACCCATGACGACGAAAATCCCCCGTGTGAAGAATCTTTTTCCCTTCGCATTCAATCAAAAACATATAGGCATCAAAGGCGGAATGACTGACAAAGTAAGGGGTGACTGCAATGCTGTTGTTCACCATAATGCGTTCCCGCTCTTTGAAGGGAATCATCCGTTCAATAGCGGCCATTTCGTGGTTGAAATCCTGATGGCGATTCAACGCTTCATACTTGCACCGCACGACATCAATTGCTCCTGCGCCCATGTACTGGGCTATGTGAGAGGGAACAAGATGATGCAGTCCAACGTGGTCGCCATGGTAGTGGGTGTAGAAAATGGCATCGGCACCGGAAGTCATCTTGGCCACCTCATCTGCTGATAGATCAGCGTTTTGTGACCCGGGCAAATTGCTGCCGAAGTCAATGAAAATCTTGGCTTGCGCGGTCGCTATTTCTGTGATACAGCCACCTATCTGGTTGGCTCCGCGATGGATGGTGATGTTCATGGGTGCAAAACTAAATTTCAACCTTTTTTGTGGAGTAATTAATTCTACAGTATTTTAATCGAGCTGATTTATTAATAAAGTCAAGAAGTTCTGGTTTTATCAGTGGGTGTATGGTGTCAGCAAGAATAACAGCGTTGATATTTTCTATATTTCCACTCATATATGATTCATACAAATTTTTAAATCCACGAAAGTTTTTCTTGATTGCAACTTGCATTTTTGCATCATGCTGATAAAGAATCCTATGGGACATAATGTCTTGAAGGACATTAGTATAAAACATCAACTCTGAGATGACACCTAAAACATTATTGCCCGGTTTCTTAAGTTCAAATATGTAAAGATTGTTGTCTTTAATAGCCCATATATCTATAGCACTTTTTTGACCAGTTGTGAAATGAGTGTTCTTGTCAACCTTGCCGGAGAAAATTCCTACAGGCAACTGATGATTCATCACATCATAATCGAAACCGTATTTTTCAACATATTTGCATTCTATCCAGCCTTCGCTGCCCACACTATGTACTTCTGTTTTAGCAGCGTCTTTGTTTGGATAATTGCATACAAGAACAGAAGGTATTTGAGGTATTGGTTTGGCGGTAGAAGCCCATTCAAATGTTTGAATAAATTTAGAAAGACGATACACAAATCTATTAAAATGATAATTGTTATCATTATTTAGAACATCTTCCCACTCGATGGTAATAGTTTTAATATTATCGTCCAAATAAAATCTTAAAGCAATAGCCCAGCTTTCAAAAGCGCTGCCATTGTCTTGCATATTAGCCGTTAATCCTTTTTGTGAAAGGGTGAGGACTAAATTTTTCTTTTGCTTTTCTAACCTAAATTCATAATCTTGAGGTAAATCAGCAATCCCTGTTTTACGCTTTAGTAAATTTGTCAAAATTTCGAAATCATCAGTCCTTTTTTTCATCTTTATTGGTTTTTAATTTGCGCATAGTTTGTCCTGTAGTAGTGAGGTCTATCGCCTCCAGTTCATGGCGGTAGCACCATAGCTGACCGCCTGCTCCGTGTTGAACACTTAACGGCTTTCCTTGCTGCCTAGCTTTTGTTTCTAGTATGCTTGCATCGAAGGGAGCGAGAAACACGGCATATTCGTCACTTATCCACTCTCCGTTGTCATTGCGAATTAAATCTCTTTCTTCTTCCCTTTTCATCGAATTCATCGGGATCGAAAGAATAGGTCTCGCAAATTTCTTTTTCCATCATTGGTATAAAGGATTATACGCTGGCAAAAGTACATTATATTTTCGTATCAAAACGGAAAAGTCATATAATTTTTTTGAGAAAGAGTTTTTTTGGATGTAACATTTTCGAAAAAAACATACTTAGGGGTAGAACTCGTACAGTCGGGTAGAGATGCCGATGCGATGATTATTATCACGTCGCCGTAAAAAAATATAACACAATATTGTTATATACCAAAAAAGTTATATTTTTGCGGCGATCAAAAAAACAAAATATCAATGATATGAAATGGAATGAATTACGAAGAATTGCAGAAAAAAAAGGTTGGTACTTATGGCGAAACGGGGGAAATCATGACCTCTATCGACATCCGGAAAAAGGAGGAGTTTTGGTAATAGAAAGACACGAATCTCAGGAAATAAGGCCAGGTTTGTATTACGAACTGAAAAGACAAATAGGATTTTGAAAAGAAGAAATAAATAATGGTATGAAAAAACGTACAGCATTAATTGAAAAGGGGAAAGACGGCACATTCGGAATCTTTACCCCAGACATAGAATCCACTATCATCGGAGAAGGTAATACGGTGGCTGAGGCAAAAGCGGATTTTGAGAATTCTGTCAGAGAAATCATCCGATTTTGCGAAGAAGACGGTATTCCTGTTCCTGATGACTTGAAAAACACCACGTTCGTGTACAAATATGACATGCCCTCTTTCCTGAACTACTACGATTACCTCAACATGACTAAACTGGCCAACATGTCGGGCATCAACCCTTCACTGATGCGCCAGTATAAAAGAGGACAGTATATTTCGGAAAAGCAGGTGTCGAAGATACAGACCGCCATTCACAAAATCGGGAAAGAGTTGTTGGCGGTGCGGCTGGTGTAACTATTGCCTGTTGCCTGTTGCCTTTCGCCTTTTGCCTCACCCCTCAGAACTGAAAATAAATGAACGGCTGCAGATCCGCGGTGACGAACTGGTAGAGTACGAAGACGACCACCACCACGATGAGTCCCATCAGCCAGAGCGGGAGCATGGCGAAGTTGATGCGGTACCAGCGTTTCCAACGGTCTGGTAACCAGTGGATAATCATGCCCAACACGAACATGATGAAGACGAACTTATAGTTGGCGATGATGTCGGGAATGGCCGCCACGTTCCACTGCCCGCCGATGCTGTTGACCATCGCTTTCGCGGTCTCCCACGCCGTTTCGTTGGCCGTGGCGGGATCGAGGTTGGAACCGGAACGGAAGAACAAGCGCGTGAAGCTGATGAAGACAAACGTCTGGAAAATACCCCATGTCTTGTCGAGCCACTCCACCGTTTTTTCGGGTTTGATGAGCGTGAAGATGGTCTTGATGAGCGTGCCGACGAACCATACTCCGCTCCACACTACGCCGATCATCAACGCGGGATGTGGCCACAAATGGTTGGTAATCAGGAAGGCGACGAATATCACCGTGGCGATGGTGCTGCGCACGAGCATGTTGCCGTGCCGCCAAATCTTGTACGCCAAGATGCCGATGCCGTTCAAGCCGCCCCAAATCATGAAGTTCCACGAAGCCCCGTGCCAAAGACCGCCTAACAGCATGGTATTCATCATGTTGAGGTTGGTGCTGATCTTCAAACGAGCCTTCTTGCTCACGAGAGAGGCAACGAGCAATGCGAATGCAATACCGCCGATGATGCAAGTCACCACCACGCTCTTGGTGAGCAGGATAATGACGGCGGCAATGAGCAAAATGCAGAAATAGGTGCCGAATGTGGCGTTTCGGTTACCGCCGAGCGGAATATAGAGGTAGTCTTTCAGCCAGTTGGAGAGCGAAATGTGCCACCGTTTCCAGAAGTTGCCCGGGTTGGTGGCCTTGTACGGCGAGTTGAAGTTCTTGGGCAGGTAGAAGCCCATCAGCATGGCCACGCCGATGGCGATGTCGGTGTAGCCGGAAAAGTCGGCATAGACCTGCAGCGAATAGACGAACAGCGCCGACAAGTTCTCGAACGCGGTGAACAGCGACGGGTTATTGAATACCCTATCGACGAAATTAACCGCAAGATAGTCGCTCATAATCAACTTCTTAGCCAATCCATTGAGGATCCAGAAGACGGCGATGCCGAACTGCCGGCGGGTTAAGAAGAATTTCTTGTAGAGTTGCGGCACAAACTGATCGGCACGCACGATGGGACCGGCCACCAACTGCGGGAAGAACGAGACATAGAACCCGAAGTCGAGGATGTTGGAAACGTGCGGGATTTTCCGCTTGTAGACATCCACCAAGTAGCTGATATTCTGGAAAGTATAGAACGATATGCCGACGGGCAGCAGAATCTTGGAGGCATCGAAATAGTCGGTTCCCGACCAATCGTTGGCCCACTGCGCAAGCCAGTTAATCACCTCATAATCACTGTTCACGATGGTGTTGTATGCGTCCGTACAGAAGTAAGCGTACTTGAAGTAGAAGAGTACCAGCAAGTTAATGACCACACCGGAAATCATGAACGTTTTGCGCAGTCCATTGCGCTGCGATTTGTCCATGAAAACGCCGAGGAAGTAATCTAAGAAGGTGTCAAACAGCAAGATAAGGACGAAGAGACCGGAGGTTTTGTAGTAGAACAGCAAGCTGACGAAAAAGAGGAACGTGTTGCGTAACAGCCGTTTGCTTTGGAAAAGGGCGAAAAACGCATAGACGATGGCGAAAAAGGCCCAGAAGTTGAACTGGGTGAAGAGCAGCGGGTGGCTTTCATCGAACGAAAAGAGGTTGATCAGAAATTGCGAAATATTCTCCCAGGTCATGGTTGTAGCGATTTAAGTGGTTGAACAAAAGCGTGATAAAAAAGGTCGCCGATGAGGTTGTAGCCGTTCACGGTGAAGTGCACGCGGTCTTTCTGCGCTAACCCTTTGGCCTGCCATTTGGCCATCGAGCCGAGTCCGCCCATCACCTCAAATTGGTCCCAACAGGCACCACCCGTGAGTTCGGCCAAGCGTTTCATTGTCTCGCTCACCTGCGGACCGGTCTGGTTCACAGCGTAGCGACCGCGCTTCACGCGCTTCCAAGTGTCGTTGTTCGACAGGAAGATGAACGCGCAGTCAGGATTGGCTTCACGGATGCGAGCAATGAGTTGTAAGTAGTTGTTTTTGAAAATGGTAGAGTCGAAATCGTTACCGAAAGCATCGTTTACTCCGATACCGAAAATCACGAGGTCGGGCGGAAAGGCTTTGAGGTCGCGGGTGAAGTTCTTGCAGCGCAGATAAGAGGGCACCGCCGCACCGTTAACACCTATGGATGTGAATGTTACGCCCGGTTTGCCGTTCTTCAGCCACAGTCCATTGACGAAAAAAGTGTCTGGCGCACCGCAGGGGAAGTAGAAGGTGAATTCCTGCAACGGACGGTCGAGGTAGTAGTAAAAACGGTCGTTTACAGTGTCGGTTTCGTCAGCAAAGCGCCAGATGGTGTCATATTTCAGAATCGGGTCGATGTAGTGGCCGTTGGAGCGACCAAGCAGAATGAGCGTGTCCGTGGCGAAATCGTAAGCAGGCTCGTTCATCGTGAATTTGATGGAATGCACGGATTGGGTGCAATAGACCGAGATGCCCGACATGCCCAACGGAGACGGGTACTCGTTATAGACGTTGCGGATTAGCGAGAAAACATCCGATTTGGAAATCTTGTAGTCGCGGGGATTGTTGCAGTCTTTTGCTGCGGAGTAGGGGAAGATGAAACCACGGTCGGCCGGTTCGCCGCCATATTCCGCCAGAACATGCTTTCGAATGCGGTGCGACATCGTGCCCGCCTGCACGTGCGAGCCGCCAATATGTATAATATGGACGTTCCCCTTCTTGTTTTGGATGACATCGTTCCATTTTTGGTAAAAACGCACCAAATTCATGCTGTCATGACCCCAATAGAGCGTGTCTTCGTTAAAACGAATGAATGAAAAGGTGGAATCGTAGTCGGAGAACATTTCGGGGAGGACCCACACGGCTGACGTGTCCGACTGCATAATCAACGCCACACTGTCAGTAGTTTCGTCAACCTGCGCAAACGACTGCACCACACAGATAATCAACGGAATAAGTATCAGTTTTCGGCGGCCTCCCATAGATTGTCAAATTGTTCTGCACCCATCTTGCGGCGGGTGGTGTAGAGTTCGTACATCGTGGCGAAGTTCTCGGCCAGCGTCTTGCCCACATAATTCGCTCCTGCAGGGGTAAAGTGGACGTAGTCGGGGCCGGCCCAGCCTTTCTTCACCCAGGCCACCATGGAGTTTCTGCCGCCCATCACCTCGTACAAATCCCAGTAAGCCACGTGATTACGCAGACACATATTGCGCAAGCTGTCCACCATGGCGGGCAGGTAGGTGTAGGTCTGCAGCGAACCGCCGTAGGAGTGGCTCATGTCGGACGGACCGATGAAAAGCAGGGTGGCATTGGGGCAGACGCTCTTGATGCGCCGGATTTGGCTTTGCATGAGGGTGCAGTATTTGTTGATGGAGGCGGTACTGTAGGTGGAAGGCATCTGGTTACCCCCGAACTGCAAAATAATCATCCCGACATCGGAAAGTTGGTAGCATTTTCGCAGAATGCTATCCGTGACGAGGGTGAACTGGTTGCCGGAGGAACTGCGCAACGGGATATTATCAACGCTCACGCCCGCTCCGTTGTCGATCATAATGCCATAGATGTCGGCGGTGCCCTGCATGTTGAGGCGCAACGATGCGGTGGAAGAGTCTGTCTGCCAACGAAATGCATGTATGCCCGCACCAGCGCTGGTGCAAGTGGAATCGTAGCCGTGTTTGCGGTCGCTGAGGGTGGCGCGGAACTTGCCGTCATGGTCGTTATAGAGCAGCGTCACGCGGGAGAACCGCTTCACGCGACTGTCGGTGCGCTTGTTAGAGGTGGCATTGGCGGTGAAGGTGCCGCTTCCGGTGAGACGGTAGCATTTCATCATCAGACCGTAGTTGCCGCGTGCCCGCGCCCCGTCGCCGTAAGTCGAATAAAGAGTGAAAGCGCCGCTGGCCGACTGGCTCACCGCGTATGAGGCAACCGTCTGGATGGCAGGCAGCATGCCCGGACCGCCACCGCCGAACTTCGACTGACACCAAGTGCGCAGGTTGCCCGAAATGCGGTCCATTTCAATCTGCGAGTCGCCGTAGTGCAGCACACGCACGACCTCATCCTTCGATTTGGCTGCTGCCGCTTTTGCGAAGAACTTGTCAAAATAAGTAACATCACCATCCGGAAGGTAGAAATGCCCTTCCGAGGCAATGGTGGTCTTGAAGTGCTCCAGTGTATCGAGCTGCTCCGCCACGCGTTTCTGCTTGATGGAATCCTCCTTGGCGATTTCCGCGATGATAGCCGCGCGCTTCTTGCGGTTGAAAAGCGTGGGCTTGGGGATGCGTTTGTCGCGCGAAAGACTGTCGCCGGGCAGATCGGGCAGGTCGGCATCGGGGTCGGCCAGCACTTTTTCGATAGACGGGAAGTTAATCGTGTGTTTGGCGAGCGTTATTCCATCTTCGGGAAAGAAAAAGCTGATAATCCCTAAACAGGTGATTATTAAAATAATAAATAGCGCTATCTGCCAAGGTTTCATATACTTTCTGCCCGATTTTTTGAGGGCGCAAAGGTACACAAATTACGAATACACACGACATCATGAAATCATCCCTATAGAGACGCAGCGCACCATATCTCTACTACCTCATAATCAAGTATTTACACACCTGTGTATTTTTTACACACAAAACCATGTTTGATATGATTAAAATCGTATCTTTGCCGCCGTTTCCAAAAATCGGAAGAAGGAAAACGCAAGAGATTATAAACCAATAAATTAAAAGTCATACTACGAGATGATAAAAGCTGGAAAAAGATATGTAAAGGGAGGTTTCCTTTTATTATGTGCGATACTTTTGACGTTCGGGCAGGCCAAAGCCCAGGATTCCATTCACATCAATTTGAACAAAGCCATCGAAATCGCCCTCAGCGAGTCACCGACCATGCACATTGCCGACCGCAATGTGCAGATCAAACAGGAGTACAAGAAAGAGCAGATCGTGTCGCTCTTTCCGGATGTCTCCTTGGCGGCAAACTACAACCGCACCCTGTTAAAACAGACAATGTCGATGGACATGGGCGGTCAGACGATGAACATCAAAGTGGGCCGTGACAACACTTACTCCGTGGGCGCGAACCTGAGCCTGCCGATCGTGGCTCCCGCCATTTGGTCGAGCCTGAAACTCAGCGCCATGGACATCGATTTGGCAGTGGAATCGGCACGTTCCTCCAAGATTGAGCTGATCAATCAGGTGAAACAAGCCTTCTACACCTACCTTTTGGCCAAAGAGTCCTACAAAGTGCTGCAAGAAAGCTATGCGAACCTCAAGGCCAGTAACGAATTGGTTACCAACTCCTACAACCAAGGGCTAGTTTCCGAATTCGAGAAACTGCGTTCGGACGTGACGTTACAGAACCAGCTCCCCAACCTCAGCACGGCCGCCAACGGTGTGCGCTTGGCAGGGATGCGGCTGAAAGTACTCTTGGGTATGGACATTGCCGAACCCGTCATCTTCGACGGTCAACTTCCTGATTTCCAAGAATATGTTTTCAATACTGGCGTACCCTCCACCAGCGAATTGAACTTGGCCGACAACTCGGCTTTGCGTCAGTTGGATCTTGGCATTGAAGAGTTAGAACAATCTAAGAGGATCGTTCGCGGTTCTGCCATGCCAATGTTGGCCTTGGCCGGAGCGTTCCAATATTCCGGCATGGGCGATGACGCCGGCACCTTCACCAACTATCCGTACTCTTACGTGGCGCTCTCCTTGCAAGTTCCCATCATTTCTTGGGTCTCTACCTCTTACAAGCTGAAACAATCGAACCTCAACATCGAGAACATGCGCGAACAACGGTTGGATGCCGAGCGCAACCTCCGCCTGGGCGTGCAGAGCTACCTCGACAACATGCAGCAAGCCCTCGATGAGCTCGCTGCCGACCAACGCACGCTCACGCAAGCCCAAAAAGCCTACGAAATCGCCCAGAAACAATACGAAGTGGGCATGAACACATGGCTCGACCTCATGGCCGCCGAACTCTCCCTCACCAACACACAACTCTCGTTCTGCCAAGCAATTTTCAACTACCTGACCGCGAAATCGAACTTGGATGCGACTCTTGGCGTGGAAAATTAACAATTTTCCCGAAGGGCTGAAAGCCCGACACATGTCAGCCCGGGGTGAGAGAAGCGAGCCCTGGGATAATAAATGAATAAAAAACAATTCCAAATATGAAAAGAAACGTAACCATTTTATTGGCAATCACCATGTTAGTGATGGTTGGTTGTAAGAAAAAAGAGACCGTCACCGCAGGTGGACAGACAATGACCATCCGCACGCAGGAAGTGCATGTCGAGGAGGTTGACCAAACCTACGAATACACCGCCATCGTGGAGGCTAACGCGGTGAACAACATCGCACCGCTCACGGGTGGCCGTATCGACCATATCTACGTGGAGGTCGGAGACCGCGTGAGCAAGGGCAAGGTACTCGTGCAGATGAACGAGAACAGCCTCAAACAGGCCAAAGCGCAACTCGACAACCTCAAAATCAGCTTCAAGCGCATTGACGAGCTCCATAAGATCGGCGGAACCTCCCAAGCGGACTGGGATGCGATGAAGACCCAGTTGGACGTGGCACAAACCACCTACGACAATCTGCTGGAAAACACGCAGTTGATCAGCCCGATTTCCGGTGTGATTACGCAGCGCAACTACGACAGCGGCGACCTCTATGGTGGTTTGCCCGTGGTGCAGGTGCAGCAGATCACTCCCGTGAAAATGAACATCAACCTCTCTGAAAGCCTGTTCAAACAGGTGAAAGTGGGTACGCCGGTAAGTGTCAAGGTGGATGCCTATGGCGACGAGGAATTCCACGGCAAAGTGAGTCTGATCTACCCGACGATGGACGGCGCCACGCACACCTTCCCCGTGGAAGTGCAGTTAGCCAACACCGACGGTCGCGTACGCCCGGGCATGTACGCCCGCGTGACCATGAACTTCGGCAAGGAGAAACATGTGGTGGTTCCCGACGAGGCCATCTTCCGCCAGCAGGGCTCCGGCAACCGCTACGTCTATGTCTATAAGGACGGTAAAGTCTCCTTCAACCAGGTGGAGATTGGCCGCCACTTGGACAGAGCTTACGAACTGCTTTCCGGCAACGTGCAGGACGGCGACCTGGTGGCCACCACGGGTCTGGCGAGATTGAAAGACGGTTTAGAAGTCAATGTTGAGAAATAGGCAACAGCAATAAGAAAATAATTCATTGAGCAGCCCCGTAGGGGCAAGAGCTCGGTAGCCAGGGGTAAGGCGTGAGGAACAAACGCCGCCACCCCTGGGGAATGGAACAGACAAGCAAGAAATATGAGTTTATACCAGAAATCGGTCGCGAGACCTATCATGACAGGGTTGATTTACATTGCCGTCATCATCATCGGCATCTTCTCCCTGACCCGGCTGCCGGTGGACCTCTTCCCCCACATGGACAGCAACACCATCATGGTGCTCACCGTCTATGGCGGCGCGAGCGCGGAGGACATCGAGGACAACGTGTCCAAACCCATCGAGAACGTGCTCAACACCTTGAGTGACCTCAAGCACATCACCTCCAACTCCAAGGAGAACTACTCCATTGTCTATCTGGAGTTTGAGTACGGTGTGGATATTGAGCAGAAAACCAATGACGTGCGAGACAAGTTGGATATGGTGAAATCGGCGCTGCCCGACGGAGCCAACCAGCCCTATCTGTTCAAGTTCAGCGCAGACGACATGCCGATTATGATGCTGTCGGTGCAGTCGGGACAGAGCACCCAGGCGTTGTACAAGATCCTGGACGACAAGGTCTCATCCCCGCTATCGCGTATCAGCGGTGTGGGTGCGGTCTCCATCTCCGGTGCCCCGCAGCGCGAAATCCAGGTCTATTGCGACCCTTACAAGCTCGAGAGTTACAACCTTACCATCGAGACTATCGCTTCTGTGCTCGGTGCGGAGAACCGCAACGTCTCCCTCGGTATCATGGACGTGGGTTCCAAGACCTACTCCATGCGTGTGGACGGCGAGTTCAACAGTGCAGATGAGATGGAGAGCGTGGTGGTCGGCAGCTACAACAACAAGAACATCTACCTGAAAGATGTAGCCGTGGTGCGCGACACGTTGCAAGAACGTATGCAGGAGTCCTACACTGACGGACAGCGCGGCGCTATGATCATCATCCAAAAGCAAACCGGTGCCAACACGGTGCAGATTTGTAAAAAGGTGCTGGCCGAGCTTCCCGACATCCAACGTTCATTGCCTGCCGACGTGAACCTCAGCGTGCTGGTCGACAACTCCGACAACATCGTCAACACTATTGACAGCTTGGAGGAGACCATCCTCATTATCCTGCTGTTAGTGGTCGTGGTCGTGCTCTTCTTCTTGGGAAGATGGCGCGCCACCATTATTATCGCCATTGTGGTGCCCGTCTCCTTGATCGCCGCCTTCATCTACTTGCTAGCTACGGGTAATACACTGAATATCATATCATTGTCATCTATCTCCATCGCCATCGGTCTGGTGGTCGATGACTCCATCGTGGTGTTGGAGAACATCACCACGCATATCGAACGGGGATCGAAGCCCAAGGCAGCAGCTGTGTTTGCCACCAGCGAGGTGTCGCTCTCCATTATCGCCTCCACGTTGGTGATCATCGCCGTCTTCCTGCCGTTGACTTTCCTCACCGGTATGGCCGGCGTGCTCTTCAAGTCGTTAGGATGGATTGTCACCATCGTGATTGCGGTCTCCCTGATTGCCTCCATGACGTTGACCCCAATGCTCTGTTCGCTCTTGCTGAAAAAGAATCCCAAAAAGAGCAAATGGTTCGCCGCAGTTTACGGTCCTATCGAGCGTTTCCTCATCCGTTTGGACGAAGGCTACGCCAAGCTGCTCCGTTGGTGCGTCAACCACAGGAAAACGGTCGTCGGTTTCGCCTCGGTCATCTTCCTCGCCAGCCTTGTGCTGCTGAAGGTGATTCCCACCGAGTTCTTCCCGACGCAGGACAACGCCCGTCTGAGCGTCACCGTGAAGCTGCCGCAGGGCACCCGAGTGGAGACCACCAAGGCGTTGGGCGACCAAATTGTCAATGAGATCCGTGAGCAGTACCCGAACGAAATCAAGTCCATCAACTATTCCGTGGGTATGCCCGATGAGGACAACACCTGGAGCTTGATGCGTGAGAACGGAACGAACCTGCTCTCTTTCAACATCCGTTTGGTGAAGAAGACGGAACGTGACAAGTTCATCACCGAGATTTCCGACGGTATCCGCGCCCTTTTGCGGCAGCATATCGAGATTGTTTCCTCGACGGTCTCCACCGGACAAGGCAACATGGGCGGACAATCGACGGTGGACATCGAACTCTACTGTTACGACTTTAACACCACCGACCAATTTGCTGCCGACCTCGCCGCCCGTATGCGGCAGGTGGAGGGCTGTTCCGAGGTGGTGATCAGCCGTGACGAATACACCCCGGAGTTGGAGGTCGTTTTCGACCGCCAGAAATTGGCCGAGAACGGACTTAACTCCACGACTGCCGCCGGATACGTGCGAAACCGCTTCAACGGCTACACGGCCTCGCAGTTCCGTGAGGACGGTGACGAGTACAACATCCGTGTCCGTTACGCGCCCGAGTTCCGTAATGACATCCACGCCGTCGAGAACATCCTGATGTACAACAGTCTTGGCAAAGGCATTCGCGTGGGCGATGTGGCCACGGTGGAGGAGACCTTCACCCCGCCGACCATCGTCCGTAAGGACCGTGAGCGTATGGTCAAAGTCTCCTGCGTGGTGGCCAAGGGTGCCGCATTGAGCGAATTGGTGGAATCCGCGCAGAAAGAGCTTGACCAAATGGACATACCCGCCACGTTGGACTATAAGATCGGTGGTACGTGGGAGCAGCAACAGGAGGCTTTCGGCGACATGTTCGTGTTGATTGCCTTGATTATCATGTTGGTCTATGTGGTGATGGCCGCCCAATTCGAATCGTTCACCTATCCGTTCGTCATCATGCTCTCCATCTTCTTCGCCCTCACCGGTGTGTTGATAGGTTTGGCCATCACGCGCACTGCACTGGGTATCATGGCGTTGATTGGTCTGATGATGTTGATCGGCATTGTGGTGAAGAACGGTATCGTGCTGATCGACTACACCAGCTTGTGTGTCGAGCGCGGTCAGGGCATCAAAGACGCGGTCGTCGCGGGCGGTCGTTCCCGTCTGCGCCCGATCTTGATGACCACGCTGACCACCGTGCTCGGCATGATCCCGCTGGCCATCGACAAGGGCGAGGGCGCCGAGATGTGGAATTCCATGGGTATGGTCGTGGCCTGGGGTCTCACCTTCTCCACCATGGTGACCTTGATCCTCATCCCGGTCATGTTCAGCAAGCTCGCCGAATGGAACGCGAAGGGTGCCGCCCGCCGCCGCGAACGCCGCGAACGCAATAAAGCATTAGGTGTCAACGAAGTATAAAACGTGTCGAATATGTCTTATTGTAGAGACGCAAAATTTTGCGTCTCTACACCTTCCCTTAAACATATAACCCCCTAAACCTTAAACTAAAATGAAAGCCGTCTTCATATCATTATACCAAGCCTTCTACGATGAGGTCATGGAAATTTTGGACAAGAACGAAATCCGCGGGTTCACCTTCTGGAACGAGGTGCAGGGCCGCGGCAGCCACGACGGGGAGCCGCACTACGGCACCCACGCCTGGCCGACGTTAAACTCAGCGATATTGGCCTTCGTGCCGGACGAAAAAGTGAAGCCGTTGCTCCACGACATCCACGAGCTGGACATGTCGGCCGAGCAACAGGGTCTCCGCGCCTTCGTGCTCAACGCCGAAGAGGTGACCGACAAGACGGTGTAGCCTTATGCGTAAAGCCCTCATCACCACCTTGTTCGTTCTCGCCCTCTCCACGATGGGAATCGCTCAGACCGTCTATCAAAAAGACAGATGGGGGACCAAACTTCTTTATTTTCAAGAAAATGCGGTGCGCGTACAAGACCGTTGGGGCGACCAGATCCTCTGGTATGAAGCCGCCAACAACACCGTCCGCCAGAAGGACCGCTGGGGTGATGCTTTGCTCTACTTCGACGGCAACACTGTAAGGATACGAGACCGCTGGGGTGATGCTTTGCTCTACTTCGACGGCAACACCATCCGCCAAAAAGACCGTTGGGGCGCACCGCTCTACTACCTTGACGGGAACACTCTCCGTGTCAAAGACCGCTGGGGCGATAAACTCTATTATTTCGATTTCACCCCGTCACGATGGCAGATCGTGTGCGTGGTACTGATGTGACAAGCAACAGTTTGAAAGGATGTCTGCGGACGGTGTGCGAGGATTGCGCTACGGTTGTTGTGAGTTGGGTTGTGTTTCTTTCATTCTTTTGAAATCCTCTTCCGTGATGCCCTTCAACATGTTTTTGCGGAGGTCATCTTCGGAAGGCAGTTGCATTCCGTACTTGCTGACAAACAAATTCTGTGAAAGCCCTTCGATAGCATATTGGACGGTAGTCTCACTATAGTCGGTGCAAAGCAGCAGTCCGATGGGCGGGTTATCATTCTCCTGCATTACCTCGTGCTTGTAATAATTCATATAGAAATTGAGCTGAGAGGCGTACTCGTGTCGGAAACGATCAATCTTCAGGTCTATGATGACGTGACATTTCAAGATACGGTGGTAGAAAATCAGGTCGGCCTTGTGGTAGTCCTGATCGACGAGAATGCGTTTCTGCCGGTGTTCAAAACAGAATCCGTGGCCCATCTCTAAAAGAAATCTCTGAAGGTTGTTCAGGATAGCTGCCTCTAATTTGGTTTCTTTGTAAATATCTTGAGATTCCATATCAAGGAACTCAAGCGTGACGGGGTCGTGAAGAATGTCTTGAGGGGTCAGCTGTTGAACGTTTTGGGCAATATAGCGTTGAAGTGCTTTCTTGTTTTTGGACAGTCCCAACCGTTCGTAGTATAAAGAGGATACTTGGCGGTCGAGTTCTGTGACTGTCCAGCAGCAACGGATTGTCTCTTGCTCGTAGAAGGTTCTTTTTAAATCACCATCGATGTTGGAAAGATATACGAGATGCGTTGCTGACATCTTGTAAAATAGTGATTTGGCTGGAGTTCGCCATTCTTCTTGGGGTGTTGAAGAAATTGCGGTTGATGACCGCAATTTCTCGACGATGGATTTGATGGTTTCGGATTTGGCGGTCGGTAACCGCAATATTTCCTCATGTCGATTCCCGAACACATAATCTGCGACAACACCACCCAGTTGAGGATAAACCTGATAAGTGAGGCGGTATTCGTAAAGACGGCGTTCTCCCAACCCTCGCCTATTAAGGCTTTTTGCAAGATTCTTTAATAGTTTTTCGCCGTATTTGGCGCGATCTTCACCGTGTTGCTCATACTCCACGATATAATAACCCACCAGCCAGTTGCGGGCTGTCAGCGAGAGATTGACCGCGTGAGCGGCTTGTGCCTGAAGTGCATCTTGGATGAGGTTGATGCGTCCTACGAGTGATTCAAAATTCATAACTGTTCTGTATTGATTAACATGGCAAATATACAACACCGAAAGGCGTTTGTCAAGGGTTTTGTGAAATTTTCTTCGGCATTGACAGTCAATAAAATGCACAAAAATTTAACAATTAGATATGGCAATTGTTAAATTTCGAGGCGGGGTTTTCGGAGGATTTCGCAACACTCCGTAGCAAATCGAACAGTTCAGTTGAATGTGGACATGATCAAAAAGTGTGTTGGTGCTGTGCCGCGTTTTTGCACACCTGTATGCTATTTTGCCGGCGTAAACAAACAGCTATTATTCAGGACGTTGGTTAAGAAAAAACATCAATTAAGCAAGTAGTACCAAGTAATAACAGTTGCGCCCGACACGAATCAGGGATGATGAATATGAACGATTACTATTTTTATGTAGCCCCAGACGAAGAAGGTTTGGGATGGGAATTCACGATTAGCGACTTAATCGAGAGTGAATTTGAAGCAAAACCTGAAAAATTTCCAGACAAGTCGGCGAAAATTGAGTTCTTGAAAGAATTGATTGCTGATATTGAGGAGTGTGTTGAAAGGGTGGAGAAGGAGGAGGAAATGAATGGTCACGGCAACCGCACCAAAATCAGTAATTCCAAGTAAATAGAGGTCTTGACAGCAGTCAAAAACTTCATCATTGCAAAAAAATGAATGTGCAAGGCCGTTTTTGCACTGTTTTTTCGCAGAAAAAGG
>Ga0265299_10001030_pt1 | contig 33503 bp, 17 predicted proteins | sample AusTroGonzalo_MG_4_FD_193485 | JGI IMG/M metagenome (GOLD analysis project Ga0265299, IMG submission 193485) | Bovine rumen microbial communities from tropical cattle in Woodstock, Queensland, Australia - Gonzalo_02 | ecosystem: Host-associated > Mammals > Digestive system > Stomach > Rumen ... | reverse complement strand
CGATTTGGTCAGTACTGTTTCGCTTATGGATTGCAAGCTGAAAACAAAACTTGGCCTCACGAAGAGTGAAGAAAAGTTTTTCGGCGGGGCACGCAACTTCAGGCGAAACGTCCTGAAGACCATTCTTCGCAAACAAATATGACGGCGTAGCAGTCATTAAAGTCAGCGTCCATCTTCAGCGGATATTGCGGCTCCGCAGCAATCCCTTTTCGGGTACTCCCTTCACCTCCGCTTTCACAAGCAGAAACTCAAGATTCGCCTTTACCTTCTTTGCCATCGTTTTCGCCTCCTTTCGCGTTATCTTGCAGAATCGCGCAATTTTCACGCCAAAATCACCAACGCCATTGGGGTCCCTCCCCGAAAATTGACGTCGCGTCCTTCGAAATCCCGGCGGGGTCGCATCTCCTCGACTTTCTGCCCGCGAGCCTTACGCGCATGGCGGCGAAAGTCCTCTGGGTGCGGGCACGAATCGACGCGGAGCGTTGCATAGGCTGCGGAAGGTGCCTGAAGGCATGTCCAGTGGGCGCCCTCGCGCGGCCAGATGCGCAGAGGCGCGGCGTTCCCGTCCTCAGTCGGCGGGTCTGCGTAGGCTGCGCCTGCTGCCACGAAGTGTGTCCGCAGGGCGCAATCCGCATGGCCCAGTCGCCAGTGCTCCGGATTGCGCACGCCCTCCGCGGCGTCGACTGATTTCGACGATGCGTCCTGGCCTCGAGCTGCCGCTTTACTGGATCAAGACCGGCTTGCGAGTCAGCGCGGCTAGTTTCGCGGCCATTCCGGGGCCGTACTCCTTGGGCGGCAGAGGCGCTTCGTAGACCTTTAGCCCGAGACGGCGCGCCTTGTCGATTCCGTACGGGACATATGGCTCGACGTTCAGCTCCTCGACCATTTCCAGCTCGTCGGCGAGCTTTCCAAGTGCCGCAAGCTCCGCGTCGTCGTCGTTGATTCCCGGTATCATCGGGCACCTCATCACGATGTGCCTCTTTGCCGCGTTCAGGTGGCGCAGGTTCTCGAGAACGGGAGCGAGCGGACGCCCCGTGTGCTTCAGGCAATTCGCAGGATCGAGAAGCTTCACGTCGTAGAGCCAGAGGTCGACAAACGGCTCGACTGACTCGACCACCTTGAGCGGTGCATAGCCGCTAGTCTCGATGGCAGTATAAAGCCCAGCCTTTTTCGCAAGGCGTAGAATCTCGCGGCAGAATTCCGCCTGCGCAAGCGGCTCGCCGCCCGTGAGCGTAAGACCGCCGCCGGATGCGTCGTAGAACGGCTTGTCGCGCAGCACCTCCTCGACGACCTTCTCCGCCGTCGTCTTCCACCCGACAGTCTCTCCGTTGGAATACTTCTCGATGTCGTAGCTCCAGCTCTCTGGCGAATGGCACCAGACGCAGCGGAGCGGACAGCCCTTGAGCGCGACCACAGTGCGGATGCCAGGACCGTCCTTCGTCGCGAACTTCCAGACGTTGAAGAGCGTCCCCTCGACCGGCGAGGATACTCCTTCCGTCGCAGCTCCGAACGCCGCAGTGCACGCAAGCGCGGCAGAGCCAGACACAAACTCTCTCCTGTTCATACGGTTCATCTCACCTCCACAAGGTCTGTCCAGTCATATTCTTCCAATGCGCCCCAAACTGCAACGGCGTAGGATTCGCGCCCGACGGCCGGATCCTTCGCAAGCTCCGTCCACGAAGGCGGAAGTTCGGTGAAGACAACTTCGGAAAACAGCTGCGGCTCAGCGGCATACGCATGGGCGGCGGCTATGCAGTCCCAACCCTTCGCTACAATCGGAACAGGCTTGCCACCGTTCGACTTGACCTCCTTCGCGGCCTCTATGATGATGTTCTCGGCGTCGCGACCCACCGCGCTGCGTCCCACAGTCGCAAGTATCGCCGCCTCGTTATCGCGACGCATTCCGTATGCGCCATTCAAATACCACCAGCCAAAGTTTGGATGGTCGAACGGCTTCTGCACCGCAGCGGGAAGATCGGCTAGCGGACGGATTGCGGCACGGCGACGCACAATCTCGCGCAGTTCCTCGCGCGTTTTCGGCCTGCGCTTTCCAACAAGTTCATCAGTCCTCTCCGCAATGAGCGAATAGACAGACTTGAATCCTGCCATGTCGCGCACCTGGTGCGTCGTCGTAAAGAATGCAGCCTCTTTGGGAAACGGCAGCGGACCCCTGCCCGCCGGGTCGTCTTTGTCGGTGCCGTCAACGTCTAGCGCATGATACTCGGCAATGGGTCTTTGCGGCTCCGCGCAAAGGATACAGCGGCGCATCCAATCGACCTGCGCCGCCCTAGTTGAAGGCGGCAGTCCGTGCGGCCCGTCGCAGTGGAAGTGCCAGAACGGCCCTGCAAACCCAAGCCTGCTCGCAGTCGACGCGAACACCTCAAATGTCGACTCTGCGCCTCTATGCGGAAAATAGTCCTTGTATCGGCTGCCCGTCGCGAGCGCGACACGCGGCTGGCCCATCATGAGCATCGCGGCATGGTTCACGCCAACGCCAAGCTGGTTCCAGAAAAACTGCTCCGCGTCGTGGCACCCGCGCTCCGCAAACACCTCGCGGATCGACGAAACGAAGCAGTTGGGGAACGCGACCTTGACCCGACTGTCGAGAGCCTGCATGTATGCGCTCATCGTGCCGCCGCCGGAAGTGCCCATCACGCCGAGGCGCGAGCAGTCGACGTCCTTTCGCGTCTCCAGCCAGTCAATCGCGCGTATTCCGTCCCAAATGCGGAATCGCGCAAAATTCCATCCGACGAACCAGCCGCGCGCGCCGAGGCGCGTGTGCTCGACGGAGCAGCTGTCCACGTAGTCGTCCTTTGGATTCGTCGCCTGCCGCCTCTCGCCCTGAGAAAGCGGATCCCATGCGAACGCGGCGAATCCCGCGCGAGCGGTCAACGCCAGATGCGCGGCATAGCGTGGATTGAGGATGCCATCGTTCGAATGCCCAAGCGGCATCAGCACGGCAGGATACGGCGGCTTTGCCGCGCCGCCGGACGGCAGCGCGAGGTGAGCTACGACATATACGCCGGGCTGAGACTCGAAAAGAATATTCTGCAGGGTGAATCCGTCGCACTGCACGACGGGGCCTTCCTTGGCGTTGAGCGGCGTCCGCTCCGGGAGTCCGCCGATGCCGTCTAGCCACGCCTTGCGCCACTCCGACTGCTTCACCTTCAGTTCGTCTGCCGTACGTATCGCCGCGACTTCCGCATCGCACTTCTCGTCCGCCGTTCGCACGTCGTCGAGTATCCCCGCAACGGCGGCTCCTAAATTCAGAGCCACGAAAGCACACGCCAAGTGTCGTCTTGTCGGCATCACGCCCTTTACCTCATCGACGCGACCAGTCGGGCGATTATCTCGTCCTGGATCTCCTTGCGCATCTTCACGAAATAGCCGGAGAAGCCCGAAACGCGCACGCGCAGGTTTGCGTATTTCTCGGGGTGCTTCTGCGCGTCGATGAGCGTCGCAGGCGTCACGTGGTTAAGCTGGAGGTGCAGTCCTCCCTCGCGGAAGTACGTCTCGACGAGCACGACAAGCTTCTCGAAGTCGCCGTCGTCGGTGACGACGCTAGGCGGCACGGACAGGTTCAGTATCGGGCTGCCGCACATGAAGCCGACCGGATCCATCTGGGCGACGGACAGGAGGATCGACGTCGCCGACCCCGTGCCGCGCCCCGACGCCGGTCCGCTGCCGAAGGAGAGGTGCTCGCCCGCGTGCCGTCCGTCCGGCGTAGGCCCAGTCAGCTCGCCGAAGAACGCGCCGTGCGGATGGTATCCGACATGGGTGCCGAAGGTGTACGGCTCGCCAAAGTAGTCGCGCCTCTCCCTCGCGAAGCGGGCGAGCGTCTCGTGCGCGAGGCGCGCCATCTCGTTGGAGCGCGGGTCGTTCTCGCCGTAGAAGACCCCGTCGCGGCGAATTTCCCCGAGCAGCTTCTCGTGGCCCTTCCAGTCGGCCGCGAGCGCGTCGGCGAGTTCGAGCATCGTGCAGCGCCTTTCGTCGAAGACGAACTGCTTCACTATGGTGAGCGAGTCTATCAGGTTGGGCATGCCGATAGTCATCAGGAGGCCCCATCCGCGCGAGAGTCCGCCGCGGGTCGGGCTCTTCGCGCGTTCGATGCAGCCCGAGAGGAGAAGCGCCGAGAGGACGTTGCAGTCCTTCGCGCGGAGGTCGTTGAACATCCATGCGTAGTCGGCGGCCTCGCCGAGGTCGTGGCGGAACTCGCGGTCGAAGAGCGCGGCGAAGTCGTCCCACGTCCTGCAGGCGAGCGCGTCGGCACGATGCAGGGTGAATATCCGCTCGATGCACCGCACGGCGTTGACCTTGCAGCCGCCCGTGCTGGCGCCGCCGGGGAACGCCCCCTCGTTGCATCCGGTAAGGGAGTAGTCGCGGGCGACCTCGACCGGCAGGCCGAGGTGGCTGGCAATCGCATTGACGTGCGGCTCGTCGCCCTGGAACGCGATGCGCATGTTCGGGTCGCGCCGTTCGCAGTCGAGCATGAACCGCAGCGTCTCGCGACTGGTGCCGCGATGCCAGCGGAAGGACATCTGCGGGCGTATCAGGTCGCACGAAAGGCATGACTCGACGACTAGCCGCGAGAAGTCGGTCCAGCCGTCCTTTCCGTCCGGCGTGAGGCCTCCGACCGTCATGTGGCACTCTCCGCCCTTGTCGTAGCTGCTCCATTCACGCAACGTGTGGGCGTGGATGCAGATGAAGAGCTCCTGCAGGAGTTCGGCGGCGCGTTCGCGCGTGATGCGCCCCGCCTTCAGGTCGGCGAAGTAGAGCGGCGCCAGGTACTGGTCGAGACGTCCGATTGCGTCGGACAGGAAGTCGAAGCTGAACATGACCGTCTGCACGCCCTCGTCGAACGTCCGCGCCGGATTCATAGGAACATGCCCGAGCCGCTCCGCCATTTCAAGAAGCGTCGCCTTACGCGCCGCGTCATTTTCCGCCTCCGCAAGGCGGCGACACTCAGCCACGCAGTTCTTCGCGCGCGCCTCTATTCCGTCGAGAGCAAGGTCAAGGCCCTTGAGATAGTCGAGCCGCTCCCTGTCCCCCGCCCACTTCTCGCGTGAGGCCGCGACCTCGCGGCGAAGGCCGTTGAATCCAACGCGGACGATCTTGCCGAAGTCTCCGCAGGAATGAAGCCACTCGAAGGTGGCAAGGCGGTCTTTCGGCTTGAGGTAGTACTGCGTCATGCACAGCGACCCGTACGCCCTGTGGCCGGTGCGGCGGTACAGGTCGCTTTCCACGGATCCGTCGAACGTCAGCCATCCGACAAGTTCTTCGTCCTCGCGGATTGCGACCGGCTGGGCGGACATGTACTCGCAGAGCCGCTTGCCTATGCGCACGGGCTCGGGCAGGCTCTCGTCAGCGGCGTCGTACTCGACCTTAACCGGCTTTGGCAGGATGTCGTGGTCGAGGGCCCTGTCCTGAAGCCTCTGTATGCGCGGCGAAAGGACGATTGTTCCCGCACCGAACGGACGCTCGCATTCTGCGTTGCAGAACTGCGCAAGGCCAACAAACGCCACCGTGGAAACAACCGCGGCAAATCTCTTTCCAGTAGGATTCATGAGTGTATTATAGCATACGAGTGTTAAATAGTCATCCATTTCAGTGAAAAGCTGCCAAACGTTTGCATGCGTTTCAAACATGAGAATGTCGGCATTTCGCCGCTACGGTCGGGATGCCGCTGCCTTGACGCGGAAGAAACCACTTGGCTGCGAGCGCGGAGTGGCGATGACTGTATGCGTCGTGTTCGTGGCGCGCGCGAAAGACACCTCGTCATTCTCGAACAACGGTCCGGCGGCGAGCGAATCGGCCACCTCATAGCCGTACCACAGCCCGACGACCGCGTTGCATATTCGCGCGCTCACGATCTTTCTTCCGTCTTCGTCGTCCTCGACTGTTACCGGCTCTTCCTCGTCCTGCGAAGGCACGGCTATCGACGGAGCGGGCACCGTATCGGGATTTGCCACAACGGCAACGGCAAATTCGCCCTTCCGGCCCGTCGGTTCGGCAACGACTTTCAGATATTCCGCCAACAGCCCCGCCGACCGGTCTTCCGCAGTCAGCGCAGGCGACAGCTCCGCGACAAGCTTGTCCGCAGACTCCTGGTTCTTGGCCTCGAACGTCACGACGCCGTCGCCGGAGGAAACGCCCCTGAGCACAGTCCCGTCGGCTGCGTCAAGATACACGGCGGGCCAGTCGTTGAAGCCGGCGTTTCCGACGATCACTTCGTCCGTCAGACCGGACTCGTGCTCCACAACGAACGTCCTGCGGTCACGGACAACGTAAATGCAGTCATTCGAGTCGCATACCGTCCCCGGCGGCAGCGTCCAGTCCACGCCGAAGCGAAGGGTCCATCCGCTCATGTCGACCACTTCGTCGTTTGCGTTCGAAACCACGACAACGCCTTCGGACAGCCTAGAGACATCTACTGCAATCCCCGGTGCAAGCGATTCCATCGGGCTCTGCGCCTCGGGAATCCCCGCGTTGAGGTTCGAGCCGTAGCCAATCACCTTCGCCGCGTTGGTGACGGAATGCGTAACGTAGAGATGCGTGCGGCGCGGGACGACGTAGTTGTCCCAGATGTCCTTGATGCCCTCGTCAATGCCGGCCGGCCGCAGCGTCCATACGTCGATGGCGTCGTCAGTGGAGTCGTTCGGCCACTTGGCGGCGTCCAAGGCAGCGTCTGCCCGCATCAGGTCGGCAAGCTCCTGCATCTTGGCCATGAAGGGCGTGTCGTCCGCGGCAGTCCCGGGCTCCTTGAGCTCCTGGTCCATCAGCGTCCTCAGGCGGCGCAGGAAAAGGCGTCGGAACTTGGAGGACTGCAGAACGACTTCGAAGCCGTCGTTGCCACCGCCGCCCACCATATATGCCATGCCTGCGCTATTGTAGCATAGAACGCGATTGCCGCCATAAAACGGATGCGACTTGAACCAGTCGTTTGTCGACATCAGGCCGCTGCGGCTGCCGCCGATGTCATTGTAGTACCACTGTCCGAAACTGAGGTTGAAGTCGTATCCAAGCGGCATCCACGTTCCCGTGCCGCGCTTGCCCTCCTTCATTTCGGGGTTATCGTAGTAGACGCAGACGTTCGCCCACACGTCGTCCATCTCCTGCGTGATGCGCGCGGAGGCGAGGTAGTTCAGCCACGCGGGCAGGTCGAACTTCTCGACTACGAACCTGGTCAGCGCGGCATTGTCCAGACCCGTGTCTCCGCCGTCTCGCGAGCTCGACACATTCTGCGCGGCCGTTATCTTCGACCGCAGCTCGCTCTCCAGCACGGCGATGTTCGTTTCGTCCTCGTCGTCCGGCGTCTTCTTTTCGATGTCGCCGGCAGTCGTGGAGGATCCGCTCTTGAGCGTCCCCACGTTCTTGTAGCCGTAGCCGAACTTGTCGAGTCCGTACACGTCCTCGATCAGCTCGTCCGTAAAGCGCTCGGAATTGAACGCAAGCTGGTAGAACTCCCCGTTCAGGTTACACCTGACGGGGAAGTCGAACGGAACGAGGTTGCCCATTCGCCTGAAGAGCCAGAATGCAATCATCTGCCGCATGTAGCTCGGATCAGCGAACTCGCTTATGAGCGAAGTCTTGCGGATGTCTTCTATGTCCTCGCCGGTCACGACATCCCTCATCGTTAGCGGATGCGCCTTCGCGAAGCGGAGGCCATGTCCCTTCTTCGTGAATCGTGCGGACGTATTGCCGCGAAGGTCTATTCGGACATAGTCGTAGTAGTTGGAGGTCGACGAGTCGTATATAGCCACGCGGGCATAGTTGGGGACGAGGCTCATGTCTTGCTTGTCTTTGTCCTTGTCCATCTCGGTCAGGTGGCTGCCGGCGGCGAACATGTGCCACGTCGGGAGCGTCACGCTTTCAAGTTCCGGCGCCTCGACGATTGTGCCGTACCACTCGTATCCGTCGTCGGGATTGCTGAAGCTTGGCGAAGTCCACTCTACGCCCTCGCCGTCGGTGATCAGCACCTTCCACTGGATGAGATGGCCTGCATCCGGGAAGTACGACGTGGGGATTGTCGCCGTATACTGGTCGCCCCAGTTTTCGACCGTCGTCTTCGTCGCCATGTCGATGTCGTTGGTAGTAAGAGTGGAGTCGTCAAGGTCTTTGCGGCAGACGATCTTGAGCGACTGGATCTGGTCTGGCGCGCGCGGCTTGAATGTTCCGTCCGGGTTCATCACGCCGTTGACCGGCAACGTGATCGCGTAGTCCTCTCCGGGCTTCGCCGGCGGGGTCGGCACAGCGAACTCGCTTGCGTACTCGGTCTTCTTCTGTCCCTTCTTCTCATAGAGCGGGCCGACGTTCGGACCAATGCGCCTGAGGCCGTCCGTCGGGGAATTCGCCCTTCCTCGCGTCGGCGTGGGGCACATCCAGCGGCGCGTGCCCTCGCCCTCCGCCGCGTCTCCGACGATGATCGACCATCCCTCCGGCAGATCGCTCGGAACGACGACGGTGTCGACTACCGTGCCCTTGTCCGAGTCGCCGCCCGGCGCATAGTAGAGGCGGACGTAGGGCGACTTCTTTGGATTCACCTTGTCGCCCCAGACGAGAATGTTGCGGAGGTTGTCGCCCATTACCATCGGCCTGCCGTCGAAAGTGCCGTGTTCGAACGCGCTCACCGCCTTGTCCTTGCTGTTAGAGTAGCGTTCGGATGTGTAGAATATCGCGCGTGAGTGCGGCGCGACCAGAAAGTTCGTCGGAAAGTTCCCAACTCCTTCTGGATCGGTCTTCTTGCCGCGGTTCACGCGGATGAAGCGGTAGTCGCCGAGGTCTGCCCACTTGTCGGACGTGTTCTCGATTTCAACCCAGCCGGACTCGAGTCCGTTCACGTCCATGCCCTCCAGCCCCCCGAGGCTCTGCGCATCCGTCGGCTTCGGCATGATCTCGCTGATGCGCAGCACGCATTCATGGGTCATGTTGTCTTCAGTGAGATTGGGAGTTATCTGAATGCTGCCGGACGAAACGTCAAGCGTGTATCCTTCGGCCACAGGCTCGCCGTTTACAAGTATCGAGCCGCCATCTTGAATGGTTATCGCCTGCGCGCCGAACGAGGCAGACGCGAACGTGGCATCCTCCGTGACAATGTCGAGCGCACCGCCGTCCATGATCGTCATCGCCCCGCTCATCGAGGCGTTGACCGGCACTTTCAAAATGCCGGTCTTTACGACGACATCGCCTGCTCCGCGCCAGTCCATGAACTCCACGCTGCCGCCATTCGGCGCATCGACGGTTGCGTTGCCGGCGCCCGTGACGGTACCGGAGAATACGAGATTGATTCCGTCGGCAAGAAATGTCGTGCCAGTCCCCTCTCCGCTGAGCGTTATCGCATCGGCGTCAGTCCAGTCCGCCACGCCAGTCACCGTGCCAAGCCCATAGGTCTTGTTGATGGCCTGGTCGCATGACGGGCAGAGGCCAAGATTGAGCACGCCGCCGTTGGAAAGAGAGAGAGACGCCCGATAGGGATGCTTTGCCGTTATGCCCCTGGCGACGAAATTGCCGCCGACGACATTGACCGCCACTGACGATGAATCATGGCACAGTGACACGACGGTGTTCGAGGCCAGGAATTCGCCAGTGACGTCCACCGTCCCGGAACCGGTCCATTCGCCGAACACCACTCCACGGGCGTAGTACTTCATGTCGCCGTAGGCCTTTGCGGGATCGTTCGACTCGAACGACGACGACGTATTGACCATGAGAGTTCCATCAAGCCTCATTCCGAAGGATGGACTGTTCTGCCTGTCGCCGAGCGAAAGCGCGCTCAGCGAAGCCTCTACGCCGTCTGGAACCATGAGCGTTCCCTGTTGCACGCTGAGCTTTCCGCCGGTCAAGGTCAGCGACGGCAAGAGGAGCGTGCCTCCGGACTGCGCATAGTCCAGCGACCCCATCGTCTCTACCGCCGGATACTGGGCGCAAAGTTCCGCATACTGTGCGGACGAGATTTCGCTTGATCCGTACGCAAGCATCTTCAGGACGGCGAAACCTTGCCCCACTTCCAGCGGATTGCTGCAACCGCCTCTAACCGATCCCACCTGAAAGCCAGCGTGTGCGACAGTAGTGAAATTGGAATCCTTGATAATTTGTCCGCCGTCTATCTGCAGAGAAGCGCCGCCTGTCTGGCTGAAGCGAACCGTAAAAACATGATAGCCCTTGATAGGCCCTGCCGTTATGATGCGCGCAGGGGCCTGCTGCTCGCCCGTGACCTGCACCAGGCAAATATTGCCGTCTGAGTCTTTGACAAGCGCGGTCTTCGCGTTGTCTTTCTGCCCCATGCACCAGAGAACGGCGTATTTGCCACTGCTTGCCGTGACCATGTCTGCAGAGCCGTATGTGATGAACGTAAAATTTGACAATGGCTGTGCGTCTTCGCTGCAATAAGGCGTCCACATGTCGCTTCCGTTGCGATAGGTGACATATATCGACTGCGCGGCGCCGCTCGGTCCCACGACCGTCTTCGGCGCGCCGCCGTTCTCGCCTTTCCACGCCGTGAACCAGCTGCCGGCCGGCGCATTCCCGGGCGTCCAGTCGAAGATTTCCGACAATTCGTTGGCGTTAAGCCCAAAAAGCGGACGCACACCTGCGCACAGGACTGCTGGCAACGCCATAGCCAAAATCAGTGTTCCATAAACGACTTTCATGGTTGGCCTTTTTATGTGTTAAAACGACGTAGGCAACTCCGCAGGTGGTACAGACAGCGCAGTTGCCACGGGATACGGCATCAGCGCGAAGTCGAGTCGGTAGTTACGGTCTGTCGCGATTATGTCACGCTGAAGTGGACCAGGTCCGCAACTCGCGCCGCCCAGTCCGCGCGTTTCGGCAAAGATTCCGAACTCAACCTTAGCAGGCTTCGGCAGTTCCGCAGGATGGGAGGCGTCGACGATCTCCTTCGGGGAATACGGGATCGCGGCGAAGGCGAACGGCGCGCCGAGGGTCGCGAAGCCCATCGCGCCGTTTTTACCGTACAGCGTCACGGCGTCCGTCTCCTCGAAGTTGTTCGCGTCCTCAGGCCGCGCGTACGGCATTACAAAGTCCGCCAGCGTCGTCTTCCATAGACCCCTGAACGCTCCGCTCTTGCGGTCGCGGTAGTTTTCGAACGGGCCGCGTCCGAACCAGCGGATGCTGCCGAAGTCGAGAGGAAAGACAAACCGGTAGCCGATCCGCGGCAGGACGCAGCAGATGACGCTCTGCGGGCGAATCTCGCTCTGACAAGTCAGCGTGCCGTCTGCATGAACCCTCCATATCTGGACGGTCCGGAACGTTGGCGCCTGCTGGGAGATCCCTCCCTTCGCCTCCAGCCGTCCGCCGGTGCGGCTATAGCCCAGCAGCTCTTCACACTTCGCGCCCGCATAATCCGTCTCAAGCACGAACTCAACGTATTTGTGGAAATCCCGCACTTCGCCGACAGATATTGTGCGAGCGACGAACTCGCGCCAGCCGTTGGCGCTCCACTGCTCCGCCGGCTCGACCTCGTTCGAGCTCGGCGCCCGGTAGGCATCAAGCGTCATCGGCATAAGCAGGCGCTCCTCGCCATTCACCTTGTATGACGCGAGCACGCCGGTCTTCAGGTCGAAGACGATTTCCACGGAACCTGCCTCGAAGGACAACTTGTCGCCCGTCTTGCAATACGCAACCTTGCCCTCCGGCGACTTTAAAGGAACCGCGCGCTCGGCGTTCGGAAGGTCTATTTGATCGTTGGCGACGACATAGCCCTTCGTGAGATATCCGTCCTGCTCCCGGCACGCAAACGCATAGCGGACGGAAACCGCCTTGCCCGGCTCCACGGCTGCAAGTGCACCGTCCGGCAGCGGCAGAACCCGTTCGCAACGCGGCCCGACACCGTCGAGATCGAGCTTGCCGTAGCCGACTGGCGTACCGTTCACCAGCGTCGTCCACGTCGCGTCATACACGTCGAGTCCTCGGAAAAACTGTTTGTTGACGACCTTGACATGCCGTCCGTCGGACTCGGCAAGCACCGCGACCGGCTGGAACACGTGCTTGATCTCCCAGTATCCCGGCTCCAACTTGCGGTCGGAGAGGACGCATCCGTTCATCACGGACTGCCCGCTGTTTGGATTGTCCCCGAAATCCCCACCGTAGGCGATGATGCGAACCTCTTTACATTCTCCATTCTCCATTTTACATTCTACATTCTTGTACAGCCCTTGGTCAACCCAGTCCCAAATCGTACCGCCGATCACTACGTCGGACGATTCAATAGCGTCCTGATAGTCCTTGAGGTTGCCCATCGCGTTGACCATGTTGTGCGCGTATTCGCAGATGTAGAACGGACGCTTCGCGTTCGTGTTGCGCGCTTTCTCCCACACGAGATCCACATTGGGATACATGTACGGGTCAAGGTCCGATTTTGACTCGTCGCCCTCGTAGTGCGTCGGGCGCGTCTTGTCGCGCGCATGCACAGCCTCGCTCGTCGCCTTGAAGTTGTCGCCGCGTCCGCATTCGTTGCCGTAGCTCCAGAAGACAATCGACGGATGGTTCTTGTTGCGCTCGACCATGTTTAGGTTGCGCCAGACCATCTGTGCGCGGAAATTCGGGTCGGATCCGCCGCGCGAGTTGGACCCACCCCACGAGTAGCCGTGCGTCTCGACGTTCGCCTCGTCCATGAGGCAGATTCCGTTCAGGTCGCAGAGATAATACCAGTAGTCGTCCTGCGGATAGTGGGAGTTGCGCACCATGTTGCAATTGGCGCGCTTGAGAAGTCGTACATCCTCCTCCTGTCGTTCGCGAGGACAGAAGTGACCGAACATCGGATCCGTCTCGTGTCGGTTTGCGCCGTGCAGTTTCACCTTCTGCCCGTTCAAGCAGTAGCGTCCGTTGACAATCCTGCTCTCGCGGAATCCGAAAAGCGTCGATACGCATTCGAGCGTCCTTCCGCCCTGCACGAGCGCAAGGACGAGCTTGTAGCAGTTGGGAGTTTCGGGGCTCCAGAGGCGTGGAGAAAAATGTAAAGTGGAAAATGTAAAATGTAAAATTGAGGAATCGTCATTGTCACGTTCTTGGCGTTCGTTAAGGTTGCCCATCTTAACAACATTTCCACTCATATCATAGAGAGTCGCCTTCACCGCGACGTCATTCATTTTACATTTTCCACCGTCCATTTTCCATTCGCTTTTACATTCGCACTCCACCGAGAACATCCAGTAGCCGACATAGTCGCCGTCCACCTTCGGCCAAGCCGTGGCGAAGAAATCGCGGATACGAAACGACGGACGCCGCACCAGCCAAACCGAGCGGAAGATTCCCGAGAGTCGGAACATGTCCTGGTCCTCAAAGTACGATCCGTCCGAATAGCGGTAGACCTCGAGCGCAACGGTGTTCTTGCCAGGCTTGACGAATTCGGTGACGTCGTATTCCGAGGCGCATCGGCTGTCCTTCGCGAAGCCGACGTACTTGCCGTTGACCCAGAGGTAGTAGAACGAGTCAACACCGTCGAACTTTAGGAAGACTCGGCCATCCTTCCATTCCTTTGGAACCTCAAAGTCGCGACGGTAGCTGCCGACTGGGTTGCGCGCGTCGTGGTTCGTGTAATGCGGCGGCGGATCGTCCATCACCTGCGGCGGATTGCAGACGAATGGATACTTGGCGCTCGAGTAGAGTGCCGTGCCCCAACCGCCCTTGCCGTTCGCGCCGTACGCCTGCCAGCTGCACGGAACCTTGATCGTCTCCCATCCGGAGACGTCGTAGCCGGGTCTCTCGAATCCTACAGGGCGCGATGCCGGGTCTTTCGACCACTTGAACTTCCAGTCGCCGTCTGAGTCAAGCGTTATCTGGCGCTTCGACTTCCACGGCAGTATCTCCAGCGCGGACTTCTCGTCGGGAAACGGCGCAAACGACGCGCGCGTCGCCTCGCGCCCTAGGCTCATTCGCGACATGTCCTGCCACTCGTTGCCGTCGATCGTACGCGCCGACGCGTCGGAAGCTGCCTGGCAGAAACTCTGGAGCCATGCGGAGAGCGCAACCGCCGCCATAAACGCACCTGTTTTTACTCTCACGCAAACCTCATTTTCGTTTTTTTCACTGCCCCAGACCTTAAAATCCGATGCTCTTCATCCAGTCGACGATGCGATTCTGCCAACCGCGCACGTTTACGGCACCACCAAGTCCATGGCTCGCGTTCGCATAGACAAAAAGCTGCGCGGGAATCTTCCGTTTGTGGAGCTCTTCGTAGATGCGAACCGACCCCATCGGCGAATAATGATCCCTGTCGCCGTGGACCATGAACATTGGCGGCGTCTTCGCGTCAAACTTGAACTCCGGCAGAATCGCCGCGCCATCGCCCCCGTTCGCATTCGCCCCAGTCGCGCCGTCTGCGAGGATGTATGCCGGATAGACTGGGATGGCAAAATCGAGGTGTGGAGAGATGTCGTCAGTTTCGTCAATGCGGTCGTAGAGCGCATCCTGCGACGAAACAGCCGAGATGACCGCGAGGTGCGCACCGGCAGAGAAGCCAATCGCACCGATCTTCTCCGGCGACCAGCCGAACTTCGCGGCGTTTGCCCTGAGGATGCGTATCGCCCGCGCCGCATCCTCTCGCGGCGCGTCGTAAATCTTCCGTCCTTCACGTCGCGGAATGCGGTAATGCAAGACAGCCACCCAGCGTCCCGAATCGAGTATCGGCTTTGCATCGCGGCATAGATGCCACATGTTCTGCGAACTGTAGCCTCCGCCGGGCATGACGACGACAAGCGTGTCGCGCACCGGTTCTTTTGGCTTTACGACCACCACCTCCGGACAGGACACGTCACGCCTGCGCCAAACATTACTCTTGTCGTCAAATACGTAGCGGCCGGAGTTTGCATCCGCCTCGCGCGGTGCAAGTCCGGGCCAAAGGCGAAACCGCCCGACAATCCGCCCGTGCAGCTCGCCATACGCCTTGTCCTCGTTTTCAAGCGGCGCACCTCCAATGGCGGAAACCGCAATGACCGCCGTCAACAACAGCATACGACTTTTCATCGTTTCACCATCCTTTCATGACATTCTCGGCGCGGCGAATGTATGCATCTTGCTCGGCTTTGCAGAGATCGTTCCAGCGGACGTTCCAACCACAGATGCGCACCTGAAGATTTTCGTACTTCTCGGGATGCAGCTGCGCATCACGCAGCTCCTCCGCGCTGAAGACGGTGAACTGGATTACGCTGCCTCCGTTCTTGTGGAACTGCCGTACAAGCGTCTTCATCACCTCCAATCCCTTCTCGCCCGCACACACCGACGGATGCAGCATCATGTCGAGCGGATAGTCGCCGGGCAATTTCGTCACGTCCGACGCAGCGAGCGTGTTGACGAGTGCGGTCGCGCCTTCCGTGTCCGCTCCCATCGTCGGCGAGAGGTTCTTCGACATCTCCTCGCCCTTCTTGCGTCCGTCTGGCGTCGCCCCCGTGTTTTTAGCGAGGACAATGTATTGCCGCGCACAATGTCCGGAGGCAATGAATATGCCGCCTCTCGAATTGGGCTTTCCGTTGACATGCGACGCATACGTATCGATAATCTCCGCGCCGAGCGCGTTCGCCTCGGGATCGTTGTTGCCCCACTTGCGCTTGGAGCGAAGCATGCGAAGCCGCAGCGGTTCGTGTCCTTCCCAGTTAGTCGCCATGACTTTCCCAAGTTCCGCAAGCGACATCTCCTTCTTCTCGTACACAATCTCCTTCACGGCAAGAAGAGCATCCACAGCCGTGCCAATACCGACGGCCAGAATCGCCGTGTTGTTGCCACGCGGACATCCATTCGCAAAGCCGTCGCGCCGAGTCTTTAGCGCATGCTCCGTCGAGAGCGTCATCAGATTCGCGGGGTTTACGTCCGGCAGCACCTTCTCAAACTCGAAGGCAATCGCCAGACAGCGATCAGTAACATGCGCAAGCCGCCGCAGGTATTCGGACTTGAACGAGTCAAAATCCACAATTTTACATTCTCCATTCTCAATTCTACATTCTTCAAGCATCTTCTCGACTGGCTTCAGGAAATTGACATGTCCCACTCCCGTGCCGTTCACGCTGTCCCTGAGCCCGAATTCATAGCAGCCCCTCACGACCATCGTGCGGCAGTCCTCGTCGTTGGCATTGCACCATTTCTTGAGCGCCATCGCAGCAGGTTCCTCGCCTATAAAAGAGATGGAGCGATGGCGCCGCGCCATGTCAAGCATCTTGTCAAAGGCCCAGTCCGGCGTGTTGGGCGCGATCTTCACGAGGAACTTCGGCGTCGTGAGCGCACATTCATCCATGACGTCAAGAATGATTTTCGAAACGTGATTGAATTCGCTCGTACCGTCCTTTCGCGTGCCGCCCAAACCCACTGGCTGGTTCCAGTAATTCGCGACCGATCCCCACTGCCAGAGAAAGTGCTTGAGCTGTTCGCGAAACTCCACCTCGGTTGTGCGCCCGGCTGCGATATCGGCGTCGTAGCAGGGCGTCAGGAAGGCATCAAGTTCTGTAAGCGAACGGCACTGAAAGCCGTCGAGATGCTCAGAATAGAAGAAATAGAGCCAGATGAACATCATCGCGTCGTAGGCGGTCTGCGGCGGACCGTTGCGCAACCGTTCCAAACACGCAATTTCCTTTTTTAACCGTGTAGAACATGTAGAGCATGTAGAAATGTTTTTCCTCCCTTGTCCAATGAAGCGGTCGATGCCGGCGAGCATCGCGTCCATCGCGATTTGAAGTCCCTCGTAGAAAGGGTCGCCCTTTGCGGCGTACTTTTCAAGCCGCTCCTTCATGCCAGGGAAGCCAAGCTTCATGATGACGCGCCAATCGGGAACGGAGTGGTCGAAATCCTGCCACATGTTCCAGTCTCCCGCCGCGATTCCGGCATACCACTCCTTTGTCACCCATGACGGCAGCATCTTGGCGTTCACTTCCCTGGCGCGGTCTGTCTTGGTGACCTTCCATATCGGGAGCGACAACCTGTCCCAAACCGCAATGGCAGGAAACCAGTCAAGCGGCGAGACGTCTATGGACTGCTCCAACACGCCTGCGGCAAACAGTTTCGCTTTCGTAACGCGCCATGACTCGCCAGATGCCTTTCCTTTTGACACAATTTCATTCAACCGCCCAAGCAGTGCCTGCTGGTTCAAGCCGGTGGCCTTGTCCGTGACGTCCTGGCGAAACTTGCGCCGCAGATAGGTGTCTGTATCCGTGATGTTCTCCACATACGGATCCCACCACGTCACGTCGTCATAGCTCTTCTGCGTCCGCCTTCCGATCTCGCCGCTGTTAACGGAACCAGCAGGCACTGTTGCAGCGGACGCCTGCGCGCCAGTCGATGCCATGGAAAACAGTCCAACTATCATTGCCAATATCATGAGTTTTTATCTCTCTTTCCAAAAGCTGGGTTGCCTAATAGCGCATCAGAAGTTCCAGCGCCTTGCGGTCGAGCCGATGTCCATGGAAATCCTCAAACTCGCAATCCGTACGTGGCGTATCGAGGATGCCGAACGAGCCGTCGAGATTCCAGAGCGCCCATCCCCAGCCATGCCGCTTGCACATCTTAAGCATGTCTTCCAACCACGCAAGGTAGGTTGCGTGCGGCACACCAGTTCGCTGACTGCAGCCACACTCACCTACGAAGAGGAACGTGCCATCGTCGATGGCGGGGCGCCACGCCTCCACGAAATTGCGCTCCAGCCACTCGACACCGTCCTCCCACCCTTCCGGCGGCCATGGTGGACAAGGGTTCGGGTCTTTCGGATTGTGGATTCTGTAGTGCGTCACGCTATGCGGAGCATAGCAATGAATCGCCTCGCCAGATGCGGAATCGAACGGATGAAGTTCCATCACAGGCTCACTGCCCCAACACCAGCCGTCGGACATCACGAAGCGTCCAGGGTCGACGGCACGTATGGCAGCGAGTGCAGTACGTGCGACGACGGCGTAGTTTGACGGCGTCGCATCGTAGAACTCAACCGAAGCCGGCTCGTTCACGAGGTCGAACGACAATTCCTCGTTCGGAATGCCGCGATAGCGCCTCGCCAGAATGCTCCACAGGTTCGTGAACGCAGCTAGTGGCTCCGGGTCTCGGAAAAGCGACTTCGGCTCTTGTGGCGGATTGCAGCAGTAGCCTGGCGCACGATGGAAGTTTATCTGGACGTGGACTCCATGCCGCTTGCCATGCCGCACCGCATCGTCCAGTTTCTTCAGCTGAGACTCGACAGGCTTCATCCAGTCGTCCTTCTCTACGAAGAACCGATAGTCAAGCGGCAGCCGCGCGAAATTAAAGCCCCACCCCTGAATCCACTTGAAATGGTCTTCAGGAAAATAGCCAAAAATACGCTTGTCGCCATTCTCCATTCTGTTCTGGCAGAACATTCCCAGAAGGTTGAATCCCCGCCACCGCTCAGAAGTTTTTCGTGAGGATATGCGAAGGATGCAACCGTCGTTTGCACCGAGGTCCAAAACTCCGTCCTTGAGTGTCGCCTTGCCGTAGATCCGATCAAGTTCGCCGGTGAAGGAAATGGGGCATGAGATCGGCTCATTGCTGTAGTTGATCGCGACAACCCATAGCGACCCGTCATCGTCCGGATGCTCCGTCAGTCCGACAGTTGGGACGGGGCAGGTCACGCGACGTACAATACCCGCTTCGGACGCCGCCAGCGCATATGCGGGGAATCCTGTCAGCTGCGCATCCGTCTCAAGCGCGCCATTGAAAAAGAGCACCTTGCCCTTTCCGTATGGATGCGACGTCATGACGGGCCTCCCGTTTTCGTCCTGCGCGAGAACTTTGCAGCCGACCGTTTCAAATTCTCGCTCACAGGTGTCGGCAATCGAGAAATCGCCCTTCGCCGTCTTGACCCGCCTTACGACACTCTTCTGGAAATGGACCTTTGTCCTTATGCCCGCAACCTCCTCGAGGTCGGAGAGGATCGAGCCGTTGCCGAGCGTCAGAAGAACCGTCGCGCCGGCCTTCGCCTTCTCCATCGCGCGCCAGAATGCGCCGCGCGAATAGGCGTCGTACTTGTCGGAAGTCGCCGGCAGGATGTAGAAGTTCGACTCCGGCAGCGGACTTTCCGCCCAGGCGTAGCGGATGTCGAAGCCGGCCTTGCGCGAGAGGAGCCATGCGCCCTGCATCTGCCTCCAGCAGCTCGTCGTTTCGCTCGCGACGACAACGGCATCGACACGTCGCGGCGGAAGCCGCTTCACGGGCAGCGCCTTCAGGAACGCGGCAAAATCGCGCATGGCAAGAGCCGTCGGCTTTGGAGAGCCGTCAGATCTGAAGAGACCGAGCTCGCGCTCGATCGCAGTCCAGGTGTAGGGCGCGAAATCGAGCTTGTTCTGGTCGAACCCGCACCACCAGATGTAGCCCGGCTGCCCCGCCGCCCAGCAGGAGAAAAGATGCATCCGCATCGTGCCGGCGGCGCGGTCTTCGGATACGATCTGCGGTCCCATCGAGCCTGCCTCCTCGGCGAACGCCGTCCGCCCGGACAGGTCGGAGTAGAGCGTCGTCTCGCAGACGGCGTGCGTGCCGTTGCGGATCGTGTCGAACGGCTCTGTGTTGCAATTAGGCGTCCAGAGCGGGTACGGATGCGTCGTCAGCACGTCCATAAGCTCGCCCTGGTGTCGCAGGCTCGTGTAGCCGCCGGCCTTGGTCGTGCAGCTGTGCATGCCAGAGACGACGGGGCGCGTTGGATCCGAGACGCGTATCTCGCTGGAGATCTGGTGCATCCACGTCCAGAGCGACGCCTCGCCGTCGCCCGCAAGGCAGTTGCACTCGTTGCCGAGGTCCCACGCCGCGATGGCTGGATGATCCTTCATCGAACGGACAAAGTGCCGCACGAAGCGCACCTGCCATATGATCGATTCCGGGTCGGACAACGCCTTCTTGCGCTCGAGCGCCGTTGGCACGAACGCCCGACCCGACATCCACCCCGTGATCAGCCCGACGACGAGACGGATGTTCCGCTTCGCGGCGGCATCGCAGAAAAAGCGGAATCGGCGCATCATCTCCTCATCGACGCCCGCCTCGTTCTCCAGCGGCCCGCCCTTCTGGGAATAGCCGTGAAACGACTGCCCCCCGCCGAAGTCGGCCGTCAGCGGCTGGAAGTCGGGCCAGAGAGGAAAGACGCGCAGAACACTCATCCCGCATGACGCCATCCGGTCAAGGTCCTTCTCGACCTGCTCCGGACGCCAGTCGCGCCACATATAGACTCCGGCGTGCGAGGCCCAGTAGTTGCATCCGACGAAGAAATCCTTCTCCTCGAACAGATTTGCGGCCCGCGCAGGAGTCGAAATGGCTGCCGCGAACACGGCAGCCATAATTGCGACTTTTACCAATCGCACCATACGCTATATCCCAATTCGCGGTTACTCTACAATGAGAAGCAATCCCGTCCTCTCGAACTTGTACCCAATGCGAGTCAAGCCGTTTCCGGCATCCTCCGTCCAGAACGACCGGAGGCCTTTGCGCACAAGTCCTGTCGTCGTAATCGTGATCCTGTTCATGACGGAGTCGACATTCGTAGACTTGACCGTGCAAAGGACGACATTGACGTCCTCTTCAATCTTGTAGCCGTCTGGGAAGGCGATGTTCATCGGAATCTTCGCATCGGCTGCTGTGAACGGAGTGTCGCCTGCTAAATAGAAGCCGGCCGACGCAACGCCGTCATCAGTCGGGAAAGCGTCCACCTCCATCTTCGTGCCGGATGCGAACTCAAACGCCAGCTTGGCAATGCCATTCGTGGACCCAGCCTTGATCGTGCCGGCCTGAACCGTCAGCTTGTTGTTCGTGCCGTTCGGCGAAGTGGCACCGTCTTCGCCAATCGTGACGTCGCCGCCAATCGCCAACGTGCCGCTGCCCTTCTTCAGGATGCCGTTGACGACGCGAATCGGCTCCTTGAGCATCAGCGTCTTGCCGCTCTCCACCTCGAAATATGCACCCTGCTTCATCAGTATGCCGCGGTTCTCCGCATCAAGCGTAAGGGTTTGTCCGGCAATGAGTCCGTTGTTGGCTTCCAGTGTCAGGGCGTCGGGCGTCATCACGCCCAACGCACCGCCAAGCGCCCTGGCATCAACGATCCTCAACCCGGCGGCCATCTCCGCACCATTGGGAGTGTTCGGCAAGCTTACCTTGAACTTGCCGCGGAAATGACTGTTGTCGGACTCCAGACGCTGATCCAGCGCCTTCGCCTTCCAACCCCAGCCGCCATAGGACACAAGCCCGCTGCCAATTATCGGCGCCTTCGGGCATAAATATCCACTTGGGTTTAGCGGACAGATTTCCAAGGTGCCATCGACGCGCCACAAATCACCCAGCAGATATGTCGGCTTATCCTGGTCATGATATCGGCATTCAACCTTGAATTTTGCCCCGACATCAACGGTCAGATTGGAAACAACAATGCTCTGATTATAGTCCTCCAGCGAGACCTCGAGTGTTCTTGTCTTCACATGAAGAGCACCACCATTGAACATTCTCCCCGCGTGGGCAATGAACACATCCCACCATCCTGGATTGATAATGTATCCGTCCGTGCCGACAGCCGCCAAATGGTCAACATCCGTCAAATTGTTATCCCACAGATACTTGGAGGGGTCATCGCCATCCATTATGGCATTCCAGGATGTATTATAATTGCTATAGCCGCCGTTGCCGGTGTAGGTGTGCCAGACCGTCACTGATGGCACTTTCAACGTGACGGTAATGCCAGTCGATGTCAATGTCAAGTCGCTTCCAATGGTCGCATACGAGCCCTTTGCCATCACATCGACCTTTTCGACGAGTGCCTCGGCATCCAACCTCGGCATATTCAGGGTGATCGTCTGCGTCGAACCAGGTGTAAGCCCCGTGCAGTCAACGACCACCTTCAGCACTCCCGCCGCGCTGAGCGAACGGAAAGTGGCCGTTGTCGTGCCGACAAGCTCAAGCGTTGTGCCGCTGGCCATCGTGACATCGAGATTTGCAAGATCGTTCGCCGATGTCACGCGGAGAATGCCCTCTTTGACCGTCAACATGCTGTTGACGCCGTCCGCCGCCGCATTGCCGTCGCTCCCAAAGGAAAAGCCGCCCGTCAGCGCCAGAGTACCTGCGCCCTTCTTGAAGAAACCGCCCGTCATGCGAATCGGCTCGGCGACCGTGAGAACGCGATTGGCGGGAACCTCAAAGAAGGAATTCGTCTGCATCAGGATGCCGCAGTTTTCAGCATTGAGCGTAATGTCGCTGCCAACCGTCACCAAGCCATTCCAGCTCTTGATCTCAACGGCATCGGGAGTAAACGAATCCCTCGCGCCGCCCAGCGCATTCGCATTCGAAATTTCCACACCAGTCGCGTATGCTTCCCCACCATTAAGCGCCTGAGAAATCATAAAGACAAATTTGCCCATGAAATCACTGTTATCACCTTCAATTCGCCAATTGGGACCCAATCTTGGAGTCGACGTGTTTTCCCCCCGAAATTGAATAAGTCCCTGACCTGTCAGATTGCCAGAAAGATACCCACTGGCCCCAGCGTCTTCTGCGTCAATATGAATAAGTCTTAGCGTCCCATTAATCTGCGGAGTCCCCGTAAGCCAAAGTCCATGCGGCGAGTTTGCAAATCCATACGTCGTTTTCACTTTAAGTAGTGAACCTGCATTGAGCGTAAGATTATTGACAACCAGTTTCATCCGATTTCCATCTCCAATAAAGTCTACATCTTTACAAGAGATTGTTAGAGATTTACCAAGAAACCGCCCTATATATCCTTCATTGTCAACAATTTTGAACCAAACCCAGGGATTTTCTGTGCCGATGAGATAATCATTTTCAGGCGTCGGACGACCACCGCCATTCCACATGTCATTGCCTTTCGCATCTTTCGCGGCATTCCAGTCGTTATCATACCCAGATTCGTTGGGATTGCTGCCGACATATTTGATTGTAGCCGCGAAGGCACCCCCTGCGACCAGCGCCGCAAAAATCAGTACTGTTAGTTTGTTCATGTTTTTTTCCTTTCTGTGTGTGTGAATTGTCAAGCCTCATTTTTGCGCTGCGCCGTTCGCTCGGGGTCGCAGAACCTTGATGTTGCGGACCCAGAATGTGCACTTCGCGCCCTTCGGATTCGCGCCAAGGCGAAAACTCGTGACATCGGCAAGCGAACCGTCGCCGGCAAGCTCCACGCGGCGTTTCTCCCACGTGCCGAGAGGCGCCTTGTAGCGCAAGAACCTGTCGGGCTGCTTTCCACCGTAGACGAGCATCAGGTTCTGCTGGTAGAAGGCGTTCTCCGCCATGTCCTGCGCGCTCTTCACCTCGAACTCGAGCTGCTGCGCGTCCGCGAAGCTCTCCTGCGGGAGCTTGAGACTGTAGACTGGATAGAACCAGCGGTCTGCCGACTTCTCCCATGTCATATCGAACCGCACGGCCTTTTCCGCCTCGTCCCATGTGGCGCGGAACGACTGCGCGGACGAGTTCCGCTCCCAGTCCTTCGGGTCGTTGCAGTCAATCGGCATCCACTCGCAAGAGGCAATCAGCCGCTTCTCGAGGCGCACGGGCATGACTAGACGGCTCGTCCGCTTGCCGCCGAACACGCCGACAAGCTTGACCGAACGCTCGAAGTCGCTCCCCGCGTCCGGCACGAACGTGCAGTCGAACGCGACCGGGGGCGTGCCGCACGGTCCGAGGGCGATCTCGCCCGGCAGGCCTTCGAGCGTGCCGCCCTTGACATAGACGCGGCCTGTCTTGGCGCCGCCGCCCATGTTCCACACCTGCACGCGAAGGCGCCCCTTGTCGCCCTTCAGGACGGCGCACGTCTTCTGGCTTGTCACCCTGAAGTCGTTCGTGTTGAGGTCCACGCGGATGATCACCGTCAGGTCCTCGTTCGCCTTCGGCACGTAGGGGCTCACCTTCCCCGCCGGATGGGCCGGCGTCGCTGCCTTGAGGCCGTGAAGCCCAGCCACATAGGACGGGAAACGCGTGGACGTGAGCTTGAGAACGCCGTTCGCGGCGGTGACCGCCGAACGCGCGCCGCAGAGGTCGGAGAGGCGGTAGGTCCCGTTCGCGACGGGAAGTGACAGCTCCTTCGCGAAGTCCTCGTCGATGCGCATGGAGCCGCCCGAAGCGGTATCAACGGGCGAGGCCGACCAGTACACGACGGTCTGCGACCCGTCGGGCTGGTCAAAGAGGTAGGCCCGCAGGTCCTGCCCGACGTCCATCGCGCCCGCGAGCCGCGCGGAAACGAGTTCGCGCGTCATCGTGCTGATGGCGGCGTACTCCGGCTTTACGGTGCCGTCGCGGCGCATAACGCCCCAGTCCTTCGCCCCGTTACCCTCGTTGTACGCGCCGAACACGAAGTAGTAGTTGCGAGCCACGCCCTCCATCTGGAGTGCGATCTGCGACTTTGCGTAGAACTCGGCCTTTATCAGTTCCTGCTCGGGCGAATGGGCCATGAAGCGCTTTATCGCGCCAGGCTTGTCAGAAGTGCCCTCGAGGCTCGTGCCGGATTCCGTCAGCCATACCGCCCTGTCGCCGATGCCGTAGCGTTTCATGAACGCCCGGAGCGCGGCGAACTTCTTTGGGTAGCTGGCGGGGGTGTCATAAGTGTGGTAGTTGAAAACGTCGCCGAACTTGCCGGCGTCATTCTCGAAGAGAACGTGTGCGTATGGGCTGTCGGGAGGCTGCTGGCTGAGCGCACCGGGCAGCACGACGACGTCGGGGCGCCCGGTCTTGAAGCCTAGGTAGGCGGCCTTGAGCGCGGCGGCGTAGTCCCAGACGGACTCCGGTGCGAATCCGAGATCTACGGCATCCTGCTCGTTCCAGAACTCCCAGTCGCCCATGCGGTCGCCGAACGCAGCAGACGTGCGGGAGCAGAAGGTGAAGACGGCGTTGAGGTCGGAGGGGAGCTTCTTCAGCTTGCCTACCCACTTCGGCGCATCATGGAACATGCCCGAGACGAGGATGCCGCGCGCACGGAGCATGTCGGCGTTGTACATGTAGTAGGAGTAGTCGAGCCTGTCCGGCTGCGGGTTGACATCGCTCCAGCTGAGACGGTCGCGCACGTGCGGGAGGCCGGAACGCCTGAGGAGGTCGCTCACGGTACGGTAGGTGTCGCCGCCGTTCCAGGGGCATATGAAGTTGCCCTTGCACGACACCCAGCTCTGCGCGGAGTCGATGCCGTAGAACGAGCCATGGTCGAAGACGCGGCTCTCGGGCACGGGCACGACTGCGAACGTGGCGTCCTCCTGTCCACTCTTCAGGTGGTAGTAGCCCGTGGGCAGCTGGGGGAGCGCCGCAGTGCCGTCCGCGCGCCACGTGCCGGATTCGCCCACGGGGCGCCCGCGCCAGTCGGTGATCGTCCATGTCGCGCCAGGAATGCCGCCGCGAGCGGAAGGCGTCTCCTTGTCGGTATAGACATGGCCCGCCGCATCCAGCGAAATTGCAGCAAAAAGCGGTCTCGCCGCAATGAGAATGGCGGATGTCGCAACCGCAATTTTGAACACCGGTGTCATTTCCCCTCCATGTGGATTTGCACAGCACTTGACGACAATTTGAAGTATATCATATTTCCAAGCCTAACACAGTCTCTTTTGCGCAAGATACAAAGTCTTATTTGCGCATCCTTCGCCGCGCAAATCAAGCCTTTGCATTCCGCTCCCGCCATTCGCTCATGGACAGGCCCCCGTGGCGACGCTTGAAGATCGTACGAAGGGCTGCATTGGACGCCCACCCGCACGCTGCGGCAATGGTGTCGATCTTGCGGAGGGGATTGCGCAAGAGCTTCTCCACGCGCTCCATCCGCACAGACAGTATCTCGTCGTAGATCGTGTGGCCGGTCTCCTCGCGAAAGCGCAGCTCCGCAAGACGGCGGGAGCAGCCCATCGCAGAGACGACCGCGGCGACGTCCACGACATCGTCGGCATGGACGCGAATGTACTCCACCGCCTTGCGTACGCGCGGACTGACATTCGTGACGAGACACGTCGAAAGGCGATGGGCAACGTACACCGGCTCGTAGCTCAGCCGAATGGACGGGAGCCGCCTGTCGGCTATCGCCCTGCCGAGGATCTCGGCGCAAAGATATCCGCCCGCATTGAAGTCGAGGCGTATGGAAGTCAGCGTGGGCGAGGTACGTTCGCAGATGACAGGATCGTCATCCACTCCGATCACGGAAATCTCGTCGGGAACGGCAATGCCTTCAATCGCCGCCAGTTCGAGAATCTCTTCCGCGACAGGATCGTGTACGGCAAAAAGTCCGCACGGCCTAGGCAGGGCCTTCAGCCATTTTCCAAGCATCTTGCGGCGAGACGATCCCGAAACTGGGGTCGTGAATGAATGGCAGCTCTTTCCGTGCGCCGCTACAATGCGCTCAAATGCAGCGCGGCGGTCCTCGGACCAATAGCGCCTCTTGAGCCATCCGACGAAGGCATAGTGCGGAAACCCGATGGAAAGCAGTTCGCGGGCGGCTATTTCGCCGATGCGGGTGGAATTCGAATTCACGAAGAAGCCGCATCCGTTTTCGCTGTTCGGGTCCTCGTCCAGATAGACAAGCGGGATGCTTCCGACCGTCTTGCGCGAAACCTCCGGAATGCCGCCCGCGCATTCTGCAATAATCCCCGCAGGCTTCCAGAAGTCGATTATCCCCTTCACGTCGATCGGACGAACTCCGCTGTGGCACTCGATTACCTGGATTCGCCATCCGTGCCGATCGGCATAGCGCCTTGCGCCCTCAATGCGGTTGGCGCAGATGTACTTGTTCGAGTAGACGAAGAAGAGAACCGTTGTCATCACCGTGTATTGTATCATATTCTGCGCCGGATGGACGCAAACAGGCCAAGCAGCGCAACCGTCAGGGCAAAGACGAGCGATTCCGTCGAACGGGCGCCGCATGGCGCCAGGACGCGAACGAGCGGAGAGGCCAGCGCGCCTCCGGCGATGGACATGGTCAGAAGCGCCGATACGCCGGGCATTGCGCCGGGATGGCGAGGCGCCGCCACGCCATATACAAAGCCGTATATGTTGGCGTAGCCAAAGGCAAATAGCGCCACGCCGCACAGATATGCGGCAAACTCCCCCGCCAGCAGCATCGCGCACGCCCCTGCCGCGGCGACAAGAAGCGCAGGCAGGAGAAAAGGGAGCACGCCCTTCCTGGCAAAAAGCATCGAACCTACAAGCATGACCGGCAACTTCACCCCGAAAAGCACGGCGTACGCAAGCCCGATTTCCATGTCGCCGCCGTCAAAGCGTCCGGGCACAGCGGAAGGCACTGAAAGGTTGAACGCGACGTCCGCAACAATCGCAACGGCAAACGCAATTGCCGCCAGAAGCGTCGGACGGTCCTTCAGCACGGTGAATATGCTTCCGATGGACACACTGCCGCCACGAACCGCCCGTGCGGCATCAATCCCGATTCCGCTGCGCCACACCAGGCATATCGACGCTGCCGTAGCAATGAAAAGAGCGACAAACACATGCCTCCAGTCGCCGACTTGCGCCAACGCGAAAACGGCATACGGCAGGCCGATCGCCATAACAGTCTTGACGAAGAGACCCGCCGTCAGCAGTCCCGAAAGACGGGCCGCTCCAAACATCTCCGCCGCCCAGACGGGAACAGTAGTCTGCAAAAGGACATTGGAAATCCCAGCCAGCGCAAAGCCCAGTGCAACCACGGCGGACTGCGGGGTTCCCCGCCACAGCAAGGCAAACGCCGGCAGCGCGGAAGCAAGCGAAATGGCCACGGCAAGGCGTCCTCCCATCCTGCCGCAGAGCTTTCCGGCGGCAATTGGCAGAATCGCGAACCAAAGGAACAACAGAGTCGAGGCATAGCCATCAAGGCCAAACCGCGCAGACATCACGCCGATGCCGTCGGGGAAGGCCATGACGACGTAAGACGCGAAAAGCGCTGTCGCAGCGATTCTCTTCTCCCTCAACGATGCCGCATAGCCCACCATAGCAATGATTCTCTCGCCTTTTGCGCTTATTATATCACGCCCGCCGACAATTGGCAAGCGGCACTTGCCTGCAAATCCTCTTTACGCACACACCCGTTTCAATGGAATTCACACTTGCATTTGCGTAAATCTATTTGATACAATGCTGCCGATGAGCAAAACTGGAGACAGGGCTAAACATGGCAGAATGGCGCTGCGCGACAAGTTTTTCCAGCGGCTGGGGCCATGCGGAGAGACGATGAATCGCCTCTTTGACCTCGTGAGCGGCTTGAACTTCAACATGATCGACGACAAAGACCGCGTCATGGCGTTCAACCGCAGCAACTGCGAGAACTGCAACGTGAGAGACGAGGCCGATTTCATCGGCAAAAACCTCTACGAAATCTTTCCGAAGGCGCTGGCCGACGTCTATTCAACCCGCAACCGCGAGGTAAGGAACAGCGGCCGCCCTATCATTGAAAAAACATATTCACATGCGGCAGACCGCTCGACCGACATCAAGATCGTGTCCGTGTTCCCTCTGCGCGACGTCAAGGGAAAGATAATCGGAACGGCGAGCATCAACCACGCGCTGGAATCGGGTTCGGACAAACCAGACTGGTATCGCGCAATCCGCGCAGCAGTCGCCCATATCGACGACCATTTCAGGGAGAAGCTGTCGATAGAATCGCTCGCGCATGTGTCGAACATGAGCGCGTCGGCGTTCCGCCGTGCGTTCGAGAAGATCATGGACACGACCCCCGGCGCCTACATAACTACAATCCGCATCAACCACGCCCGGAAACTTCTCACCAAAACGAATAAGACCATCAGCAACATCGCAGAAGAATGCGGCTTCTACGACCAGAGCCACTTCACCAAGGCATTCATCCGCCTGAGGCGCCAGTCGCCCGGCGAATACCGCCGCCACCACCTATAAGCCCCTGCTGATTTATCAACCGCCTTCCAAGGACATCGCCCCGCGCCATCGTCCTTTCAGGCATCGTATTCACCACCCATTCGCGTTATCTTGCAGAATCTCACAATTTTTCATCGAAAAACATAACCGTCATTGGGGTCTCTCCCTAAAAGTCTTCGCTGGCAAAAGTCAAGCCCTCCAACAGTTGCTTGGGGTCCCAGCTACCGTCAGCGCGGCATCTAGAGAAATGGAAACCGCTTAAACGATCTGCATGAGCCTACGTTGCGACTGCGCGGAGATATCCTTGTAAAGCGGAGATGGATGCCCTGTGTCGGAGAGTTCTGCAGCCACTTCGTCCATCGCACTGGCTAGACCATCGGAAAGCCTCGCAATCCTGTCGCGCACAAACTTGGGGTTTATGTCGCACTTCACCGCAAACGCATCGAATGATGCGGCATTCACGTCGTTTAAGTCCCAAGCACCACCGATGTTCATTGCCATGCGCGGAGTAAGATTGGGATAGACCGCCGTAGAGAGCGTATCGTAGATCGGGGCGAGCGATGCATTGCCGCCCCGATAGAGCAGCGAAAAGTTCTTCGCGTGCGCATCGGCGTTTCCGACGATGAAATTGAAGGCAAGCGCATCGACAAACCCCGCGAGCGCGGCAAATCCGAAGCCTGCGTCACGAAGAAAGCAAAAGCAACGAACCGCCGAGGGGCCTCCGTCGGATTCGTACTTCTTCTCTGCGGGGACGCCCATCGCCTGGCAGAAATCCTCCTGAAGGATGCGCCGCACGGATCCGCCAGCCATCTCGCGGTCGTATCGTTCCGACACATAGTACGCCCTTGACTTGACGTCAAGTATCGACGCCCTTGCCGCCGCCATTCCAAGTCTTGTGGCAAGACGCTGGCAGAAGCATTCGTTTTCTACCGACCCACTGCAAATCGACATCTCGGGCTTGACAATGTGGGTCGACGCCGCGCCATATAGAGGCAGGGACAACCGACCCGAACGCACTCGTGCGACAAGCTTGTCCTGAGCTCCTGCGACGGAAATTCGATATCCCTCGACAAGACCTTGAAGCAAAGGTCGCTCCGGCAACGCCCTTAGTATTTCGTCGGCCTCGTCTTCCGAAAGTTCGCGGATGCAGTCGTCGACACTTCCAAGTTCGACATCTTCAGGACAAAGCGATATGGCACCTGCGCAATCACCGCCAAGTTCCTTAAGGAACGCAAAGGTGTTGCGCCTGTCGTGGTGAAGTATCTTCTCTAGTTTTCGTAGTACAACTTCCGGCGGCAGAAGATTCTCGAAGAAAGCACGAGAAACAAGAGGGCCAAAGGCCTCGTCCCTTAGCGGAAGGGACTTCGATATCGGAACTGCCTTGGCTCGCCCCAGGTAATCGGGAGTATAGCTGAACGAGAAAACATCAAGCTCAGAGTCCCACGAGAGGAAACCCGCATGTATTCCGTTTAGATAGACTATAAGCCGTTCTGTCATGCCGATGCCTCTTCGTTCGTAAGAATATCGACTGTAATGCCGAGAACGGACAATACGCGCATCAACTTGTCGAAATGAACGGAGGCCTTGCCATCCTCGACGTCGCGCAGAAAGCGAATTCCGACATTGGCCACTTGAGACAACTCGATTTGAGTCGCCCCTTGTCGCTTTCTCTCTCGGCGAACAATGCCTGCGATATCTGCCATTGATGTCGTTTTCATGAGGCAATTATATCATTTCCTGCCATCATTCGTCAACCCGTTCGGGTCGTTTTTAATCAAATCAGAATTCCTATACGCCAAAATCAACCCGAACGGGTTTATCCAAATGGCCACCTTACCCTTGGGGACTGACCCCTGGCGATTAGAAAATATTTCCACATGTAGTTTACAGTTGCCGACCCGAAGCTTCTTTTTAAGGTCTGTCCCTGCCGATTCTGCGTTATCTTGCAGAATTGTACGGTTTTTCATCGAAAAACATAACCGTCATTGGGGTCTCTCCCCGCCGAGTCCTAGCAGGGTAGTTACCGAACGAGGCGGAAGATCGATTTCGTTTGCCATAAAGCCTATCGGCTTGAGGTTCTCGTCCTTCTCGTCACTGGTGCGGTAGCAGCGCCACTTCACCTGCTTTCGAGAATCGAGGCGAAGGTCTATCCGACGAGTGTCGGCGGAATAATTGATCGCCACGACGCACCAGCGGCCGCCGGCGTTCCTGTACGCCGAACACATAACGCCATACGGCTCGTTCCAGCCTTCGTCCTTGACTGTTCCATCGTCATTGCGAACGGTGATTTCGTGCCGCACAGCTCCAGGACGCACGAAGCGGCTGAAATTGCCAAACGTCCACAACAGCTTCGAATCAACTGCCCTACCATCCTCCATGCCCTCCTTCGCATAGACGCGAAGAAGCCCGTCCTTGTAATCTCCCCCAGCCGCGCGCCACCACGACCAGCTCTCGGCGTCTGCAAAGCAGAGATCGTGGTGAATTAGCCGCGCAACATATAGCGCGGTCTTCATGGTGAAGTCGTATCCGCCTCCTCCGCCAATCTCCTCGTCGTTGCCCATGATGCAGAATTCGGTCTGCCAGAACTTCACGCCGTATTTCACCGCCTCCTCGCGCACCTTGATGCGCATCTCGCGCATGAACTGGACTGGAGTGTTGCTCCAGTAGGAATGTCCGGCCATCACTTTTAGGACATTCGGCAAGCCGGTCACGTCCGTATCGCCGCCGCGCTCTCCGAAGAAGTGCCTGAAGTGGTAGCCGCGCCGATCGTCAGTCTGGTGCGTGCCAACGAGGCATCGGTAGTCGCTCGCTTCATTGAGGAGAATCTTCGCCTTCACCCCATTGGCAGAAAGTGCCTTGTCGAGTTCCCGCGCGAGGCGGGCGATCTGCGCGTCGTAGGCGGGGCTCCCCTCCTGCTTCGGGCCCAGCCAGTTCCAGTGTCCGTCCGGCTCGTTTACGGGGCTCACGTAGTCAAAGTTCACGCCGTCACGCCGCCCAATCCCTTTCACCGCCTTGGCGATGTAGTCCGCGAAGTCGTCGTAGCAGTCGTCGCGCAGGTTCATCGAATCGTCGCGCCCCGTGTTGGTTGCAAGCCCGTTTGTCGTAAACTGCACCGGTGCAGAGTTGCAGAACGCGAGAAAGTGAGGAACTCCGCGCTCCTTTGCGAGCCTGAGAAAGTTGCGCTCGGCGCGCTGCTTAGACCAATCCCACTTCCCGTCGGGTGACAGCAGGCACTCTGTGCGCGTCCAGCGGTCGATCTGCGAGGCGTCGCCCTGCTCCGCGCTGCCCGCACCGAGGTTGAAGCGCCATAGCGAAATCCCTATGCCGAGGGGACGGCCATCCTTGTCGGCTTTTAGGCTGAACAGCCAGTCCGCGACTTGTTTCTGCCTATCGGCGTCCCATTTCCCGATCTGCCACATGCTCCAGCAGTCGCTGGCACCGAAGTGGCGGATCGTCTGCTTTGGCTTGCCTGTTTCGATGACATACGACGTACCGGCAGTCGCAGAAACGGCAACCGTCAAAACGCCGACAAGGAGCATGTTTGCCTTGACCATGGGACAACCCCCGTCTTTCACTGCAAGATTATGGAAAATCCCATCTTCTGCTTCAGCACGGCCGACCTGGACACGGTGTAGTTGTCGTCGTCGAAGTACGCAACGACATGATACACGCCCGCGCTCTCCTCCGTCGCAGGAACGGTGATGTTGCAATCCGTCTCTCCTGGCAGGGCAACGCCGTCCTTGAACCATTGGTAGTAATTCGCCTCTGGAGCCAGGGATGCGAGAGTCACAGTCGCGCCCGGATTCCTCGCGTACTTGACGTTCTTCGGCTGTAGGAAGAACACGGGGCCGTTGCCACGGCTCTGCGCAATCGACGCCGGACGGACGAATACGCGCAGATTGACGATCTCGAACCCATCTGCATTTGCGAGGAACGTTCCGTCGGAATGTTGATGGTTAGGTGCATTGCCGATCATCACGTACGGCGTGTCGCCCCAGTTGTAGTGGTTGAACGCGAAAACCGTCTCCCGTTCGCGGTAGTTGTGAACCTGCATGCACGCATAGCCGGCGACGCTATCACGCCCAAACGAATCGTCAAAATCGAAGTATTCGCTGGACGCGCCATCGAAGTTGAACGTAGCGGTCTGATTGTAGTTGAACGGCGTAAACTCGATATTGCCGTCAGCCCAATCGCCGGTCTTTACAGGCGCCGAGCCGGAAACCGCGCCCGCCTCCACATGGAGATTCGAGACAATCTTCTGGATAAGGCCATCGTTCTTGACGGTCGGTACGGCAATCTTCTTGATGTCGTCCGTAAACTTGTCCATCGACACCCAGACCCAACGATAGTCGTCCTGGTTCTTCGTCTTCAGCTCGAGGAGATACCCCACGCGGTCGTAGGGAATATCGCCAAAGTGGCATTCGTCAACAATGTAGTCGACGCCCTGCGCATCATAGTTCGGGGCTGTGCCGCGAATCGCAAGATCGTTGACGAGTACATAGCCGCTTGCCTCGTCGACGGACGCGAGGCACGCTGGCAACGCACGCGGCGACGCACAGGCGAGTTCACGCACCGCCGCCCCCGGAACTGCGACCCGAACCGTGTGAGCCGACGTCTCGGCCAGCGCCGTGCCGAAGTCGAGGATGATGTCGTGAGGATCGGCCGAGGAAACGCGCGCAGAGGCAGGGGTCACTCCATCGACCGAGAACCACGCAGGATCGACGACCGCTACCTCGTTC
>Ga0265299_10001029_pt1 | contig 33520 bp, 50 predicted proteins | sample AusTroGonzalo_MG_4_FD_193485 | JGI IMG/M metagenome (GOLD analysis project Ga0265299, IMG submission 193485) | Bovine rumen microbial communities from tropical cattle in Woodstock, Queensland, Australia - Gonzalo_02 | ecosystem: Host-associated > Mammals > Digestive system > Stomach > Rumen ... | reverse complement strand
TCTTGATGGACGTGTTCGTCGACTCGATGTAGATGTCCATCTTCCGCTTCTTCGTGATCTTCATCAGATCCGGTTCCTGGCTGATGGACTGCCAGAAGTCATTGAACACGATGTCCGCCTGGTCCAGCTTCGGCGCGAGGAAGTAGCAGTCCGCGCCGCGTTCGCCGTCGGCGTATGCCATGTACTCCGCCACGCCGGAGGCCAGGAGGCTCTTCCCGCACTTCCGGCCCATCACGATGAACACTTCCCGGTAGATCCGGACGCCGCGCTCATCCACCAGCCCGAACATGCAGCTGAGGAGTGCCTTCTGCCAGATCTCCAGCTTCACCAGCTGAGGCGCCAGCTTGCCTTTGGAATGGTGGCAGAAGGACTCAAAAAAGCGGATGGCCTTGTTCGCCTTCTTCTGGTCGAAGAAGTAGGCCTTCGCCTCCAGGTCGGAGACAATCCGCTCATATAGCAAACGGATCCAGTGACCCACGGTCACGGACCCGTCTTCTATCATCTGGTAGTATTTAAGAATCCAGTTGTCCGCGGACGCTGCCATCTTTTGCAGCCGCCGCACCTCCGTCTCGAGCTCTGCGTTTGGCACAGGTGGCGCTTCCATTCGCCTCCACGCCTCGCCCTGGTACTTACTCATTCAGGAACTCACCCAGCTTATCGCCCGCCGGCGCGGCGGTGCCCAGTTTCTGAATGATGTCCAGCATGATGCTTAGTGTTTTGTTCGCCGTGTCGTTGTACTTCGGCAGCTGGGAGGCCATCGGGTTCGCCTCGATCTTCTGCTGCCCGGTGGAGCCGGTCACTTCCATCACAAGCCCGCGCGTCCGGAGATCTTCCTGGATGTTCTCGATGATTTCCATCTGGCCGGCGTAGCGCCGGGAGGCGGAAACGAAGAGAACGTTGTCCTTGACTCCGTAGCTTTCGGCGAGGCTCATGATCTCGTCAAAGGTCATTTTCTTTCTCGCCATTTTTGTCCCGTCCTTCCAAAAAAACCAAAACCCGCCTCAATAGAGCGAAATTCCTGACCTCGCCCCGGAGCTGGCCCCCCTCTCATATTTCGATCGACCAGGGGGGCTATAGCTCGACGTGGCCGAGCTCGTCCGCCCTCCAGCGGGTCCCTCTGTGTTCCTCGATGTGGCAGTTCTTGCACAGCAGCTCGAGGTTCTCCCAATTCAGGGAGATTTCGTAATTGCTAAGGTTATCCGGTGTCAGCCTGATCTTGTGGTGCACCTCCTCGCCGGGCACGATCAGACCATTCGACCAGCAGCGCTCACAGAGCCCGCCTTTGCTGGCCTTGTATGCCCGTGCACACTTCACCCACGGCGCGCTCATGTAGAACGCCCTGGCAAACGAATTGCTCACCAGCTCCCACCTCAGCTATCAATGATGAGCTTCCCGCCGGTGTCCGGAGGTGTCAAGACCCGGCCCCCGCATAAAAGAGGAACTGAAGCATGAAGAAAAGCACCGGGTCATGTCCACCCCGGTGCTACTTCTGCACGGTATCATTGTTTCATATGATACGCGCACATTCAATAACATTTGTCACATGAATTTACAAACGTGTGTACGCTATCCATTTACGTCTGTATCCATCCAAATAAAATGTGAACTTCTGAAATATATATCTTCCTTGGAATCGAAGCATACGTATGCCAGTCAATTCTTTTTTCTCATTGTTCACATTAACGTCTGCAAGTGCCATGAGAGTATTGTATATAATCAGTTTTACTACAATAACGGAATGATTCTTTAAATCTGTTTTTCTAATGATTTTACCATCAACATTTGCATATTCCAGCCTCCATTGCAGAACCATTTTCTCTATCATATCGCGTTCTTTTTCATCCAGGTCAACTTCTTTGCATGTGCAGATTATATCTTCTTTATTCATATCAACACCTCAATGTAAGCCATCCTCAGCCTGTTCACATGCTGCCGGCTGAGCTCCAGTTGTTCCGCGATCTTCTCATCAGTCCATCCCAGTGCGTAATAGTTCCGGATGATGATCCTGAGCCGCCGGTCATCAATCCCGTCCATGATCTGTTCGAAGGCATCCACCAGATCCCGTAGCTCCGCACACTTCGCGTCAATCTTTTCCAGCACTTCATCCGTGTCTGCCCGCTGAAGAACCGCTGCCTCCGGATCATTTGTTCCACGCGGCATACCCGTCAGCCGGACCGCGTGCACCGGTTTCGGTCCGCCGATAAACTGATTCAGAAACTTCGACTGGCGCTCCAGTGTTTCTATCTCGATCACGATGTCCCGGTAATTTTCCAGCAGCTCGCGCTTGGTCATCCGCTTTGCCTCCTGTCTCAGAGCATCCGTAATATCCGCTTGGCGTCCCCGATCGTGATATACACGAAGTCGTTATCAATACCACTGGCTGTCTCGATTCCGTTCTTCAGCCGGTTGATCAGGTTGTCGTTCTGCATTGTCAGGCACTTACCTTCATGCGTCTCGATCGTGTACCAGATCTTCCCGCAGATGATGCACGTACGCTGTCTCCGGATAGCCCCGTCCAGCCTCTGCCGTGTGTTGCTGACCCTGTGCTGCTCACTCCCGCATTTCGGACACTTCATCGTTCTTCCTCCGCTCCTGTTCCTGGTAGCTCTCGATCAGGCCTTCCTTCTCGCGCCACGAGGTCGATCCGGGCATCAGGTAGTTGTAGTAGTACATCGGGCGGTCCCACATGTACGCCCTCGGCTTCTTCTTCATGATCTTCTGATGGAAGTCCACGTCAGACCAGTAGGGCCGGTCGGAGAACCGGGTGTCCCCGATGAACGCCCTCCGCCAGCACTTGGACCACACGGCGATGACCATCCGCTTCCGGGCGTCGATGTAGTTGAAACCCTTCCAGATGAAAGAAAAAACCAGCATGTCGGCGTCCGGGTTCTCCTTCATCATCTCCGCGCATTGCATAAACGCGAACTCATGCAGGAACCAGTCATCGTGGTCCATGAACAGGACACACTCACCCTCGGCCTCATCCAGCCCGGCGTTCCGGGCCAGCCCGTCCAGACCGAACTGGGTGACGATGACCTTGTCAGCGTATTCCCTGGCGATCTCCACGGATTTGTCCTGGCAATTGTCGCAGACCACGATCAGCTCATAGTCGTCGTAGACCTGGCTCCGGATGCTGTCCAAGCCTTTCCTCATAAAGCTTTCGCCGTTATGTACCGGGACAATTACACTCAGGTAAGGCTTCTTCATGCGCTTTCCTCCATTCATAGTCAAAGATGACCAGCCCTTTGATGTCTTCCGATGCCAGGAGAGGCACTGCCGCCGCGATCTTCTCCAGCGGCCAGTCCCACCACTGCATCCGGATCAGCTCCCAGGTCGCCCGGTAGGTGAGCCGCCGCCGGATTTCCTTCGCCGGCACCCCGCCGACGATCGTGTAGGGCTCCACGTCCTTCGTCACCACCGCGCTCCCGGCGATCACCGCGCCGTCGCCGATCCGGACCCCGCTCATGATCTTCGCGTCGTTCCCGATCCAGACATCGTTCCCGATCCAGACGTCGCCCTTGGTTTTCGCGACCCCTCCGCCGAAGTACACGTCGAAGGGGTAGGTAGTCAGCCACCGCGTCTGGTGATCGCCGCCCAGGTAGATCTGCACGTTCGCGGCAATGGAGCAGAACTTCCCGATGTGGCACTTCGCGCCCTCGCCCCAGCTCTTGATCACCGGGTATCCGTAAGAAAAATCTCCGACCTCGACACGGTCATTGTCCGCCCATGGCCTGATATGCTTCCGGATGTCGTCCCGGAGCACCTCCATGAACTTCACGCTCACCGGCTCCATCATCTCATCATCCTCACAATCTCATCCACAGACTCCATGACCCGGATCTTGTGCCCCATGACGATCACGGTGTGCTCGTAGATCGCGCAGATCTGGGCCACATTGATCACGACCTCGCCCCGGTGCTCGTATCCAATGAAGTTTCCGTCCTCGTCCAGCTTGGCGCTGGCACCGCTCAGCCTGATAAACTGGATCCCGTTTGATCTGAACATCCTCATTCCTCCCCGTTCAATCTTCTAAGAATCGCCGCGTACTCTTCCAGGTCCTTCTTCCGCTCCCGGGCCCTCATTTTGACCTCTTTCCGGACGGCGGTGATCAGCTCCGCCTCCGGGTAGGCCCGCGCCCACGGGTTATCCTCCCGCGTGGGCGTCTGCGTGGACGCGAGGTGGACCAGCCAGTAGGGCAGGGCGTACTTGTTGGCAAACTCCCGCTGCGTCATGCCAGGCCTCCTTATAAATCTTCTACTATGTCGACCCGTGTGTTCGCCGGAAGCCAGATCCGCTGCTCGCTGTCATACAGGCTCTCGCAGTCGTACCCGGCGATCCTTTTTCCATCCGACGCCCTCACAAGGTAGGTTTTGTCTCCGCCCTTCTTCCGCCAGACCTCATTACTCTCCGGGATCGTGAAAAAGTCCGCCAAACCGAGATTGCATACTAACCGAGACCGTGCCATCTTCAATTCCTCCTTTTATTGTCTCCGGATAGCCGCTCACGGGCGGACCTTAATCCGGAGGAAACACTTATTTGTTGTCCGCGTCCTCCCGCGGGGCTTCTGTCTTTCCCCGGCGCTCCCGGATCTCCTCCCGCACGGAGAAGACGACCAGCGCGACGATCGACACGGCCAGCAGCTGCTCCACCGTGACCTGGTTGGTCATCAGGCAGAACACCAGCAGCCCGAGGAAAACAATGCAAAGTACATCCGTCACAATTCTCATAGATCTCACTCCATTCTTATGTCACCGGCGCCTGCCTGTTCGCCTCCGCGGCGAGCTTGCTGGTCGCCTCGACCACATCGAAGGCCAGCGCGCCGGCGAGGTCGTCGTCCGCCCATTTGTTCAGGAAGGGCATCAGCACCGCCTCCTGAGCGATCGCGAACCAGTCGGCATTTCCGTCGATGTCTCCCGGCGCAAACTGCGGGGCCTCATAATACTCCGCCAGCCGGTACAGATCCTTGAACATTTCCCGCCTTTTCGGATTGATCACCAGGGCACCTCCTCATCATTCACGACAGTGTACCCGCCGAACGTGTCCCACCCGTAGACCACATTCTCGCCCTGGTAGTTCTTCATCCGCTTCGTCTGCGGTTCGTACCACAGCGGGATGAAGAAGTCCTGGACGCCGAGGTCGCGGTTCTTGCAGATCTCGATCACGTTCGTGCCCTGGTACCCGTCCCAATCATCTTTCTTCCTGTAGAACTCCTTCGTCTTCGCCCGGAAGTCGTCGTTGTTCCGGTGCACGATGAAGGCGTTGTCCACGATGTTCCCGATGTTCCCGCTGCCGCTCACATCGTCCAGCCTCAGGAACCCCTGGCTCTTCCTCGGGTGCGCCACGAACAGTACATGCGCGTTGGTCACCTTGGCCAGTTCCTTCAGCATCCAGATGAAGCGCGTCTGGGCCTCATATTTGTCCTTATCCGCCCCGGAGAGGTCCAGCGCCATGATGTTGTCGATCACCACGAAGTCCGCCTTCTTCTCCTCGGCCTGTTTCCGGATTAGGTCGTACACCTTCTGGTAGTTGTTTCCGTAAACGTTGTTATACAGCCAGAACTTCTCCCCGAGCCAGTGCGCGATCCTCAGCTGCGTCTCCGTGCCGGTCGTGTAGTAGTTCTCGTAGATCTCGCTTCGGATGGTGTTCGCCTTGCCGGCGGCCTGGAGGAACATCCACCGCATGAAGTTCCTGTCCGTCAGCTCACCGGAGTAGCAGACCACGGTGTGCCCGTCCTGCACGGCGTTCAGCATCCATCCGGTCAGCAAAGTCGACTTTCCGCCGCCCCTGAGCCCGGACACCAGCGACACGCAGCACTTCTCGAGTCCCATCATCTGCTTGTCCAGCACCTGTGTGCCGGTCCGGATGAACTCCCGGACCTCTTTCGGCTTGCTGGTGACCATCTCCGCTGTGTAGAACACCGGCTCGGTGGATTCGCCCGGCACCGCCTCCGCATAGGGCGCGCTCGCCCGGTTCGCGTTGTGCCTCCGCCAGCCTTCCTCGATCCGCCGGTCCTCTTCCTTCGTCACGGCCTCGTACAGCGTCGGGTCAAGCTTCATCCACAGGTCCCGCCATGTCTTGTCCCGGCAGCTGTTGTGGAGACACTTGAACCCGATCCGCCCGTCCGTCTGGAGGATCAGCATCGAGTCCGGCGCCTTGTGGTTTCCGTTAAAAGGGCACTCGTCCAGCACGAACTTCCGCCCGCCGTCCGAGAAGGTCTTCTCCGTGAAGCCCAGCCCGTGACGCTGCATCCACCCGACCAGGTCGAAGTTGTTCGGGTCGTAATTGTTGTACTTGGCCGCCGCCGGCTTCACTTCCTCAACCGCGCCCGCCAGCTGCTCCAGGTAGCACCGCATCGTCTGCCGGGGCGTGAAGTCCTCGCTGATGATCTCGCTGATCCGGTGCGGACGTTCCGGGCTGTTCGCGCCCTTCTGGGCCGCCGTGCCGTACAGCTTGCAGATCCGGCTCGGGTTGAAGTTCACGGTGTCGATCTTGACCAGGTCGGTGGAAAACATGATGTCCAGCGCCGCGAGGCACTGCCGGATCAGCTCCGTGTTTTCCTCATTGTTTGCCAGCCCGATATAGTAGAGGAGGTGCGCGCCGTTTCCGCTCAGGGCCTCGACCGGCTTCTCGAACCCGATGCCCTCCAGGTACTTCTTCACCCGCCCGGCCAGCGCGACCGCCGCCTTCAGTTCCTCATCCGTGGAGCTGACTTCCTTCGTCCGCTCCGGGTCCAGGTCGATAAACAGCCAGGAATAGCTCTCGATGTCCTTGTCGTCGGTGGTGGTGTTCGTGGCCTCGAAGTGGTCCCGCTGCTTCCGGCTGTAGCACGCCTCCCGGATGTCGTTCAGCACGATGTAGACGTTCTTCCGGCGGAGGTCCATCTTGTCGAAGGCGGCGATCAGCGTATCGGCGTCCCGGAAGTACCCGCTGGCGATGCTATTCTTCCCGCGCTCACCGATAATCCGCACCTCGAAGAGCCCGCCGTCCGGCTTGATCGTATGGATGGCCCGGCGGACGATGGTCTCGTCGAGCAGCCCATGATTCGTCTGGTTCATTCAATCACCCGCCCCCCGCGCTCTTTCTTTTTATTCTTAGTATTCTTCTTTACTTCTTTAGTTATGTACCCGTCTGCGCTCCCTGTACTGTGGGAATCTGCTCCCCCTTCAGTGTACCCTTCAGTGTACCCTTCGCTGGAAACGGAATCGTCAGAAGCCTGATAATCATTGTATTTGCGGACGGTGATGAGTGTACCCCTCTGCATCCCCGTGGTCGTTATCATTTTCTCCATTTCCATGTACCCTAAAAAGCGGGATACTGTTTTCGGGTCCCAGCCAAAGGTCAGGGCCAGATGCCGGATGGATGTAAACAGCTGACCGCGCTTGACGTGGACCAGCTGGCCATTCTTCATGAAGCTGCCGTCCTTATAGTTGGCGTGCGTCAGAATCCAGATCCATGCGGTCATCCTGGTGAAGCGTTCGCCGGCGTTCAGGTAGTCGTTCTCCCAGATCTTCCGGTACAGTTTGATATACCCGATGTCCGCCACATCATCCACCTCCAAGCAGCCGGACAATGGTCTCGCCGGTCCGGGCAGGATCGCAGAAGGCGAACCGTGGCCCGTACTTGATCCGGATGGTGTTCAGGATGGTGAACAGCTTCTCGCCGCTGGTCGCCGCCGGATAGGCGGGCACCTGTTTCGGCTTTCCGTCCTCAACGACCCATTTCCGTCTCTCGAGCCTCGGGTTCTTCCAGAACCAGACGTCCGTCAGGCTCTCGATGCCGTGTCCGTGCTCGCACAGGATGATCACCTGGATGCCGGCGTCCCTGGCCCGGACGAGCTCCCGCCGGAAGCGTTCGTGCTGCTGCGTCACGTTTCCGCAGAGCTCCAGCAGGTCCTTCTTCCGGTCGATCACCAGCCGCCCGTTGTCGAGCGACTGGTAATCACCGCAATAAAGCTTGGACCGGAAGTGGGCGACACCCATGGCGTCGAACTGTTTCTCAATTCGTTCCGCCTCCGCCCGATGCTCACGGGTGTCGACCTGGATGGTGATCAAAAGGGGATGTCCTCCGTCTCAACCGGCGTAAACCCTGCCGGCACGGGCGCAGCTCCCTTGTCCAGCAGCCTGTCCTCCGGCACCTTCGCGCCGTCCGCCCTTGCGTCGTCGCAGAACCAGCGCAGGAGGCACCGGATCTTCCGCTCGCCGTTGTATTCTTCCTCGACGCGCCCGTAGACGCCGCCGATCTTCTTCCCGGCGAACTGGTTCACGAACTTCGGCCCCTCGTCCCAGACCACCTGGCACCCGTTGGAGTGCTCGAAGCTGGTGATGAAGGTCTTGAAGTTCTTGGTGCACTGGCCGCTGTTGTCCACGCTGACCACGTAGATCGTGCCGGCGTGCGGCCACTTCTTCTCCGGGCGGGTGTCTTCCTCGAACATCTTCGAGAAGTACTTCGGCTGCCGATCGTTCGGCGCGAAGTCCACCAGGATCACCAGCATGTCCTTCCCGGTGCGGCTCTTCTGCTCGCGCACCTGTTTGATAATCATGTGATGCCCGCCGGCCTCGGCAGGGGTGAAGTCTCCGGTGGATACGTTTTCGTAGTTGTTAGGCTTATTCATGTTCGTAGTTCTCCTTTTCATTTTTTAATATTGCTTCTGCAACATGGGGCTTATCGAATACCTTCTTGACCATGTTGTACGAGAAACCTGTTTTCCGCTGGATCTCTTGCCTGGAGTTTCCTTCGTTAATCAGCCGGAGGATAACTTCGTAGCGCCTGTTCCGGAAGAAGTTCTGCACGTCTGTCACGCCATCCAGAGACGCGTTGTTCTCACGAAGGAACGGGAAAAGGTCAGCCTTCACGACGTCCTTATTGCAGTAGTCTTTGCCGTTCTTGCCGGCGCGAGACAGATCGTCCATAAGCACATTTTCACAGAACTGGGACACCAGCCTCTTGTGCCTTGCCATCTCCTCTTTCCATTCTTCGTACTTCCGTTTGTTATCTTCCTTCATCTGCTTGAGCTCTTCGAGACGCCTCTCACGCTCTTCTTCGGCCCTCTTCCGCTCAGCCTCGCGCTCCGCGTACTTGTTATACCGGAATTCCTGCTTCTGGTGCTCGACCAGCTCGTGGCACATATCGCACAGCGTGATCAGGTCACGGTGCACATCCTCGGTGCCCAGTTCGGGCGGGTAGTAGAGATGGTGCACCTGAAGGTCGAAGGGCCTCCCGCACCGCTGGCACTTGTATCCGTCGATCTTCAGCCGCTCCGACCGGAGGCGCTGCCAGGTCTCGCTCCGGAGGTATTCGTTGTACCGCTCGTCAGGCATCCGCGCCACCTCCGATCCCGTAGTACTCGCGGATGGTCCTGTCCACGAAGGCCAGGTCGTTCGGGATGGTCATCTCGAACATCTCTTCCGGGCTCTTCGCGGTGTCGGTGCCGTCGCTCTGGGTGGTAAACCAGTGCCCGCTCCCGTCCGTCCGGGCGTGGAGCACGATGTCGAAGCACCCTTCGAGGGTCAGTTTTTCGTCCAGCATCCGCCCGATCGTCTTCGCTTTGACCTTCCCGGTGTTGGAGTCCGTCTCCGGGTGGTGCAGGAAGTAGACGATCACGTCATCCGCCAGGTCGTTGTTGATCGTGTGCACCAGGTTCCTGAAGCCGGCCCCGATGTCCACGAACTTCTGGTAGCCGGTCTCGCTGGCGCGATCAAAGAATTCATTCGCCATGATGTACTGGCTGTCGTCGATCACGAACGTCTTCTTCTGGCTCTGCATCAGGATCGACCGGATCATATCGCCCTGGCGGACCACCCGCTCCACGCCGTTGTCGTCCTTCGTGACGATATTCCGGACCTTATAGGTGGAAAACTTCTTCCGGAATGGGAGGCGGGACTTCTCGCAGAGGAAGATCCCGACCTTCTCCGGGTCCATGCCTTTGATGGAGTAGGTCTTGCCAGACCCGCTCTCACCGATGATCAGAACAGGGATTCCCATTACCTGATCACCACGCTTTCCGTCGTCTCCAGCGCCGCGCCGGGGAACTCGAACCCGTCCTTCAGCGCCTTCTTGATCTCGTCCTTATTCAGCTCCGGCTCTTTATACCGAAGGTATGTTCCGGGAACGTTAAGCGAATAGATAAATTCCATCAGTTTTTCTTCGTCTTCCACCTTCACCCGCTGGCTGTGGGTGTAGTACACGTTGCACCGCGGCGTCTTCAGCTTCTCGCCGTCCAGCGCCATCAGCAGCCACATCTTCAGCCCGGCGATCTTGTTGTCCAGCGCCCGCTTCCGGGCGATCAGCTTGTCGGCCTCCGCCTTGACGGCCTCCGCCTCGGCGGTCAGGTCCTTCACCCACAGGGCGACGCCTTCCAGTTTGCGGTCACGCTCCATCTGGAGCGCATCCAGTTTCTCGGAGTCCAGGATCTCCCCGGTCTCCATGTCTACACAGTCCAGGATTTCCTGGTCGATTTCGTATAAAGCCCTCACGCTTGTTCAACCCTTTCTGATATGTTATAATGATTCGATTCCATATTTCTGGCTTTGGCCGGTAGCTGGTTCCAGCAGCTGCCGGTCATCTTGTTTCTATGGGCGGGTAGCCCTGCGTCCATCCCTGGATGATCTCGATGCACTCGACGATCTGGGGCGCCGGCTGCTTCGGCCTCAGGTCGTACACAGCGCTGGTGCCGTCCTTGAAGCTGACACGGATCACTTCCGGGTGCTTGCTATACTTGTGCCCGTAAAACGGTACAGGCTTCGGCAGTATTTCCGGGCGCTTTTTCTCATGCTTTCCCATGGTCTCACCTCCTTTCAATGTCAATCCCGAGAAGCCTGACCGCCGTCCGGAGCTCCTCGATAAACTCCGGCACATCGTCGATCGCGATCACCCGGTCCACATCCACCGCGAAGTAGTTGGACCGCTCGTTGACCTCATACTTCCCGAACTTTCCGCCCAGGGCGACCGTCTTCAGCGCCGGTTCAGGCTTCGGCTCCTCGACCTGAATCTTCGAGAACACTTCCACCGGGTTCGCATTGATTACCGCCTGGATTACCGCCTTCGGGATCTTCTCCCCTTGTTTAAACCAGTTCTCCGGGTCGTCCGCGCCAATCTTCTCCGGAAGTCTCGCCGCGATCTCCGGATCGGTTTCCATTGCATACGCTCGGATCCGCCGGTAAGTCTGCGCAGCGCTCTTGCCGGTGAATCCCATGTTGGCCATGGCCTCCCGGGTGGTCATGCCCTTGTCCATCCGTTCCTTCAGCCCGTCCAGACGTTTCTGCTGGTCCTCAGCCTTCTTCCCTTGGTAGTTGTCCATCTCAATCCTGTCCTTTCTTCTTGGCCTTCCGTCCGTGCACTTTTCCGGCTTCCGGCCGAGATACATTTTCTGGAAGTTAATCCAGGTCGCCCTGGGCGTCACGTAGTGCTGGCTCCTCAGGTAGGCGAGGATGTCCCCGCCGGACTTTTCCAGGGCACAGCACCGGGCGAGAATCGCCAGCTTTTCGTCTTCTGTCCTCAATGTCGCCACGGTGACCACCTCAGTATCGGAGCCCGTCCACAAACTCGGTGCGGATAAACCCTTTGTTGGTCACGGCCCACTGGCTGGTATATCCGTAGACCTTGACCTGGCTTCCGTCCACAACCCAGCACCGGCGCGGGCCGTCGATAAACTTCCGGCACGCCACGCGCCCGTTCGCGCTGATCGTGTAGACCATGCCCTTCGCGTCCTTCGGTTCCTCTTCGATCAGGTAGCCGGCGTAGATCCAGCCGACATCCTCTTCGAGGCAGAGCCGGGTCACATGCGCGAAGCCGTCCTTTGTCTGCCCGTCAACCTCGACGTGATCGCCGGTCACCAGGCGCCCGAGGCTTTCCCGCCGGGTGCTCGGCCCGCTGCGGGCGTGGACATAGTCGCCCGGCTGGCAGAGAATCCACATGGTCGTGGTGCCTTCCTCCGCCCAGCTGATGCCGCTGGCGAAGATCACGCTCGCGATCAGCGCAAACGCAGCCAGCAGGGCCAGGATCTTCCGTGTCAGCTTCATTCCTCACGCCTCCTTCCGAGATAGTCCAGCAGCTGCTCCCGCGAGTGCTTCACGATCATCTTTCCGGTACGGCCTTCCATCACCGTCACGTTCCAGGGAAGATCCCCCCGGAGCGCCTGGGCTTTCACCACGTCTGGCTTCGACCCGATCACGGAGGCCACGACGCTGCTGGAGACCATCGTCTTGTTCATGGCCCGGAGATCGTCCAGCGTCATCAGATTTCCTCCTCTTCGTCCTTCTCAGCGTACAGCGCGGCCATGATCCGGTCGGTGACATTGAAGATCCCGCCGACCTGGTGCTTCAGCGCATAGGAGCCGGAATCAGTTCCGAATTGCGCGTAGGAGTCCCGGATCGCTGCGATGGTGCAGTCCTTGATCATCTGGGTGAGCTCCCCGAGGTAGATTGTCGAGTACTTCGTGCGTTCCATTGTCGTCCGTCCTTTCTTCACAATATAGAAATATTGTGACGTTCTGTTTTAGGTAAAATCCTTGTGGGTTCTCGGTTTTTCGTTTTCTGATATTTCGCAATATGTTTATATTGCGTTGAGAAAACTAAACTCTCGGGGTAAAAAAATACCCGGTAATGGAGCCGGATTCCAAATCCAGCAGCTGGATAGACTTCGCGATTTCCGCCTGTGAGAAGTAATAGACACCGGTCATCTTGTTCGACAGCGTTGTTTCCGTAACGCCCAGAGCGTCCGCAAATGCTTTCTGCGAGCCGAATTTCTCTTTGATGCGCCCGGAAAGTTTACTGTAGTCAAAGAAGATTTTCTTCATGGTCTGCTGTCCTCCTTTCCACTATATTTTGTGTTGTGGTTTCTCAACCGCAACTATCTTATCATTGGCGGTTGTAATTGTCAACAAGAACAATCAAGTTTTCTAAAATATAATTTGAGTTTTCTTGAATAGTATGGTATTCTAAGGCCGGAGGGATCAGACATGGAAAATGATTTTCAGTACAGACTTCAGAAAGCAATCGCGGAAAAAGGGATTACTGCATCTGAATTGTCCAGGCTCAGCGGAGTCGGGAAGAGCGATATCAGTAATTACATTAACGGTGTCTATATTGCGAAACAGGACAAGTGCTTTAAGCTGGCCATGGCGCTGGATGTTGATCCGGGCTGGCTCATGACCGGAGACGAACCGAAGGTGAACCGCTTCCCGGGCTTCTGGGAGCTCAAACCAGAAGAACCGATATCAGATTCTGATGTCCTGTCCCTGATCGTCGCTTACAGTAAAGCGGAAGAATGGCAAAAGCAAGCAGTTAGAAAGATTCTTAATATGAAAGGAGACGAATAATATGAAGAAACTTCTCGCCGTCATTCTCATTCTATCCATGCTCCTGCCGGTAGCGGTTTCCGCTTCCACTTATGCATCGGACGCCTATATCCTTTTTATTGATGCCAAGGCAATGAATCAGACATACAATTCCAGCTTTGACTTCGATTCTGCGATATTTGAGCTGGTGTTTAATTCAGATGGGAAAACTGCCTATTTCTGCAAACAGATGTGGAAAAACGGGAAACATACTTCATCCAATTTTGTGGAATGTAAACTTACATCAAAGACTAATTATTTCGTGCTTTCCATGCCGGATGGTTCCAAGTTCTCCGGATATTTTGACAAGAATCAGAATGGCGTGTGGCTCACATTGGGCGGTGCGTCCTATTTCAGATTCCTTCCGGTTCAGCGTTATGACATTTCTGTAGATTATAAACCTTAAGGAGATGTGACACCCATGAACTGCCGAGCATGTCACAAAACCATCCCGGATGGATCCATTTACTGCAATATGTGCGGCAGGAAGCAGACCGCACCCTGTCACAAAAAGAAGCGCACATCCAACGGAACCGGCACGGCCTTCCAGCGCGGGAAGACCTGGACCGCCCAGGTCGTCATCGGCTACCGTGACCCGCCGCCCTTCGACCCGGATCAGCCGGCACGCCAGCGGGTGCCGATCAAGCGCACCAAGGGCGGATTTGCCACCAGGGCGGAGGCGATCGCCTTCTGTCCGACACTCCGCGCCGGCGGTCACCTGAAGCCGGTCTCAGCTCCTGCGCTCTCTTATTATTGGAAGAGTTACGAAAAGAACGAGCTGACGGCCCTGTCCGCCTCGAAGCAGACGGCCTACCGGATTGCCTGGGAGAAACTTAGCAATATACACGACACCCAGGTCGATCAGCTGACGGTGGACGACCTCCGGAACACCGTCTCATCCGTTTGCACTACGTACTACACGGCGAAGGACTGCCGCACGGTTCTTGGTGCATTGTACAAACTCGCCGCAGCTGACGGGTATGCCAACAAAGACCTCCCGTCCTTCATCCAGCTGCCGTCCCTCACCGAACAGGAGCGCGAGCCCTTCACCGACCTGGAACAGGCGAACCTTTGGAAGCTGTACGAGTCCGGCGATCTCCGGGCGGCGGTTCCGTTACTGATGATCTACACCGGCCTGATGCCGGCGGAGTGCTTCGACCTCCGCCTCGACCAGATCGACTTGGAGAACCGGCAGATCGTGGGCGCCGGCAGGAAGACGAAAGTCCGGAAGCAGACGCCAGTCACGCTGGCCGCCACGATCCTCCCGGTGCTCGAGGACCTGATGGCCCACGCGAGGCCCTCAGGGCGCCTTTTTGGCTCTTCCATGGACAAGTGGCGGGAAAGTTACTATGCCGCACTGGAAGCGGCAAAATGCCGCCGTCTGACGCCGTATTCGTGCAGGCACACGACGGCCACCGCGCTCTCGATCGACAACAACATCGCGCCGGCGACCATCAAAAAGGTCATGCGCTGGTCCACGACCAAGATGCTCGACAAATATGCCCATCCCGACCAGGACGATCTCCGCGCTGCGGTGGACTCCATCGGTGTCGGTAGTGATGTCGGTAGTAGGAGCGCCGTGGCAAAATGACCATGTCGGTAGTGTGTCGGTAGTTAAGCGGATTTAATCGGATTTAATCGGCACGTTCCGGACAGACAAAAAGAAGCCCGCAGACATTGATCTGCGGGCATTTTGGCGGAGAAGCCGGGATTTGAACCCGGGCTGCCATCACTGACACTACTCCCTTAGCAGGGGAGACAACACCATCGAAAATCAACTGGTCGGTGTCGCGTTGTCGGTAGTTTGTCGGTAGTAAAGAAGGCGAAAAAAAGAAGCCCCGGAGTATTCCGGGGCTTTTGTGTCATCCGTTCGCCTGTTCGTCGGGAGGTTCAACTTGATAGGGTTTTGGCTCGTCGTAGGTCATCGCAAGCTTACTGTCGCGCACGCCTTCCGTGGTCGGGTCGACCACGATGCCCAGGATCACCAGAAGCGCGAACACGGCATCGACAACGGCGAGCAGCTTCCCGACCAGTGTCGTGAAGTCCAGCGTATAGCCGAACACCGCGGCGACCGCCTGGACAACCAGCGCGAGCGCCGGGATCACCTCACACCAGAACAACTTATTGTTCAGTCTTACCTTCCAGTTAATCATGCGTTTTCCTCCTTTTTCTCCGGATGTGTCGGAAGTGCGAGAAACTTGTCCCTCAGGTCGTCCATCACGCCGTTCTGCCCGAGGTTGTGGTATTGGACATAAACGTTCTCCAGGTTGTTCCTGTCGTCAATGTCTGCCCATCCGATATTCTCGTGGTATTTGTAACCCTGCGTCAGACGGTCGCGGAGAAGCGCCTGGACGCCCTTCTTGATCGCTCGTGTCTGCACCCACAGGGAAACGATCACCGCCGCGACAATCGACGGGATTCCCAACAGGCTCAACCAGTTCCATGTGCTCATCCTACCTCACCCCCTCCTTCTGCGGTCATCCACGCCCCGGCGTACCGGCTGATCATCGCCTCGGCCTGGTCGCGTGTCAGGTGCGGGACGCACACGGTCCACAGGATCGCGCCGTCCATCTGGAGGAAACGTGTCATCATGTAGCCGGTGATTCCGTTCCATTTGATGTGGCTCCATTCGTCTCCGATCTCGATCACATCGACGATGGATCCACATGGGACCTCCCAATACAGCTTACAGCTGGCGGAGGGTTTTGCCCGCATCTTGACCGGTTTCCCGTTGTCTGCGTACACGGTGGCCGTCAGCGCCGGCTGAGGCTCCGGTCCCGGATCTGGCCCCGGATCGGGCTGGTCGGAGTAGTCCACCCAGGGCAGCTGCCCTACGTAGGTCCAGCCCTTCGTGGTCTTGTCCTTCTTGGCGGAGGGACTGGTCATGTGGGTGATCATCAGCGGCTTTGTGCTGGTGACCGTGCCGATGTGGGTGAAGTTCGTCTCGCCCCAGGTCGGATCGTACTCACTCCCGCCCTTCCGGTACTTGTCCGGAAGCGGCATGGAAGGATCATCCTTGTCCCGCTCCTTCAGCACCACGTCGCCGACCATCAGCTCCGCCTCGTTGGTGAACTTCTGGAGGTTCTGGATGGTCTTCCGCGCAGCCTGGTTGGTTCCACGGAAGTTCGTGATGTTCGTCACGCCGGCACGCTTTAGGGCGCCCCTGCACATGCCGATACAGTCACAGAACCCGTCTGACCCGTCGTGGCCTGTCTCGTACTTCGGCTGCTCCAGGTAGATGGCCTCCACCTGGTCTGTGTACTGTTTGATCCTGACCATCAAACCACCTCGGCCTGCTGGAGCTCGTAGATCGCCTTCAGCAGTGCTTCTTTCCTGGCCCGGCTGATCGGGTCGTTGCCCTTAATCTTCTTCAGGCGCTGGTTCAGCCTCGCGAGCTGTTCGGAGTTGGACTGGTTCATGGAATCACCTCCAAAAAAGAGTATGAAAAGAGCGCGCCCGGCGAACCGGAACGCGCTCCGTTGGGCAGCATGTGCGACTACCGCCCAGGAGAATTTTACCATGGTGAGGGGTGGGTATCAAGGGTGATTTTCCCGCCACATATGACCATATTGCGAACCTTTCGCCGTCTGCATATACTGCACCGACAAATCTTGGTTCTGGTGTATCCGTTGACGAAGGTGGGTATGTGCAAATCGGGAAACTCGTAATTATAAATTGCAGACTGTTGCTTTCTTCTGCAATCCAAAGCAGTATTGCGAAGTTTCCTGCACCGGGTTTGACAAAAACTCATGTTGTGGCATCTTCCAACGTGTCTACATCTATTGGTATCGACAGAATTGGCTATATAAATGCAGGCGAATCGCTTCCTGTCAATACTACGCTTATTTTAGCAGTAGCGTATTTTGCGCTATGATATTATGGATTGTAACGGGTAAGTGAGAAATAGTATTCAGTCCCGTTAACTACTAATACCATCCGGTTTGTTACCGGGTTAACCAATATTTGATTTCGTGAAGTTCCCGTTCCTTTAGAATCGTATCCATAAAAATCATTAATTTTATACCATTTGCCATATCCGTCATTGTTCAATGTCCCAATATGGTCATTAAGTTCCTTACCGGCAGCAGCTGACAGGGCCTTGTCGGTGGCCGTGGAAGTGAACCCGTTCACGATGTCGGCGGACTTGGTGACCACGTCGCGCTCCAGCTTATTCTTCAGGTTGTTGCCGTAGATCACGATGGCATAGACCGGCACATCCGTCCCGGTGAAGTACTCGAGGCCGTGGTCGTTGACGTCATACTGGCCGTCGATCTCGATCTCGTTGGTCACCGCGCTGGCGCGTTCCAGGTAGATGTAGTTCGTGTCGTATTCGTAGGTCCTGCCGGAGGCCTCAGCGGTCGCCAGGTTTTCCGCGCTATATGCGAGGCGCTGGATGTTGGAGATCGCCATGCCGGTGTTGAAGTCGATCTCGTCGCGGACATCACCGGCGCGGAGCAGACCGTTCGGGAAGTATTCTTCCATGATCGTGCTCAGGTCGATCACGTCTGCGCTGTACGCGGCGAAGTTGCCGGTCCGTCCGAGAACCCAGTCCGCCCAGGTCATATAGACCTCGGTGTCGGTGGTGTTTCCGCCCTCGACCCAGATGTAACCGTTGGCCGGGATGTCGAACAGGCCGTCCGCCGGCGTGATGGGGGTTTTCGTTCCGGTCAGGGTGGAGCTGTACTTCACGGCGGTGTAGGTGCCCGCGATGCAGAAGCCATAGGTGTTGGAATACTTCAGGCCGATCGCGTACCCCACGGAATGGTTGTACAGGTTGTACCCGGTGGAGACCAGCGTCTGGGGATCGCTCTGGATGATCGTGCCCCGGTCTTCCTTCGTGTAGACCACGACGATCTGGTCGCCGGACACGGGCGTCCCTGTTACGGTAATGCCGTACAGGGCAGGGGAGGAGCTCCAGCTGGTGGTGTAGGTCAGGGTGATCGTCCCGGAGGACTCCACATAGGCCACGAACGTGTCGCGGTCCAGCGTGGCCGTGATCGGTTCCTCGCCCTCTTCCCGCGGGGCGGTGGTCACGGTCATGTTGATGGATTCCGGCACATAGCCGACGTGGCTCCGGTTGCCCCGGATGCTGCTCAGCCAGGCGTTCCCGTCGGAGATGGACGCGCTGCCGCCGGTGGTCCGCCGGGTCCATTCGCCCACGCTGTTCTGGCTCTGGCTGCTGGTCAGGTTGTCCGCGGTCAGGGCGTGCTGCACCTGGACGTTCCCGGTCTCGTCCGGGCCCACGCCGTTCACGGTCTTCACGCGGGCGGCCACCGCCTCCGCGATGGTCTCGTCGCTGGTGCTGGTCAGCTTGATCGCGTCGCCGGCCTTGGTCTTCAGGGCGCCGATGTCGGTGCTGTTCTGGTTGGCCACGGTGTCCATGGCGGCGATCTTCGCCGCGATCGTGGTCTCGGAGTCGCTGGACATCGGGATGTCCGTCGCCGTTTTGTTGACGCTCTCGCTGATCGCGGTGTCGATGGAGGGCGCTCCGACGGTGGCGTTCAGCGGGATGCTGGCGCCGGTCTTCGCGTCCACGGCCTCGATCTTCGCCTTCAGCGTAGTGGAGTCGGTGCCGGACATGGGGATGTCCGTGCCGTCCACCAGGATCGCGCCCTGGTTGTCCGGGGTCTGTCCGTTCACGGAGATCGCCACGACGCTCGAGGCGTCCGCCTTCAGCGCGAGGGCATCGCCGACCGCTTTGGCGTCAGCTGCTTCGCCGGAGTTGCTCAGGGTCGCGTCAATCGGCACCGTGACCACGGTGGCGTCGTCAACAATCACATTGACCTGTTCATTCAGATTCTCAGACATCGGTTTGCCCTCCTTAAATGTTGCCCAGGACGCCCTGGATGGTCAGCGTGCTCTGGATGGTGGTCCGCACAATGGAGCCTTCGATCATTTTCACGCCGGCGGTCAGCGCGTTCACGCACCGCGCGGTCGGGGCGGTTCCGCTCCAGATCGGGGAGACATCATAGCGCAGCTCCGTGAAGTACTGGCCGGCGTCCCATTCGTCCGTGTCGTCATTGTGGAACTCCACCAGCACCGTGCCGTCTCCCAGGTCATACTGGTCATCGAGCCGGTAGATCCGCTGAAGAACGATCTCGCCGCTCTGGCTCCGGACCGTGAACAGCATCCGGTCGTCTTCTGTCCAGGCTTCACCGTTCGCGCGTTCGCCGTGCACCTTGAAGCTGCCGGTGTCCCCGGCGTGCATCGTGATTTCCATCGTGCTCAGGTCTACGTTAAACATCGCTTTCCACCACCTTCTTCAGGCCGCCGTTGACCTGATTGTCATCTTCTTTCCGGATACAGAACAGATTCGTGTATCCGACATAGTTGATAATCTCCCCGTCGTTGTCCGCCTGGATTCTCCGGGTCTTGTCCGGATCGTCCATCAGGGCGAAGGCTTCCGCCAGCGTCATCGGTTCGTCGATGTAGAACCAGAGTGTGCCGGCGGACAGGATCACCCGGGCGGGGACGATGACCGTCCCGTCATTCAGGGTCAGCTTCTGCATTGTTCTTTTCCCCCTCGGCGTTTTGGATGGCCTCCAGGCAAAGGTTCAGGTTCTGCATCGCGTGCGCGATCGGCGTCCCGACAGAGTCCATCAGGCCCACCGGTACGGAGATCGCCGCCAGCATGTCCCGGGTCGCCTCGATCACCTGGGTGACGGTCATTTTCCTGTTTTCCATCGTCCTTCCTCCTCAGTTGTCAGTTGTTCACGGTAATGTAGAACTGCTTTGTCGTCCCGTGGCACTTCACGCTCAGCAGGATGTAGCTGTTCCCGGAGAGGCTGCTTTTGCTGAAGCTCCCGATCTGGGTCTTTCCGGAGACGCTCCCGGTGTAGTTGGTCGAGAAGTTGCTGGTCGTGATCTGCGCCTGGGTGACCTCATAGCCCGCCTGGTAGACGCTCTCGATGTCGATCGTGAGCCCGGTCCCGGAGGGCCGTGTCGGGTCGGTCAGGTAGTGCAGCACGTTGACCTTGTAGCGGTAGTCATCGTTCGGATCGGTATAGGGTGTCCCGCCGGTCAGATGGTCCACATAGGTCGGCGAGGACAGCCCGGATGGCGTGACCGTGATCGCGCCGTCACTCCACACACCATCGAGTGCAGTAACGGCCCGGTTAAAAGTCCCCGCGTCAATCCAGGAAGTGTCGTTGAATGTCTTGTATTGCAGCTTGTAGTTCTGCCCGGACGCCGCGATCTGCACCGCCGCGATCGCCGCCTTCACGTTCGTGTAGGTGGTGGTCCCGTAGGGCGTGGTCCCGCTGGCGAACATCACGGTGCTCCCGTAGATGTTGCCCTCAAACTGAGGACAGAACAGGCTGCTCAGCGTGGCGATCCGGCCCTTGATGACCTCCGCCGTCACATCCGAAAGGGAACATTTGCCATTGATGACCGTGGTGCTCTTCTGGTTCCCGATGTAGACCTTGTTCGCGTCGATCCGCGCCTCGCTCTCGCCGGCGTCGTTGATGGCCAGCACGATGGAGGCGGCGGTGATCTGTCCGTCCGCCCCGACGGCCTTCACGAACTGGTTGATCTGTTTCTCGCTGACCTCGATCGCGGCCTCCGCGACCACCATGTCGTTCTCCGTCCGGGTGACGCGCTGGTGGATGCCTTCGCCGTCCACGATGATGGACGCCACCCGAGACCAGTCCGTGGCCGCTCCCGGCCCGGCGACCGCCTCAGCCAGCAGCCCGACCTTGTCGTTCTCGTCGATGATCCAGGCGTGCTTTTCTTCGTTGTCCTTGGCGGAGGCGCGTCCGCTCCTGCCGGCGCTCTGGGTGATGTTGTTCACGATGCTGGCCACGTCTTCCAGCTGGTTCGCCAGCGTGACCGTGACGCTCTGCGGGTCGTGAATCTTGTCCGACCAGCTGAGCTTGGTCACCCGCTCCGTCAGCGTGGTGGAAAACTCCGGAAGAGGCACCTGGCACACCGTCCCGACCCTGATCCGGTCCATGGGCTCGCCGGTGTCCCGGCTCAGCTCCAGCCCGCTGATCGTGATCGTCACGGATGGGTTGCAGTGCCTGTTCAGGCGCTCATTCGCCCAGGCGCGAAGCTTCGCCTCGGTGTCGATGCTCTGGTCGGTCTCGGTCTTGCTGATCGTGCCGTACAGGGCCTCATTCTTAGTGACATACTCGCCGGTGATGTGGAGGTTGTCCTTCCCGATCGGGTAGAAGCGGGTGTACATCCGGCTCCTGTCCACCGTGCGCTTCAGCGTCCGGATGTTCCGGCTCAGCCGCATCTCGCACCCGACCGCCGTGCCGGCGCGCCGGATGTTCAGCGTGAAAGGGTAGGCGGCAAAGTCGTAGTCCCAAAGGGCATCCTCCAGGCTGGAGCTGATCGTCTCCAGCGCGGCGAACAGGTTCTCGCCGTTGAAGTTGTAGGGCTTCGCGGTGGAATACTCGAACGCGCCCAGCCGCCAGTCGCTCTGTCTGCCAAGAATCCACCGGGCAGCAGCTGCCGCGCCGATCGTGTCCCCGCCGCCCATGGTGGAGGGCTTGACCTCGCCGAACATCAGCACGTCCTTCAGGAGGTTGATCGCGTGCTCCAGCTGGATGCTCCGTGTGTCTGTGTCATACTGCTGGTCGACCGTCTTCACCCGCCACACGATACCGGCGCCCGGGTCTTTTTCGTCCCGGAGCCAGTCCCCGACGCCGATCAGCGGCGCGTCCGGCCCGACCGTCAGCGTGGCGGTGCTCTGCCTCTCGGACAGGTCCAGCCGCATGGTCTCCGGCGTGAACCGGTCCCTGACCGTCAGACTGTGGGGCTGCAAGATCTGAATCATAAGAACCTCGACCTCCATGAGACGGTCATCCGGCAGGCACGCTGCGCACTGTACGAGCAGCTCCGCGTCCCGGGCGCCATCAGGAAGTCGTCCGCGCTCTCGGCGGTCCGCTTCGCCATGGCGCTCTGGCCGTTCGATTTGATTACCAGGAGGCCGTCATCCGTGTGGCTGATGACCAGGCTCGCGTTCGCCGGAAGGCCCAGCCCGGTGAAGGCCATCGTCTGCCCGCCGACCGTCACGGTGGCGTTGTTGATCGTCGCGCCGCTGGTATTGGTCAGCGTCACGTTCACGGGACACTTCGCGCTGCCGTCGATCACGACGGAGCCGGACCCGCTCGCGGTGCTTCCGCCGAAGGTTCCGCTCTTCGCGCTCTCTTCCTCCCAGTAGGGCGCCTCAAACGCCCGGAATGTCAGCTGGAACTCCTTCGTGTAGTCCCACAGGCTGCCCTCGCCGGGCGCCTGGGCGAGGATCACCCGGAGGCGCCGGTTCGGTTTATAGTTCACGGTCAGCCAGCCGCCGGCAGCTGCCCAGGCGTTCACCGCCTCCAGCACGGCGGACCGTGCCGCCATCCCGTCCTCGGTTTTCCCGTGCTCCAGGATGGCGAACCGGATGACGATGTCCACGGTCTCCCGGCGGTTCCCGGTGACCCGCTGGCCGTATCCTCTGGCGGTCGGCACGCCGTTGATCGACTCCCTGCCGTCCGCCGGTTCAATGGCGCGGATGACGATCCGGCTGTCCAGCTCGTCCATCCAGATCCCGTTCAGCGCCACCCGTCTCGTCAGTTGCATATCTTCACCCCGTTAAACCGTCATTTCCCTGGCAATCTGCTGGCTCACGTAGGGCGCCACCAGCTGGCCCACCGCGTACCCGTCCAGCGTCACGCGGATGCCGCTCACGCCTTCCCGGACCGCCGCCTTCATCCCACTCGGGAGGCCCTGGAACCGGTTCAGGTCGCTGCTGGTGATCCCGTTGCTGCCCTGGCCGTTCGTCCACCATTCCGCGGGGATGCCGTTCGTGTCTCCGCTGTTGTATTTGTCGAACATTAGGTTGTACATGTCCCGGGCGAACGCTTCCCAGTCATCCGCCAGGATGCCCAGCTCCTCGGCGTTCTCCGTCAGGGCGGTCAGCTCTTCCTCGCTCAGCACGCCGTCTTCCAGGTAGCCCAGATCCTTCGCCATGTTCCAGATCGGATGGTCCGGGTCGAGCAAGTAGAACTCGTTCCCGAACTCCCGGAAGAGCGCCTTCGCGTCCGCCATGCGGTCCGCGTCCGGGTCCCATTCCTCGGTACCGTTCGCCGCCTCGTTCAGGCGCGTCAGGATCTCCGGCACCGCTTCCATGCCCTGCATGGCCTGTTCGTTCTCGATGAACCCGCCCCACTCCTGAATCCGGTTATGCTCGGTCATTTCATGTCCGAGGACAAACGTACCAATCGCAGAGCCGAGGAGGAACCCGTATGGGCTCGCCGCGAACTCGCCGAGCTTCTTCCCAAGCTTGTCGAGCAGTCCTCCGCCTCCGCCTGTGCCGGTGGTGCCTCCGGTCCCGCCGACGCCGCCGACACCATGGAAGCCCTTCAGGAGGTTCAGGTTAGCGATAAACTCGGCGACCGTGCTGACCATCTTCAGACCTTTGCCGGCGATCCAGAACCCGGCGAGGATCTCCAGCGCGCTGACAACGTGCTGCATGTTGTCTTCCGTCAGCCATTGCAGCGCGTCCACGAAGGCGCTGATCACGTTCCCGATCGCCTGAAGCGTCGGGTCGTCGCTGTTCTTCAGGTCCTCCGCGAAGCGCTCCAGCAGCGCGATGCCGTTCTGGATCGCCAGCTTGATCCGCTCAAACAGCGCCAGGATGTTCTCTTCCATCTCCTGGAAGGCCTGTTCGCGCTCCGCGTCGTTCTCCGCGTTCAGGTACCGGTTGAAGGCTTCCAGGATCGCCCGTGCGTTGCTGGTGATGTCCAGTGCCAGGTTGCCGAACAGGCGCACCGCGCCCATTGATTTCAGAGACTCCCACGCGGCCTTGAGGCCGGTGACCTGTTCATACAGCTGCGACATATCCCGGATCTCTTCCTCGGACAGGCCGAAGCCGCCCTCCTCCGGGTTCCAGTTGCTCAGGTTCTCCTGGATTGCCGACCAGTCGCTCAGGATGTCGAAGGCCTTGGTGGCGCTCCGGCCCCCGAAGATCTCGAAGGCCACTTCGTTCCGCCGGTCGCCCATCTCGCTCATGGCGTCCATGACGGCCATGGCGTACTGCCACTCATCCTTATAGTTGACCTTGGACACGCCGGTCAGCTCCATGATCTTCCCGGGGTCCAGCGCGTTGATCTTGGTGACGATGCTGCTCAGGTCCTCGAAGCTGTTGGCGGTGTCCGCCAGCGCGCCCTGGTAGGCCTGGAGGGTCAGCACGTCCGTGTTCCAGTAGCCGGCAAGGTCGACCAGGCTGTTCGACCGGGCGGCGAGGTCCACGATGTCGCCCCAGATCGCCGTGATCGTATCACGCACCGAGTTGACCACGTTGGTGAAGATCCCCTCGATGGAATCCGCCACGCTGTTCCCGATGTCGCCGATCCGCCCGATGCTGTCCGCGAAGCTCTTGGCGGCCACCGTGCCCATCTGGGCGTCGGCGTCCAGCTTCTTCATGCTGGTGTCGACCTGGTCGAGGCTGTTCTTCATGCCGGCGAGGGTCGCGCGGGCTTCGTTCAGCTTCTGCTCCCACTTCGCGACCGCCTCGTCGTTGTCGCCGTACTTCTTCTTGACCTCCGCCAGGGCGTCCCGGTAAGTCTTGACGACCTTCTCCTGCTCCTTGATCTGCTTCTGGAGGTTCCGGGTCTTGACTTCGCTCTTCTGCTGGGCGGTGGCGTTCGCGCCGAGCTCCGCCGTCTCGGCCTTCAGCTCGGACCGGAGGGTCTTCAGGTTCCGCCGGGCTTCCGCCAGGGCGGCGTTATACTCCTTCTCGCCCTCCAGCTCTATCCGTTGTCTGATCTTGCTTTCGTCCGGCATCCTTCACACCTCACAAACCCAGTGCCCGGCTGGCAATCTTCCCGCCGTTCACGCGGATATCATGCTTGGCCTTTATGTTGTACATGTCACGGATGAACCCGGGCGTCATGTCCCGGGCATCCTTCACGCTGATGCCGGCGACCAGCGCGTAGCCGTAATACTCACGGCAGCGCGTCTCCCGCCGGCCCCTCAGTTTTTTGACTCTATCTCTTCGAGGTATTCGTCGTGGACTTCATCGTCCGCTTCGTTCCCTCCGGTGGTCTCGCTCTTCATGCCTTCGTTCACGGCGGCGCTGATCGCCGCGCTCAGCTTGTTCACGCTGATGTGCAGCACTTCGTCACCGGTCACGTTCTCCGCCAGGTCCGCCTCGTTCCGGGCGCTGTTCGCCAGGATGCGGAAGATGGCCTTCATCGCCTTCGATGTGCTGATCTCGCCCTCGCCGCGCATCGCGTCAAACATCTTCCGGATGCCGCCGAACTCTTCTTCTATTTGCTCCATAGCGTACATGTCGAACTTAAGTTTGTACTCTTTGCCGTTAATGGTGATACTTGCCATGGTGATCGTCCTCTCTTTCGTCCTTTTCAAAAAAGAAGGGGCGGGGGAACCTCCCCGCGCCCCTGCGGCATCTTACGAGATGCCGGCCTTGCCCTTGACCCAGGAAACCACCGCGGACTCCGTTGCGGCCCGGTAGTGGCTGTAGTAGATGACATCCCCGCCGGAGCTGAGGATGACACCCGACGCGCTGCCGCTCAGGGTCTCGGTCTGGAAGTCCACGCTCTCGCCCTTGGTCTGCGCAGAGTCGCTGTCCTTGGAGAACTGGATCTTGTAGATCCAGAATCCGTGGAACTGGACCGAGCCCTTGAACCGCTCCTTCCGGATGAAACCGATGCCCACAACCGGGGAATCTTTCGCCGTCACGTTCAGCTCGCTGCTGGTGCCATCCACATGGCCGAGCAGCGCCTTGTCCAGCGCGTCGGTCAGGTTGGCCAGCTCCAGGCTGACGGTCAGGCCGTTCATGCCGTTTTCGGAGTCGATCTGATGGTCGTCCGCGAAGAACTTGACGTCCTCGCGCTCCTCGCTCAGATCGGCGCGGATCATGTAGTCGTTCAGCATGACACCGCCGGTGTAGCTGACGGCTCCGCCGTCGCCTCCGGTGGAGTACGTCGCATAGGTCAGCGACTTGATCCCGATTTTCGCCATATCGAATTACCTCGCTTCTTGTAGTATCCGGTCTGCCTCGGCCTTCATGGCCGCGCCGACCACCTGTTCCAGCGTCTGCTTCTTCCCGGTGATAAACTTGTCGCCGGTCTTCGCAGTCCGCTTCCCGCCGTAGCCGTAGTTAATGACGAACGCCTTCCTGGCGTTGCTGATGCCCCTGGCGTCGTTCCCCTGCGGGTAGACGTCCTGCCAGCAGACATCAATGTCCTCGTGGTACTTCCCGGGTCGGATGCTCGTCATCATTTCCCCGGTCAGGACGTGCCTGTACTGGTTCGTCCGGTCTTCCAGCGCCTTCGCGCACGCTTCAGCGCCGGCTGCCACGATCCGCCTGGCGGATTCCCGCCCGCCGATCCGCTCCAGCTGGGCCTCCATCCCGTCGATGCCGTTCACCTGAAGCCTTGCCATCAGGTACCACCGACCTGTACTGTCTCGGTCCACGTCAGCGGGCCGTACATGTTCACCGACCAGAGCCAGTGGTTCTTGCCGGTGGCATAGTCGAAGTCCTGGCTGTTCGTGTGGGTGGTATCCAGGACGCCTTCATCCTCGAGGGCTTCCAGCTTCGCCGTCACCGTTGCCGGCAGCGCGTCATTGCTCCCGTCGACATAGGCGTGAATCAGTACCCGGTAGATGGAGTCGACCAGATGGCCGTCCGCCCAGAGCTGCCTGGCTTCGCCGCTCAGCTCGACCACGCCGTAGCTGGCGGGCGCCTTGTTCACCCAGGCATCCCGGACAAACTCGATGCCCTCGATCGTGTTCAGCTTCTCGATCAGTTTGTCGATCGCGTCCACCGTGACCGTGGCCGTGGTTGTCCGGTTAGCTTTCGTAGTCCGTGCCATTGTCGTCGCTCCTCTCCACCGTGATCTCGATGCCGTCGTCCGCCGTCATATAGGTCCTCACGACCCGGAACCGCTGGTCCTTATACCGGACCACACGCTCGCCCTGGTAATCCTCGGCGAGGGCCAGATGAAAGACATATTCCGGCTGGATGCCGGCGTTCAGTGCCGTGTAGTATTCCGACCGGGTCACGCTCTGGACGGTGCAGAAGACTTCCCGCGCCGTTTCCGTCACGGTTTCATGCACCCCATGCGCGTCCCGGTTCTGTGTAACCAGCTGGATAACATCCGCCCGCATCATTCGCCATCACCGCCGTCTTCGTCCGTTTCCGGTTCGTCGTAGTCGGTGTAGCCCGTCGCGTGCATCAGCTGGGTCTTCTGGACGCTGTAGCTCTCCCTCAGGCGCTCGTAGTCGTCCGGCGAGCCGAAGTTCAGCCGCACATAGGTGAAGATCGCCCGCATGACCAGCGCGTCCGTCAGGGTGCTGTTGTCCGTCATCCCTTTGTTCGTCTGCTCGAAGGACACCGTGCCCGGGAGTACCACGCCGGCGATCGTCAGATCCCGCGCGCCCGCGTCCATCAGGGAGCACAGCTCCCCGTCATACGCCGTGGTCGTGATCCTCAGCGCCTTCCTGCACTCACTCAGCATGTTGTTCCCTCCGCTTCCGTTCTTCCTCGGCCTGTCTGAAGGCCCGGAAGGTGTTGTCCGTCACGATGGTCTGCGCGATGTGCCCGATCTGGAGGCGCGGGTCACAGTAGATCTGGTGCCCGCACGCCCTCGCCCGGATGCAGAAGCTCAGGTCCTCGCCGTAGCCCGGCAGAGGCGCGAAGGCTTCGCTGTACCGCGCGATCACGTCCTTGATCACGCCTGTGCGGACCATGATGCAGGCGAACCCGCACCCCTCGACCTGGAACATCCCGCCGCGGGGGTAATCGTCATACCCGACGCTCTGGTTCTCTTCCATGTCGATCCCCTGGCGGAGGGTCTTCCAGATGCAGGGCCTGTAGGGAGGCCGCCGCATGTGGCACACGCCCGTCACCAGGTTCTTCCCGGTCATGTCTTCCATCAGGACCTCCATCAGGTTCGGAGGGAAGACCATGTCGCTGTCCAGCCACAGGGTGAAATCGTAGCCTTCCTCGACCGCCTTCTGGGCGAGCCGGTTCCGGCTGTGGTAAACCACCGACCCGGCGACGAACTCAGGAACCACGTCACCGACAGGCCGCATGGCCACCAGGCTTCTCACAAAGTCCGTCTGCACGGTGTCCATGCAGGGGACGCACACCATCGTCTTCATGTTTTTCGTCCTTTCATGCCCTTCTTGGAAAAAGACCCTGCCGGGGGAAAGGACGAAGCCCCGGCAGGGCTATCTGAAGGCTATTCAGCCTTACAGATCATCAGGCAGTGGTGCTGACCAGGCGGACGATGCCGTCGGTCTTCGCGGGCTTGGAATCGAACACCGCGATACCACGGTACATGATGCTGTTGGAGGTGAAGCCGGCGGACTCGTCAGCATCCACATGGATGTCCTCGGAGAGGTTGCCGACCACGTCGGTCCACTTGCCGAGGTACAGGGCGTCGTTGGCGGCGGTGACATAGTCATCCACGACCACGGGGTAGCCCATCAGGCGGCCTCCGATGCCGTTCACGGTGTCGGGCACGAAGATCGGACGCTCCGCGGTGTCCTTGATCGCGGCAATCTGGCCGTACAGGGTCTTCTTGTTCACCAGGAACTTCGCTTCCGGATCATAGGCCGCGGGCAGCAGCGCGATCAGGTCGCACACGTTCTTGTAGGTGTAGCCGGTGGTGGCGGTGTTCAGGATCATGTTCTGGCCTTCGCCGGTGGTGAAGGTGATCGCGGCGATGCCGTTGGTGGCGTCATTCAGGATGTAGTTGTCGATGGCGCGGGCGATGTCGCCGGCGAGCATCTCAACCAGCCAGCCCTCGAAGGCGTCGATGGCCATCAGGCGGGCGGTCCGGGAGATCTGGATCACCTTCATGAACTCGAAGCCGCCCAGGGTCACGGCGACGGTGGTGTCGGCGGCGGCGTCCATCGCCTGGTTCTCGGTGTGCTTGCTGGCGGTGTTCCGGGTGCCTTCGGCGACAAACTTCAGGTTGCCGGCGACGCGCAGCAGGGTGATCTCGGAGAGCATGGGGGCAAGCTTCTTCATCTTCTCGAAGAACTTGTCGGCCACCAGGGTGGGCACGGCGTTAGTGCCGGAGGCGCTGTAGGCGCGGGTCTCTTCCTCGCTCAGGTTGCCCTGGAGGTTGCGCAGCCACAGGTCACGGTATTCCATGGAGTTAATTTCCATCTTTCTTTCCTCGCTTTCGATAATCGGTTTGCCCGTCATGCGGGCGACTTCTTCGGCCTTCCGCGCCTCTTCGGCGGCGGCGGCCCGGCGGGCTTCGATCTCAGCCTTCAGCTCCGCGAGCTCGTTCACACGGGTCTCGAGGTCGTCAGTGCTGAGCGCGTCCCGCTTCTCTTCGGACGTCTCTTCCAGCAGCTCCGCCATGCGGGCGTCCAGCTGCTCGGCGTTCATTTCGGAAAAGTCAAACATAGTCACTTTTCCTCCTTTGTCAGGTTGTTCAACCGCTCAATCAGCGCGCTCCGGCGCTCCTGTTCGGCTTGCTCCGCACGCTCCTGATCGTGCTGCTTCCTCGCGCTCTCCAGCGAGGCTCTGACGCTCTCCAGCGCCGGGCCTTCGGAAGCCGCCTGGACGGAGGTGCCTTGGTACGCGGGGAAGGCCACAAGGCTCACCTCGAAGATCTCGCTCATACCGGTGATCCGGCGGAGGGGCTTTTCGGTGTCCAGGTCTTCCCAGCTTTCCTCATTCACGATGAAGGCGAAGGACATACCGGTCATGTCCCCGCGCCTGATCGCGGAATAAGCTTCAGAGGCCTTCGGGTTGTTCTCCACGTCCAGCGTGGCCCGCATCTTCACGCCGTGCTCATCCGGCGTCAGCTGCATGGTGCCGCTGCCGTTGTTCCGCCGGCTGTGGGCCAGCGGGATCATCCCGAAGTCGTGCCCGACCATCAGCGCCACGTCCCGGAGGTTCTCCTTGCTGACGCTGGCCGGGTCAATCACTTCGCGCCACTCTCCCAGGTCGGTCTCCTGGTTAAACACGATCGGGTAGCCCTCAATCGCGGCGCCTTTGTCTTCGTCCTGCTCCGCCCGGATTTCCATCGGGAGGTAGCGGACCTCGCGTTCGTTCGTCATGTCATTCATCCTCCTGTTTTCCTTCATCAACGAAGTAGTACTCGCCGCGGATCGGCGCGTGCTGGCCTTCGCCGTCCGGCAGCGGCGCGTAGTTGAACAGGTCGCGGATCTCGTCGATCGTCAGGATGCCCCGGTCACCCAGCTGCTGGGCCATGGAGATCTTGGACGCCACCGACATGTACTGGAGCCTGTTGGCCGTAAACCGGACCGCGTTCCCGCTGTTGATCTCGCGCTGCGTGAACACCATCCGCGTGAGCGCGTCGCTCAGCTTGATCGCGAAGGGCTCAATCGCGCCATTAAAAAAGGCGTCCAGCTGGTCGCCGTTCGCCTTGTTCTGGAGTACCTCTTCACTGACCCCGAAGTAGTTCATCACGCTCGCCTGGATCAGTTTCATCTGGTCCGGGTCGACCTTGTAGCCCTCCTGCTTGATCTGCTGGATGTTCGAGAACTGGTTCCCGAACAGCAGGAGACCGCCGGAGCCCTGCTGGAAGTTGTTCCGATCGAAGCGCTCCCGCTCTTTCCGGAGATCTTCGTCGAAGCTCTTGCTGGTCAGCTGGGCCATGAACCGGAAGGTCGCGCTGTTTTTCACGCCCTCCTGGATGCCCTGGTTGACCATGTTGATCAGTTCCATGGTCCCGCTCAGCGCGGTGTTCTTCTCGCCGAAGAAGTCATCCTTCAGCTGGTGCTTCACCACGACGCCGACCCGGGTCAGGGGGATGCTCTTCTTCTGTCCGCCCAGGAACGTGAACTTCAGCCACGGATTCCCGCCGACATCCACCACCTCGCACTCGCTCGGCACGGCGGGGAAGTATCCTGCCACCTCGCCGAGGTCGTCCAGCAGCGGAATGATGAACAGGTTGTTCTGCACCTCGTAGATATTGGAGGACCGCTCGGTGAACTGGCTCCACGTCATCCAGGGGTTCGGCGCGCTTTTCGTGGCCGTCCAGAGCTTCGGGCGGGCTGTGCCCTCCATGCTGTACTGGAGCTTCGCCGCGTGCCGGGCGATGGCGTCCACCGCTGCCCGGACAAGCTCGCTCTCGTAGATCTGTCCGCCCCACGACCGGAACGCCGGCTGATACGCCGTCAGGGTCTGGAAGCTGCTGCTCACAGGCTCCGCCTTTTTCCGGCCGAAAAGGGCCTCAAACAGTCCCATCAGTTTCACCTCTCATTGCTCAGCTGGCCCGCCAGCTCCTCGTAGTAGTTGTGTCTCATGCAGATGGCGTCCGACAGGGCCGCCATTCCGTCTATGTGGGACTTCGGGGAGACTTTGATCAGCCTCCGCCGGTTCGTCCCGTCTTCAAACTTCAGCGCACTGTCCAGCATGTGGACCTTCATCAGGTCGTTGTCCCCGATGCACCGAAGCCTTCCGTCCTTGATCATGCCCTCCATGTCGATCAGCACGCCGGTCAGGTTGCTGCCCTGGCTGACGGATTCCATGCTGAAGCCGTCCGCCTCCATGTCCTGCACCAGATAGGCGGCGCTGTAGCGGTCGTATCCGACCTTCAGCGGGAGGATCTCGTAGTCGTGTTCCAGCATCCTGAACCAGTCGTGCACGGCGTGGTAGTCCACCGTGTTCTCCCCGCAGACCGTCAGGAGGCCGCGCTGCTGGTAGATCCGGTAGGGGAGTCCGTCCCGGGCGGTCGCTTCCTCGACCTTGTTCTCCGGCATGAAGAACTGGACCGCGAACCAGGTGATCCCATCCTTCTCGATGCAGACCACCGCGGCGGTCAGGTCCACCGCAAGCGACAGGTCGATCCCGGCCAGCGCGTAGGAGTGCCGCAGCTGCTCCAGCGTCATGCTGTGCCCGAAGCACTTCCGGATGTCCTGGGCGTTCAGCCATGCCATCGAGCTGTTCTGCTTGATGCACGCGAACTTGGTCAGGAACTCGGCCTTGTTTGCCAGGCTGTCCTCCGCCTTGGCGATCTCTTCGAGGATGTAGCCGGCGGACACCGACACACCCAGGTTCGGGATGCTCTTCCGGAGCTCTGACAGGTCGTTCCACTTGTCCAGGTCGTCGATCTGGTAGATCACCGGCAGGAGGCGCTTTTCCCGGCTGTTCCCGTTCAGGAAACTGGTCCCGCGCTTAAACAGCTCGTCATAGATCCCGTCGTTGATGTAGTTGGCCGTCGTGATCGACAGGATCATCGGCTGCTCCCGGCTGCCCAGGGCGGAGGTCATCACGGCATACTGTTTGATGCCCTGATCGCCGACCCACGCGGCGACCTCGTCGCATACGGTCAGGTGCGGGTTGAAGCCGTCGCTCTTCTTTTCGGAGAAGGGCACTTTCTTGATGGACGTGTTCGTCGACTCGATGTAGATGTCCATCTTCCGCTTCTTCGTGATCTTCATCAGATCCGGTTCCTGGCTGATGGACTGCCAGAAGTCATTGAACACGATGTCCGCCTGGTCCAGTTTCGGCGCGAGGAAGTAGCAGTCCGCGCCGCGCTCGCCGTCGGCGTAGGCCATGTACTCTGCCACGCCGGAGGCCAGGAGGCTCTTCCCGCATTTCCGGCCCATCACGATGAACACTTCCCGGTAGATCCGGACGCCGCGCTCATCCACCAGCCCGAACATGCAGCTGAGGAGTGCCTTCTGCCAGATCTCCAGCTTCACCAGCTGGGGCGCCAGCTTGCCTTTGGAATGATGGCAGAAGGACTCAAAAAAGCGGATGGCCTTGTTCGCCTTCTTCTGGTCGAAGAAGGAGGCCTTCGCCTCCAGGTCGGAGACAATCCGCTCATATAGCAAACGGATCCAATGACCCACGGTCACGGACCCGTCTTCTATCATCTGGTAGTATTTAAGAATCCAGTTGTCCGCGGACGCTGCCATCTTCTGCAGCCGCCGCACCTCTATCTCGAGCTCTGCGTTTGGCACAGGTGGCGCTTCCATTCGCCTCCACGCCTCGCCATGGTACTTACTCATTCAGGAACTCACCCAGCTTATCGCCCGCCGGCGCGGCGGTGCCCAGTTTCTGAATGATGTCCAGCATGATGCTTAGTGTTTTGTTTGCAGTGTCGTTGTATTTCGGCAGCTGGGAGGCCATCGGGTTCGCCTCGATCTTCTGCTGCCCGGTGGAGCCGGTCACTTCCATCACAAGCCCGCGCGTCCGGAGATCTTCCTGGATGTTCTCGATGATTTCCATCTGGCCGG